>Ga0114963_10002283_pt1 | contig 13112 bp, 14 predicted proteins | sample C_131016_EF_Meta_FD_87019 | JGI IMG/M metagenome (GOLD analysis project Ga0114963, IMG submission 87019) | Freshwater microbial communities from Lake Croche, Canada to study carbon cycling - C_131016_EF_MetaG | ecosystem: Environmental > Aquatic > Freshwater > Lake | place: Lake Croche, Canada...
GTTTGAAATGTAAAAATGTGTAAAAATAATAATGTACAACAAATAAAAATATTGATTTAGAAAAATGAATATTTTTATTTATTTATTAAAGACAACAAACTTAATAAAATTATATAATAACTGGAATATGAAAAAACTAAAAGTAAATTACATTTATAAAAAATTAAATCCTATACTATTTGATGTTTCTTTGAGAGATGGACTACAAGGGTACTCCAAATATGAACAATCGTTAGTTACACTGGAAACAAAAAAGTTAATATATAGCAACATTTGTTTTTTTCACGAACCTAAAAATATAGAAATTGGGTCAATTGTGAATCCAAAAATTTTACCAGTTATGGCGAATTCTTTGGAGTTGTTTAAAGAACTTTCAATAGAAAAAACTGAGTTAAACCAAACAAACTATTCACCCAACTTATACATGTTGGTTCCTAATAAAAAAGGATGTGATACTGCAATTCAAAATGGAATTACAAACTTTTCTTTTTTAACATCTGCTTCAGAAAGTTTTCAAAAGAAAAATATTAACAAAACAATTCATGAAACAAAGAAAGAATTAAGTGAAATGATAAATGATATAAATATTCAACAGTTTAACAACCCTTCGTGTGACTATAATATGAAACTATATATATCTTGTGTGAATGAATGTCCGATAGAAGGAAAAATAAGTAATGATACTATTATAAATGAAATTATTTACTATAACAAAAATACCAACGTGAATGAATTTTGTTTATCAGATACTTGTGGAACATTACTGTTCAAGGACTACCAATATATTATTGATGAATGTCTGCAACAAAAAATAGACTCTACAAAATTTTCATTACACTTACATACTTCCGAAAATATTGATAACATTCGTGATATTGTTCATTATTCGCTGGATAACAACATTAAAAAATTTGATGTTTCTACAATTGCAACCGGTGGTTGTTCTGTAACAATGGACAAATCAAAATTAAAACCAAATATGAGTTATGAGTTATTGTATAAACTTTTTGATGAATATATTGATAAAAAAGAAGACAAATAAATAATATATATTACGTTCATTATCATATAAATATTTTGACTTTAATAATAATAATCAAAATATTTTAATGTCATTTCAAATTCATGAACCTATAATGGAAAAATTGAATTTCTTTTACAAAACCCATAAAATTCCAAACATTATATTTCACGGTGAATCCGGCAATGGTAAAAAAAGCGTAGTCAACCAGTTTATAAATTTAATATATAATCAAGACAAAGACAGAATCAAAAATTACGTAATGTATGTAAACTGTGCGCACGGTAAAGGTATTAAATTCATTCGCGAAGAATTAAAATTTTTTGCCAAAACTCATATCAACTCAAATGGCGGAGATAATTTCAAAAGTGTCATTTTATTAAACGCAGATAAATTGACGATTGATGCGCAGTCCGCATTGAGACGTTGTATTGAACTGTTTAATCACACTACCCGTTTTTTTATAATTGTAGAAGACAAATATAAACTATTAAAACCGATTTTATCAAGGTTTTGCGAAATTTACATACCAGAACCAGTGATTAATAAAAAAGAAATCAACTTGTATGAACACATTTTGAACAAGACTTTCAATCTAAAAGAAATCAAAAATCAAAAAAATGAATGGTTAAAAAAATTTATAGCGAAAAACATGACGTCTGAACTAACACACGAAAAATTAATAACTCACACAACAAAATTATACGAAAAAGGTTATAGTGGACTAGACTTGGTTGAATATATTGAAAAGAATGAAATAAACAATGTAACCGAAATTAAAAAGTATGAACTACTATTTACTTTCAACAAAATACGCAAAGAATTTAGAAACGAAAAAATATTAATATTATTTATTTTGAATTTTGTTTTTTTGAGTTTAGAATACAATTTAGAAAATATTTCTTTTATGTAATATGGATGACTTTAATGTTTCAAGTTTACACGAATCAAAAAACGAATGGGGTACACGTTTATTAACTATTTTAACTCCGCATATTGTAGACGGGGTAAAATCTATTTTTGATGAAGCATTGAAACTATGTAAAGACAATAATGAAATGGATAAGTACTTGATGACTTTTCAAAATTTTATTACTAGAATTCCACAATGGAATCCTACAATCATTGAAACCGAAAGAAAAAGAATTGTTGAAAAAAGTGGGTGTAACTATTTAGAAGATTTAGTAACATGTGTTCATATAATCCAGTTGAAGTTACTAACAGCAATTAGAGTTGGGCAAAAACAACGAAAAATAGATGTAAGTATTCCAAAAGTTGATGATTTTATTCATAAAGTATACATAAATATTGCAAGAAAAGTTTATAAAAATGTATACTTATTTGAAATAAATATTCCTCCATTACAAATTCAAAAACACTTCCGAGAATTAGAAATTATTGTACAAGAGTGTATATTAAACACTGTTAGAGATAGTATTCCAGTTGAAAGTATTTTACAAGCATATATGGATCAAACAGTTGAGGAAGATGTGGTTGAAGAAGTAAAAGAACAAATTATAGAACAACCTACCAAAAAAGAAGAAGAAACTCAAATTATCAAAGAAGGTGGAAGTATAGAGGAAAAAGGAGAAAAGGTTGAACCAGTTATAAATGAAACTATAGAAAATAAAAGTGAAAATGACTCCCCAAAAACATTGGAAACAACATTTACTGATATTGAAAAGTCTAATCGTTTGTCTTTTAACGACACTGACTATGCAATAGATGAACATAACAACGAACACACTGTAGAAGCACCTAAAGATTTAGACCGTTTAGAACAAATAAGTGTTGAAAGAAATGCACAACGTAAATTAGAAACAGACGATGACGATGGTGATTCTAAGTTAAAAATTATGGACGAAGATGTAAAATTAGATAACCTAGATATTCATAATATAGATGAACCCGAGTTAAACCTAATACCAGATTTATTACTTGATGACATAGAAGTTCTTGTTTAAAAATTAAGTTGTTTTATCTATTATTTTGCGTAAAATAATAAATAACTTTGTTCTATTGTAGTTTAAATCATTATTTGTAATGAGTAATATATTTGTTGTCGCCGCCATTATTTCTATTGTATTTTTTATTGCTAAGTTTATTGAAATGAGATTTATTGAAAAAGAAAATAAACCATTAAAATATTTAATTAGAGACTCTCTTTTAGTTTATTTTAGTGTTATTTGTGGCAATTTTGTGATTGACCAGTTAAAACCAGTAATGGAAGAAGGAGGAGGAAAAGTAGCAACAGAAGTTTTTGTAGATAACCCTAGTTTTTAAAGTATTATTTTGTATACTTAATATAAAATAATATGAATATTCAGAGTGATAGTTCCGATGATGAAGAACAAGATACAAAACAAATATATTTTCCAGATGAACATAAATTATTAACTTCTGATAATTTACTAATTGGTCACCACTATTATGTAATTGAAAATACAACAAATGGGAAACACATACTATATAGAAGACCAAATAATTATTATAGTAGTGGTCCATTTACGTACTATGGAAAATATATTGAAACTTATATGCAACCAAAAATATTACACGACTTAAACAATGAAGTTATATTTATAAATATATACAAGTTTTATGATAAAAATGGCGATTCATTTTCAGATAAAATAAAATATACGAGAGACAACTTTGATAAAAATAATATTGAACTATACCGAAGTAGTAACGTACCAACTTATAAACATAACTACCTATATCTTGATGAAGAAAGTGTAGTTAAAGAGTCCCCTCCACTTGTAGAAGAAGTAAAAATTATAGACAAAACTGCAAGAAACATTCAAATTCCAAGAAATACAAAAGTTATTCCAGTCGCGGAAATATTAGATGAACCATCAAGTGATGAAGAAGAACTATTTACTCGGTTAAGAAAATACTTTGGTGGAAAAAAGAAGAAAAGAAAAACACGACTAAAAAATAAAAAAAGAAAAAAAACACGAAGACGCAAGAGAGAAAACTAACGCCCTGACCAAACTTTTACATAAGGCACTGGAGACTTTTTGTATTTATTTATATAATCCTTATATTGATGATAAGAATATCCCCACCCATATTCGCCATTTCTATACGCGGAAATACTACCGAATAAAGATTTTATTTTTCGTAATTCTCTACACTCTAATGAAATGACAAGACCATAAATTCTTTCAAGACAACAGCGGTCACTGCGACATTTAATTACTTTCAACATATTGAATAAATTATACTTTTTTTGCAAATGGTCTATAAAATTATAACTTATATAACTCTGAACACCAAAACACCCATCCCAATTTTGTTTATGTAGTCCTAAGGTTTCATATTTGGTGTCATTAAGTTGTCGCAGTTGTTTAACTACTTCATAATTATTTTTTAAATAATAACTAATTTCCAACGACCTTGTATAATTTTCTTCTTTACAATGAGAGAAATGCCATAGTGGAACTACCTTAAAATTTTTTAAACTATCAAAATTAATTTTTCTATGTATAAAAACACTATCGTGGATTATTATTGCATTTTCAAAAAAATGGTGTTTGTGAAAATAATAATATGGTAACAACTCTCCCCTTTGAGGAAATTCTGACTGTATATATTCTATATTTTTATATTCAAAATCAGCTTTTACAAAATCTTTATTACTATTGTCGTCAATCACTACTATTTTTCGCATAGGATAAAGTCTACGAATACATCTTACACATTCATTCCAGTATTCATTTGTTAATTCTGAATTCACGTGTCTTAATATTATAAATCCATAACTCATTTATTATATTATAATTCATATATAAAATAATAATTATAAAGTTGCATAAATAAATTTTATTTTTCATAAAAATATGGTATTTCATCAATATTGATTATATTTTCGTTTTTTGGAACAGTTTTTACATTGTACTTGTCAAACTCTTTTCGTTCTAACTGCGCTTGTGGTGTATGGTTATGAACATAACGAGCAATCATCTTATATAACTTAAAATCTGGATATCTCTCTTGACCATTATTTTTATATAGTATATTGATTCCATTATCATCTAAACACCATTCTACGATTAGTCTCACTAATGGTGTACACTCGTCAAAGTCCGAAATCTGGTCCATATCTTCAATTATATAATCAAAAATGGAACAAGCTAGTCTACATAAATCAAAACTATAATTAGGTTCTAATCTTGGTTTTTTACTATTAAAATATGGTTCAATGTTGTACTGTGTTGCAGCATCTTCTCCATTTTTAAAACAGTCACTACAAAATTGTTTGTTTCCATATCTATAAATACCGCGTCCAAAGTCTATTACCTTATAAATTCTTCCATAAGTTGGAACTTTATAGTACGTACCATTATAACAATAATATAAATGTTTTTTTTCTGTTGGATTGTACATTATATTGTTTGTATGTAAATCATTATGTGTGAAAGAAAATGCTTTTTGATATGTTATTAGGGTCATTATTACTTGCATTAATGCCGAAAATATTTCGTCTTCACTCAGTTCATCATTACAAATTAAATCATCCAACGTATTTTCACATTTTTCCATACAAATAACTTGAATGGGTAACTTTTCCAATGTAACATCTACTCGTTCTTCTTCAGATTCACTACTGCCCGATGATTCATTTTCATCTGAATAACTATCATTTTCCGAATCATTGTAACTTTTTTTTTGAATAATATTATCTTTTGAAGAAGACGCAGATGAAACAACTTCTATTATTTCATCATTTGATGTGTGCGATGTTCTTGAAGAACAAGATGAACCACTTGATGCATTAGATTTAATAGTACTACTTATTTTGGGTACTTCACTACCTAGTTCTTCATTTTTCAAAGGAGATTGTAATTCCGATAATTCTATTGAAAATTCTTTTAAATTATCCAACGAGAAATGTTGCGTTTCATTTTCGTCACATTTTTCAACTGTTTCATTATCTTCAAAAATATCATCAAATAACTCGTTTTGTATAGATTTTAATGACAAACTTAATGGGTTAACCTCTTGGTCTACTATTCTAATTGGTGGTTTTTTATGGTATTCGTCTTTCAATAAAAAATTATAGTCTTCCACTTGAAACAGTACATTCTTATTTTTATTAAAATAGTCTGACTTGCATATAAAATCCAAATCATCTACTATGTTAAATACAAATTTTTGTTTAACTGCTAAAAAAGAACCATAAAAGTCAAGACCATGTTCAAATTTGTAAAGTTTATTCAACTGTGAAGTGAAAAATGTAAATAAACTATCAACATACGCTGTATTGTTTTGGTCCAAGATTTTTTCGTGGACTTCTTTACTTGTTGAATCAAACTTTGGTAAACTGTATAATGATGTATTATGTATATCATACTTTCCGATTATCATTTTAAACGGGTCTAGTAGTGGTGCCATTTTGAAAAAAATATTTTTCGTTTTTGTTTTTTCTGTCTTGTTATGTTTCAATTCACACTTGTATAAATTATAATCAACTTGTTTTAACACTTTAGTAATATACCATTCGTGGTTTAAGTTTATTGAATTATAATTTGTTTCATTTAGAGCAAAAAATTTATTATAAATAGGAACATAATTTTGAATATCAGAAATATTCGTCAAGTCTTCATCTTGAAAACTCTTAAATAGTTCACCGTTTTTCCTTTTTTCATAACTTACATTCAAATGATTCATTGTCATATTAAATATAATTATACTCTATATCTATTTTTCTTTAATTTGAACTCAAATAAATTGATTTTTCTAAAATACAAATTAAAATGCGTAATTTATTTTAAACATTTTTTCTTAATTATAATAAAATATGACTTTAGAACTAAAAAAATTTGACATGAAAACCATCAGTTTCAAACCCAATGAGTCTAAAGGACCGGTAGTTGTTTTAATTGGAAGAAGAGATACCGGGAAAAGTTTTCTTGTTCGTGACCTTCTTTATTATCATCAAGACATTCCTATTGGTGTTGTTGTTGCTGGAACTGAAGAAGGTAACGGTTTCTACGGAAAATTAGTACCCAAACTTTTTATTCACAATGAATACAATACTGCAATCATTGAAAATATTTTGAAACGACAAAAATCTGTTTTGAAACAAATCAAAAAAGAAATTGAAACTTTTAAAAGGTCTACTATTGACCCTCGCGCTTTTGTAATTTTAGATGACTGTTTGTATGACGGTACTTGGACTCGTGACAAAATGATGCGGTTATTGTTCATGAATGGTAGACATTGGAAGATAATGTTAATCATTACTATGCAGTATCCATTAGGAATACCTCCAACTCTCCGCACCAATATAGATTATGTTTTTATATTAAGAGAACCGTATATTGCAAATCGTAAAAGAATATACGATAACTACGCCGGAATGTTTCCCACATTTGAGTCTTTTTGTCAAGTTATGGACCAATGCACTGAAAATTACGAATGTTTAGTGATAAATAATAACTCAAAATCCAACAGATTACACGACCAAGTGATGTGGTACAAGGCAGACAGTCATAACGATTTTAAACTAGGTAGTAAAGAATTCTGGGATTTATCAAAAGATATGCATTCTGATGAAGAAGACGAAAAATATGACCCTAATAATGTTAAGAAAAGAGGACAAGGACCTAAAATTAGCGTGAAGAAAACCAAGTGGTAACTTTCTTGTTTTTGTTTTTAATAATTAAAAGCAAGTTAAACAACTTAAAGAGATATATCTAGTATACACTATAAGTATGCAATCACTTGATATTGTTAATTTGATTGAGTCTAATCCAATAACAAAACTCACTAATGACTACAACAACAAATTATTAATGAAAATAAAAGAAAACTTCACAGAAACAGAACAACAATTATTTATTTCTTCTTTTTATTGTTATTTAAATTATAATTCAACAACAGATTTTATTATTGATTTAGATAATATATGGAAATGGATAGGTTTTCAACAAAAGGTTAAAGCAAAAACATTATTGGAAAAAAATTTTATTATTAATACTGACTATAAAATATTGCTTTCCCAACTGGGAAAGCAAGAATCTAGTGAAGAAAAAAAACACGGTGGTCATAATAAAGAAACAATTATGCTTACAATAAAAACCTTTAAATTATTTTGTATAAAAGCAGAAACAAAAAAAGCAAAAGAAATTCACGAATATTTTGTGAAATTAGAAGAAATATTACAACAAACTATACAAGAGGAAAGTGACGAATTAAAAAAACAACTTAGCGAAAAAAATGAACAACTATCAATAAAAGAAAAAGAATTGGAAGAAAATAAAAAAATGTTGGAAGAAACTGAAAAAATAATCAAGTGTAACGAAATTCCAACAATTTATATTTTCAATATTGACACCACAAGGGAAACCCCAGAGTTAAAAATTGGTGTTACACATAATGTATCAAAAAGAATCAAACCATACAAGCAAATATGTAAACATGGTAAATTAGAATTTACTCATACTGTTGAAAATACAAACCTAAAAACTATGGAATACTACATACATTCATTGTTATCGTTTTCTAGAGTAAAAGATGAGGTTTTTCAAATAGATGTTGAACAAGCAAAATTAATTGTATTAAATGTAATTAATTTATTTGAGACAGTCAGTATAACAAATAATTCAGAAAAAGTATTGAAACTGAATCAGTTACTTGAAAAAATAAAATCAGAAATAAAAATTTCAACTGCGGAAATTGCTTGTCAAACTGATTTTGATGAAAGTGTAGTAGAAACAACACCATTATTATTTTATGATAACAATATTAAAAATAATTTCAATCAATTTATTGATGAAATGTGTATTATTAGAAATGACGTTGAAGTTTCAAGCAAAGATATTGAAGGACAATATCGTTTATGGAATAAAGAAAGACCAAAAAAAGAAACATTTCATGCATTCAAACATTACTTGGACACTAGATTCAAACCGTGTAGGTTAGAAAAACAAGATAAAGGTCACGTTGTTTATGGTTATAAAGGTGTTTCGTTAAAAGCAATTGAATATAAAAAAAATATTATCCAAAGTGATGCACAAACATTCATTTTTCAAGTATGTAAATTTTCACCAAGCGGCACTATTTTAAATACCACATTAACAGAAGAATTTCAAAAATGGAAAAAAAGTGTAGGTAAGGAAATAAATGGAAATGAAATCAATGAAATAAAAGAATATCTGAAAAATTGTGAATATACACTGTACACTACAATTTGGACCCCTTATGGTAACGGTCAAGGTTATTATGGATTATATTTGAAAAGTGATGAATATAATTTTAAAAAAACATCAACAACTGGTAAAAAAGTATATAAAAAACATTTTGAAACAAATGAAATTTTAGGAACTTGGGATACAATTGCAAAAGCTGCGCAGTATGAAAATATATCTGCAACTAAAATGAGTAATGCAGTAAAACTAAAAAAAATATTTAACAATGATTATTTTTATACAACTTGATACTTAAATTATTATTTATTACAAAGTATAAATAATAATTACACCAACACAACAATAATTTTACTCTTTTCCACAAGATGAAAATATACTTGTCAATCTTTTGATTGTCATACTTTGTAGACTTAAAAATATTTAACAATATATTTTTAAGTCATTACACTTATATATCTAATATATATTCACCGTGAGGTCTTTTTACTAAATAGTAATCGTTGTCGTCATACAAGTAATAATAATTTGAGTTATATCCTCCATAGTAGTCTAAAAACAATAGATTAATAGCATAACTACTTGAACCATAATAACCGCCATACCCTCCATAGTAACCACCTCCTCGCCCATATCCTCCACGACCGCCTCCTCCGTGACCACCACCTCCTCCGTGACCACCACCTCCACCACCTCCACCACCTCCGTGATAACCTTCAACTCCTCTAAATACAAAATAATTAAAAACAGCAAAAATTACAATTAAAACCAACAATATATATTTAGTATTTTTCATAGTTTATATAAGTTATGAAATATTTTTTTTTAGATTTTTTATAAACCCCTTATTTTCTACGACTAAATATTTATTTTTCTTTTACTCACTCTTTTTTTTAGCAAAAGGACCACTAATTAATTCACTTTGTCCATTATCAGTTTTTCCAGTAATAATATTATCACCTTCAAATAATTCTTTACGAATATCTGCAGATGAAATAACATCTTGTTCTTTCAAAAATGTTTCTTGTGTATTCATATTATTTACACCAATCAAATTACCTTCTTCATCTATGGTTTGTGTTAAAGAAGCACCAGTAGTTTCTGCTTTACGAATATTTTCCTCAATTGCCTTTTTCTTAGTTTCTTTCACACGTTGTTCAAATGCAGTTTTAGCAAAATCTTCGTTCTTCGTCTTCTCGTGCATTAACTGATTCAATTCCTCTTCCATATATTCAACTCGTCCAGTTTTATACGCCTCTGGGTCCCAAGGCATCCATAAACCAACTGGTCCAACAAATACATCGTGGTTAGGATCCAACTCACGCAACATCTTACAACGCAACTCAGCTTCTTCCATTGTAGGATATACACCTCTAATTTTTAATCCACGTGTGCAAGTTTGAAAGTTATGTTTTACATTAAACGCATTTTCAAGGTCTTCTTCATTTTGGTCTAAAAATGTTTTGAAGTCATCTTCCATACTACTTTCTAATAAATTTTCATACTCTTCCTTAATAAATTCTTGAAAATCTTTAGTAATATCATCAAAAACCAACTTGTACTTATAAGATAAGAAGTTTAAAAATTGATGAAACTTTTCCATAGATTTAGAAAAGTCCCACTTCTTTAGGAACTGTTCAAATAAAAAAATTTCTTTTTGCTTTAAAATTTTGTCCGGAGAAACAAAAGATACACAAACAAATTTTTGTCCGGCGATTGGTTTGTCTTCTTCTAATAAATCAACATATTTAGGATTTGGTTTTCCAGATAAATCGGTTTTTCGTTCAAAACTACTATTGGGGGTACTCATTATAATTTATTTTGTATAAATTCATTTAAGTTTTTATTTCGCAAATTAATTATTTTTTAATTTTCATTTTTTTTTCTTATTATTTATTATAAATGTTTGATATTGCCGAACTTGTCAAAAGAGTTATCAAGTACCTTGTTGAAGGTTTAATGGTTGCTATTGCCGCATACGCTATTCCAAAACAATCTTTGAAGATTGATGAAATTGTTTTACTCGCATTAACTGCTGCAGCCACCTTTAGTATCTTGGATACTTATATTCCAAGTATTGGTGTAACTGCCCGTTCTGGCGCTGGTTTTGGTATTGGTGCAAATCTGGTAGGTTTCCCGGGGGGTCTATAGTAGTGTAAATTTACAAGTTAACATATGAAAGATAAATATATAGTTTATAATAAAAACTATATATTTACTCAAAAATAATCAAATAGTAGCAATAAATTCCCAATCCAGTTCTTCACATATTTTTTTCCAAATAGTATCTTGCTCTATTAGTTTCTCTCTATCTTTCAACATTGGAATTTCTGATAAGTAATGTTTCTCTCCCAATAGTTCAAACAACTTGTATAAAACATAATAGTAATGTAAAAAATTAACACGATAATCCGGACAATGTTTCGCATATGGGTATTGAATTTCCATAAAAAAATTACACAATATTTCTTCCAATTCTTGTGAAATAATAGGCGGTTTTAATCCCAACTTGTCTTTAATAAAATTGATGTGTTCATAATACTTATTGTATCCTAGTTTTTTCAGTACTTCTTTGGTTTTATAATAAGTCATTTTATTCATATCAATTCTCTCCTTTTTAATCTGTTGTTTTAAATTTTCAATCACCTCTTCTGGTATTTGTGTGGTTTCCTTTCCTTGAAACTGTGCCAAAATTTCTTTAAAATGATTAATTTTTTTATAAGCATAAAAACAAACTTCTTTAGGTGGTTCCTTATAAGATGGTTTTTCATTTTCTATTAAATACTGAACATTTTTTGAACAAGAGTTGCATATCAAAACTCCTTCATCGTCTAAGGGTATTAACTCACCTTTAAAACAATATTGACATATATCAGATGGTGTTATAAATGCATTTATATCCAAAAAAGAATCTTTTATGTTGGATAAATATTTTTTAAAAATATTATTATTTTTATTATTAATATTATTTACATCTTGATTTGTATCATCTTGATTTATTTTGAAAAAAGAATTTAATATTTTACTTTTTGACTTATTTGTATCTTCAACACCATTTTAACTATTTTTTTTATTTTCAAAATAATCAAATATATATTTAGAGTTATCTAAAAAATATTCCTTCTTTTTCATTTTAATATTTTTTATTTCTTCATTTATTTCTTCAATACGGTCCTTTAGGTCTAATACTTGTTCTATTGATAAATTTTGCATTTCTTCATTTTCTTTCAATTTACCCAATATTTCTCTCTTTTCATTTTTTAGTTTAGGTATTTTATCTTGTTCGTCTTTATTAAACTCATTAATAAAATCATTATGTTTACCATCTAGTGTAACTATACTTTTTTTATTCACCTTTATTTTTTTGGTGGTTTTCGGTTTGAAACTTGGCATATATTGTACTTTATAAAAATAAACTGTATTTTTTAATTAGTTATTGTTGGAAATATTATAATTTTCATTGGTTTAAAATTATTTTTAGTTTTCTTGAAAATATTAAGGATAAATGGAAGAACCAATTCAAATCAAAATAAATATTGAAAATAAAAAAGATATTACTTTAGAAAATGAAAAATTTCATAAAATGGTATTTTTGTACAATGCATTGAATGATGGTTGGAAAATCAAGAAAAAGAATGATGTCTATATTTTTACGAAAAATCACGAAGGCAAAAAAGAAATCTTACACGATTCATATTTACTTACATTTATGAAGTCAAATTCGGACTTGAATAAAGTTGTTTCATAATTTTACAAGTTTGGCGTTGAATATTAGAAATATGAATTAATTAATTAAATTAAATTATTTTTCAAATATTTTTTTTCTTTAGCAATATTATAAACATGGGAGGCGGTTTAATGCAACTCGTAGCTTACGGAGCTCAGGACGTTTACCTTACTGGTAACCCTCAAATTACTTTTTGGAAAGTCACATA
>Ga0114963_10002285_pt1 | contig 13111 bp, 16 predicted proteins | sample C_131016_EF_Meta_FD_87019 | JGI IMG/M metagenome (GOLD analysis project Ga0114963, IMG submission 87019) | Freshwater microbial communities from Lake Croche, Canada to study carbon cycling - C_131016_EF_MetaG | ecosystem: Environmental > Aquatic > Freshwater > Lake | place: Lake Croche, Canada...
ATACCCAAATGAACTTTATCGATAACTGATTGCACTTCTAATTTCTTTTGATTGATAGATTGTAAGATTTTCACATAGGTTTCTCTATCTGCAATCAAATCTTTGATACCGACACTGTAAGAACTGGATTTCATATATTCTGTAATAATATTCTGAAGATTATCGATGAAATCAGCGGCGGCCATATTTCCAAAATCATTACAAATTCGGTGGAGAATACCTTTGGTTCCACTACCGACAACTGATTTTTCGATTTGACCGCGAAGATATTTTCCATTGACAATTTCGAGAACATTGTTTTTATTGAATTCTTCGGATTCTTTATCATTATACAGTTTGGTTTTGTATTTCATAGTCATTGGTGGCATAATTTGTGATAAAATATCAAAACTAGTTATCTTGTTTCCTAATGCACGAAGTGCTTTTACATCTACATTATTATACATCATTAACAAGTTCATCGCTTCTCTGGGTGTGAAACTAACTGTATCACGAGTGAAACGATAAGAACCAAGAAGATTGTCTTGAAAAATACCAATAATTGGTGCGTTTCCACCAGGACTAATTAATTGGTAGGGGGTTGCTGCTAGGTGTCTTAGCTCGGTTTCTGCCAAGACATTTTGGGGCATATGCATATTCATTTCGTCGCCGTCAAACGGGCGATCCCAAAGGTTTCCCAGTGGGCCGGACTGTATCTTAAGCACGTTCAAGATGGCTAATCTATCATTACGCACCGACATCCGTTCAGTCTCTGAATGCTTTCCATATCCTGCCAAGCGGACGTAGGAAATAACACTGCGGATTATCCAATCCCTAACATTATTACCATTGGGTTCGGCTATTAACCGAGTTCCCTTTTCAAGTTTCCAAGAAAAGGTGGTAGTTAGGGCTCTAAGGAACTTCCCGCAACAAGATGTCTTGCCTCCTATTTTTAGAAGACTAGGGAGTTACACGCTTTTAACGCTCCCTGTTGCAAACATTGACGTCTATCTGCATTGTATGGTTTTGTGTTACAAACGTTGAATCGAAATGTATCACCTTGTTTCATAATTTTCACGATATGACACATCATCGACATTCTGTGAAGACTCGGTTGTCTATTAAACAAAACCGCATCTCCATCCATCATATGTCGATGAATAATATCGCCATTTTCGAGAACAATCGAAGCACGATCAATATATCGAAGAGAAATCGATTCGCCATTTTTACGTTCCAATATTTTCGCACCAGGATGCACATCTGGACCATTTTCAATCAATTTCATCAAGAAATCACGATTTCGGTCATTGACCACCACTGGTTTGGTAATATTTTTCGCAATTTTCAAAGGCACACCCAATTGTTTCATTGACAAATTAGGATCACCTGTAATGACGGAACGCGCACTAAAATCAACACGCTTACCCATCAAATTACCACGAATACGACCATTTTTACTGTTCAAACGACTCATAATACATTGTAGAGGGCGACCAGAACGCTGTGCCATAGGCACGGCGCCTTTTGCCTTGTTATTCACAATCATCGCCACAAAATATTGTAGAATCGTCGTCAAACTGTCAATTGCGTGATAATTCGCATTTTCTTTGATTTTATTGAGAAGATCATTGTTTGTTTTTATAATATTACTATAGATATGTGTCAAATCGTCTTCACTGCGTTGTTGAGCATCGTGTTTTACCGAAGGACGAACTGCAGGAGGAGGAACCGGTAATACTTGACAAACCATCCAGTCGGGGCGAGACCATATCGGATTGAAACCCATAAAAGAGACATCTTCGTCTGAAATACGCTTGAAAATCTTCAAAATAATTTCTGGAGTAAGACGCATATTGATCTTTCGCTCGGCTTCGTTTTCGGTCTCGATATTTTCCCAGACGGCATAAATCGAAGAAAATCCTTCTAATTTGATTTTGTCCGGTTGTCTGCAACCACAACCGTCTGGGTTATCATTTCCACAACGTTTGATTTTGCTGGTAGCATTGATTACGTAATCCCAACGATCTTCTGCAGATAAATTCATAATATGTTTATGACGTTGTTTATCGACCAAAATTTTACTACATTTGAAACAAATACATTTACAAATTTTCATAATTTCTTTGATATGCTGAATGAAAAATACGGGGCGCGCCAATTCAATATGACCGAAATAACCTGGAGTATCAATATATGTCAAACCGTCGGTAGGACATATAAGACCCGGTTCCAAAACACCCATACGAGGATCAAATAATCCACCAATTACTGGTTTGTTATTAATATAAGTATCACGAGAAACCACTTCCACGACGGAATTTTTTCTGATTTCTTCGGGTGATAAAATACTAAATTGAATACCAATAATTTTGGATGGATTTTTGAATTCATTCATTTTACTTCTTTGTTTTGAAACGGACATGATTGAACTATAATATATATGATAGAATATTTATATAGTTTTTTGAATCAATTTTATCGTTTTGCATTTTTCATAAAATTGATTTGTCATTTATATTTTAGGAAAAATAGTATAAATATAACTTATTATTACTAGAAATGAAATTCGAACACTCTTCTTCTAAAAAATACAATCTTCGTGATAAGACTAAATTGAAGAAAGGTAAACAAGCACCTCCTTCAGATAGTGATGAAGAAGATTCTTTATATGAAACTTGTTCAGAAGATTCCGATTCATCTTATCAACCAAGATCAAGAAAACATCGAAAAAAACGTATTGAATCAGAAGATGAAGAAGATGATGACGATGAAGACGACGAAGACGATGATGAAGACGATGATGAAGATGACGATGACGATGAAGAAAAAGAAAAAGGATATTCGCGTAAAGATTTTAGAAATTTATTAGCAGATAGATTTCCTTCTAAATATATCAATAAAAAGATAGAGAAGGAAGAAAATTTGGAAAAAGAAAAAACAAACAAAACAAATAGACGAGAACAAAACACTAAGAAAGAAAAATCAGAAAAGGTCATTAAAAAGGAAAAAAAGAATAAAAAATCCAACAAAAAATCTAAAAGTCCAAAAAGAAATAACTCAAAAAATTATCAATCTGAAGAAGACGATGACGATGAAGATTATGATGACGAAGAAGACGATGAAGATGATAAAAAGAATAAATACAATATCATATTTACGATTGGAGAAAGAAATAGTTATAGTGATGAATATTATGATGACGAAGAAGAGTTTACAGAAGATGAAGATGATGAAGAGGAGGAAGAACCAAATAGCGAAGATGATGAAAAAATATTTATGAAAGAGTATTTTGAAAAGGAAGAGAGTGATAAGGAGGAAGAAAAGTCGAAAAAATCAAAAGAGAAATCCAAGAAGTCAGAAAAAGAGAAATCCAAAAAATCAGAAAAAAGTTCGAAAAAATCAGAAAACCATAAAAAGACGAAAAAATCAAAACATCAGGAAAGTGATCAAGAAGATGATGATTCAGAACAAACAAGGTCGACAAAAAAACCAGAAAAAGATGAAGATATTGAAAATGAATATTTGGAATTATTGGATCTCAAGAAACATCTAAAGGAGCGTTTGGTAAAAAAGCCAAAAAGTAAGATTTTACTAAATGCAATGGATGAATGTAAAGAAACGATCAAAGATCTTATTTATGATGCTCGCCATAAAAATACAAAGGAATATTATAAATTGATCAATAAAGACAAAAAACGAACAAATGAAGTAGATTATTTCAAAAAGAAAATGTCAAACAAAGAGCAACTCAAAGTAATGAAGGATTTGAAAGAAATAAATGACCATATTTATATTGAAAAACCGTATCGACTAGCTCTTTTGGAATCAAAGATGCCATCAAAATTCAAGGCCATTGCTTTACAAAAATTGAATGTGTTGCGTTCTATGGAGCCGGGAGATCCAGAATATTATAAAATAAAGAATTGGGTAGATACATTTATGAAAATCCCCTTTTGTCAATACAAAAATTTTTCGATTACAATGAATGATGGTCTAGAAATATGTCATAATTTTATGAGCGATTCCAAGAAAATATTGGATGATTGCGTATTTGGCCTAAATGATGCAAAACTACAGATTATGCAAATGGTTGGTCAATGGGTAGCCAATCCATCCGCAATGGGAACCGCCATTGCTATTCACGGACCACCTGGAACAGGAAAAACATCGATTGTAAAAGAAGGTATTAGTAAGATTTTGGGAAGAGATTTTACTTTTATTGCCCTTGGTGGTGCGGGCGACAGCAGTTTCTTGGAAGGTCATTCATATACTTATGAAGGAAGTTCGTGGGGGAAAATTGTGCAAATTTTGATTGAAAGTAAATCGATGAATCCAGTGATTTATTTTGACGAATTGGATAAAGTCAGTGATACGGCGAGAGGACAAGAAATCATTGGTGTATTGACACATTTAACAGATACTTCACAAAATAGCGAATTTCACGATAAATATTTTTCGGAAGTCGATTTCGATTTGAGTAAATGTCTTTTCATATTCAGTTATAATGATGAATCAAAAGTCAATCCAATTTTGAAGGATCGTATGTATCGTATTCAGACGAAGGGATATGATACGAAAGAAAAAATGGTCATTGCAAAGAATTATATTTTATCTAAAATTCGGGAACAAGTGAATTTTAGAGAAGAAGATATTATTATACCGGATGATACATTACAATATATTATTACCAATCAGGCATTTACGAAAGGCGAAGAAGGTGTGAGAAATCTGAAACGATGTTTGGAAATTATATACACTAAATTGAATCTTTTTAGATTAATGAAACCAGAAGAGAATTTCTTTTCAAAAGATATGAATATTAAAGTAGAATTTCCATTTACGGTAACAAGACAACACGCAGATGTTCTTATCAAAAGTGATATTACACAAAATCAGAGTTTGTTAGCAATGTATGTTTGAACGGTGTAAATAAAAACTAGAATAATAAATAAAAATTAAAATGATATAGACCTATATTTATAATAAAATATAAATATGGAACACGAAAATACATATGACATTGATTATGACATTAATTTAATGATAAAAATTAATAAAATTTTACATAGTTTACCTTTTTTACTGGAAAAATCAAAAGAAAAAAAAGAGAAATGTGAAAAAATGAAATCTCTGGTGAATGAGTATTTGAAAGAATACTGCAAACATAGTATTATTGATGATTTTATTGATATAGATCCAGATAGGAGTAAATATATCCGATATTGTGAAAAATGCGAATTAACATTTCAAGTGAAAAAAATCAATAATTAAATTAGGTTCTCATACCAATTGCACGTGAATTTTTTACAGTGCCAACTCCACCGCCGGATTGGTTATGGATTTTATAGGCAACTAGAGAATTATCGGAAAAAAGACTTTGTAGGCGAAACTGAGGTTTGATTGGTGGTAAAACGGTAGATGTAATATTGGGAACAGGATTGGTAAAAAAGATATAGCCTGGCATATTATATATATTTATCAATAGATATAATATTTTTTGAAAATTTAAATACGTATTGTTTCGTTAAACAAATAATTAACATCACGATCGTGTGTAATAATAATGATACATTTTTTATATTTTTTGAAATCCTTGATGACACCGAGTAATTCTTTTTTCAATTCAATATCGATAGAATTAGTAGGTTCGTCTAAAATCAAAATGGGACTAGGATTGACTAAACCGCTGATAATATTGACAATCTGGCGTTGTCCTCCAGATAAATTTTCACCAAGAGAACCTGCTTTTTTATTATGAATATCAATATTTCGGTAAAGTTCTTTTATTTTTTTGTATTTCATAATTTCTTCGAGATGTATATTACATTGATTGATATCGCCGCAACCATATAACATATTTTCAACGATCTTAATATCAAATAATTTTGTGTTTTGACTGACATATGTTATATTTTTACGAATATATTCAGTATCCATATCTTTGATATTTTTACCATCAATATAAATATTACCAGTTGTAGGTTTGTAGATTTTTAAAATAAGTTTGGCAAAAGTGGATTTTCCATTTCCCGATAAACCATTGATACCTATTATTTTATTATCCACATTTAAATCCATATTTACACCATCTAAAATGATTTTATCTGTAGTTTTGTATTTGAATGCGACATTTTCAAAACGAATGGTATTAAAATCTGCAATCTCCAGATTTTCCTTTTTTTCTAGATCCATTTTCATATATTGTTCTCCCAATTCCCTAAATGGTTCTAATACACTGTCTATACGTCCAATAAATTCCACAAAGTCGGGCATTTGATTTAAAACCAATCTCATTTTATCGCGATATAATAGCAAAATAGTAAAGAAGGTTATGAAAATAGTGGTGGATATTTTTTTATTAGTCACTAAATAGATGAGATATCCGATAGAGAAAAACAATAATATAAATACCAGGATCAATGAATAAAATACGTTATCATTAGTACAATTATAAAAAATGTTAGCATATTTGATTGCATCATTTGATTTTTCACTGAATATATCTATTTCATTGAATACTTGTCCCTTATAAATAATTTTATCAATATTATTTAAAATATCTAATAAATAGTCTTCTTGTATTTTTACTTTTTCTTCATAGTCATTGTTTTTTGAGTAAATATATTTCCAATTTAAGAAAAAAGAAGATAAAATGAGAATATTAGAAATAAGAAATATAATTCCAAAAACCAAATTTTCATATAAAAAGAAACCGGAAATAACAAGTATAAAAATGATATTGGGTAAAACAATCGCAATCAAATCAGTAAAAAATCCAAAAGAAATGGTTGCCAAACGAGTGATTGGAGAAATCAAAGAAGGAAAGTTTGTATCATTAAAGTCTTCATTGTTTACTACAAGGAGAACCTTTACCAATTGATATTTCAACCATTGTCTTAATTTTGTTAATAATATGTTTTGAAAATATCGAATATTATAACTCAATAAAATAAATATAATAGAAAGAATGATAAAAATATTGAAAAAGGAATAAATGATTTTTATATTATTTTTTTCGACATTTTGAATTATATTCGCAGTAATATAGGAAATAGCATTGGTTTGTAATAAATTAATTATTATACTTAACCCTATCATTGCTCCTGTATTGAACATTTCATCGTAGAAAAATTGTTGAAATAAATAAGTAACAATATTCATCAAGACTTATTATATTATAATATTGCCATTATAATATAATCTAAATATCTGACTTTTCTTTCGTTTTTATTTTTTGGTTCTAGTTTTGGTTTTTCAGTTTTTATTCTCAATTGCCAATTTGAGAATCGATGGTGGTTGAATTGCCTCCTCTTGTAGTAAGAAGTTGAAATTGGGTTGGGTTCAAGCAAATATTGCCATTACCTTTGGTCAATCCAGAACCAGGACATGTTGGGCTTGATTCAGCTGCAAATAAAGGGTCAATAATTGCATCAGCAACATATGGTTTACAGAATAATCCATCAAAACCCATTACTCTTTTGCATTCAACATTGGAATGGGTTCTCATCATATCAATATATGTATCAATCGCCGAATTATCTTTTGTGGTAGAATATTTCAATGGGGAAACATTGGTTCGTTGTCCATAAGTAAATCCTTCTTTATAAGGAAATTCGTATCTTTTGAAATTATCAAATGAAAATGGAACGAATGGTTTTGCACAAGAGCACAATAACATTAAAATGGCAATAACCAATATGATGAAAACGATAAAAATATTATTATTCTTCATAGTTCTTATACATATTTGTAAGATAAAAATTCCTAAACTGGTGTTTTCGAAGAATGGTATATTTTAGATATAGGAGATAAAATGACAAAAATAGAGGATTCAAAATAAAGATAAATATTGGCAATTAAATCTATCATTGTTTGTTCAAATTCCTTTCTTTTTGAATCAATAAAATTTGTAATATTATCTAGAATACGAATATTATCAAAATATCCTAAATAATTCGAATAAATGGTTGGTTCTCGATTTCCCTGTTTTTCTATTTTTGATTCTGGTTCTGGTTCTAATTCCGATTCTGTATTTTCCATAATATCTTTTATTTTTTCTACATTCGTTTTTGGGAAAAAAGATGTCTTCTTCAATAAAAAATACAGTATTACAGAAAACGTAATAAATATGGTTAAAAATATTAGCGAAGATATCATTTTATATATTTCTATACAATTATTTTCTATATAAACCTATATTTTGTAGGAATTGTGCAAGAGAACTATTTTCTGCGACTTTTGTTGTTTGGATCATTGTTCCATTTTTAATATGTTGTTTGATAAAAAATGTGTAAATATTCTCCTTTGTTTTTGTATAGTATTTTTCTAGGTTCTCTCTGTAAAAATAAATAATTGCTAAAAACAAACCAATAATGAAAATGAAAAAAGAATCATATGACGTATTGTTCATTTGATTTTCAATACTTGGAACAATAGTATCGGATTCCATTATATATTTAATCAGTAAATTATATACTGATTAAATAACGATATAAATAAAACCGGATAAATATTAAATATATTTTTCAAGAAAAATGGATAACCAAGAAAGATTGAATTTGAAACGAATGATTGATGAATCCAACTGTGGAGATAATACGGATAATATTCGTAAATTGAAACATAGTGTGAAAATACGTGATGATTTAAGAGTGATCGATCGTTTGAAAAAGACGCATTCTGATACACGTAAAACCGATTTAGAAGGGTTTATTCAGATTTGTCAAGGAGAATGTCGATTTTTGTTTGATAATTATATGGATATTTTTAATAAAGTAGTTCGCGACGAATTGGATTTGGTGATTATGACTAAACTATTACACGTTCTCAAACAAATTGAAGATGGTGATGTGGATCAACACGAGGGGTCTGTTATATTTGGTAAAATTTTGAAAGAATTATATGTTGATAGTGCTATCAAACGCGGGGAGAACCTGGATAAACAATATGAGGCTGAGAAGGAGCCTCAAATCGAAGGAAAAAACATTAGTTGGAAAGAATATAAAAAAATATTGTCATAGATTGTATCTACCAAAAGATGACTGATTTCTATGTTAGCGATTTTTATGTCAAGTTTTTTGCTGGACAAAATGAGGAAAGTTCGAATTTTGCCTTATTGAAGATGAGTGTCCCTAAAGATGATGAAAAATTGAGAGAATTATATAAACAACATATTGAGAAACATAACAAAAGTATGAATATGGAGATTTTTCCGAATTCAGGGTTTGATTTGTTTGTCCCAGAAAATACGATTCTTGATAAACCGTTTGCTACTAAAATGATTGATCATAAAATAAAATGTGAGATGTTGTATTGTGATGTAGACCATTTGAATAAAGTGGATAATTGCGGATATTTTATGTTTCCACGTTCCAGTCTTTCCAAGACCCCGCTAATGTTGGCGAATCATACAGGTATTATTGATGCGGGTTATCGAGGAAATTTGATGGGGGCATTTCGCAGTTTTCAAGCGGATTATTTGGTAGAAAAAGAGACGAGACTACTGCAAATTTGCCATCCTTCTTTATGTAAGATATATGTAGTTATGGTAGAGGAAGAGGAATTATCTACGACGACGAGAGGAGACGGAGGATTTGGTTCGACTGGATTGAAAGGAGTTGCGAAATAAATATTTTGTTTGATTTATTTTTAATTGTATATATTAGTATTTATCAAAAATCGATATAAAGAATTTGTAATATAAGTCTTTGTGTAGGAGAATAGTAGTTCTTCTACACAGAAGGCTCTGATAGCTCAGTTGGTTAGAGCGATAGACTGTTAATCTATAGGTCGACGGTTCAACTCCGTCTTGGAGCGAAAAAAAATGATATATTCAAAGTATATCATTTTTTGAAATGAAATTAACTAACGAATAATTAAAATATATAAATTAATATAAAAAGAAAATTTTATATTATTCTGTTATTATGACAATATTCCAATTAAAAACTCAAAAAAGTTTGAAAAGGCACTTTCGTGAAATAATTGATAAAATTGGACATTGTGAAAGTGTAAAAACAGAATACCCGCAAGAATTTTCAGATTTTTGTGAAGTATTTGAACGACATTCAGATTATCCTGATAAATTTATTGGATTTTGTGATATTAAAATCAATTATAATCCTGGATTTAAAAATCAATTAGTTGTTTATATTATAAAGAATAATGGAGACATAGATGATGTATCAGTAATGAATAATTGTATAACAGGAAAGCCAAAAAATAACTTAAAAATAGCTATGCGAGTTTCTATTCAACCACAAATAGATGAATATAAGAATAATAATTACATAAAGGTTTGTGAATTGTGTGGAGAACACGATAAAATAGAAATAGACCATCATAGTGAAAAAACGCCCTTTGCTAAATTATATATTGATTTTATGGAGAATATTACATTACCTATTCCTACAAGTTTTGATGACACAAAAAGTCATATGAAATGTTTCAAAGAAATAGATTATATTTTTGAAGAAAGATGGATACAGTATCATAAAGAAAATGCTGTTTTAAGAATGTTATGTAGAGCTTGTAATTGTTCTCAACCAAAATATAAAAAATAATTTTTACAATAATGTGCAAATAATATTTCTGTATAAAAATCAAAAAGAAACTCATATAAACACAATTTATCATAAATACAAAAATCTGATAATTGATGAAAGTATTATCCTCTTTTCTTCTTACAATGATTCCTAAAAATAGACGACAATTAATGATGTTAGCTACAACAGATAAATTCATAGAAAATTATGAATTCCCTGAATGTAAATCGTGTAAATATTTCGAACCAAGAACCACGGATTCAGAATTTGCAGGTCAATTCAGTAGATGTACAAAATTCGGAAAAAAAGATAAAATCACTGGCGAAATAGATTATAATTATGCAGATTTGAATCGCAATGACGAAAACAAATGTGGAATAAAAGGCCGGTATTATGAAAGAGAACACCATTTAGAGTGGAAGATTTTGAAGCATAGAATGACAAATAGTAATATGCGTTTTTATTATTTTGTAGGAATTATACCTTTAATGCAAATTGTATACTATTTTATCAAAGAAAACAAATAAAAAAGCGGGAGTTTCGTTTTTACCGTTTTGGATATTTTTTTATCAAAGAAAACAAATAAAAAAGTGGGGTTTTGTTCTCCCCCTTTTGGATACTTTTTATTGTTGTCTGATAAATTTCAACAATATTGGTTCCATTCAAAAACAAATAAAAATTATAAATGGCAAAGACGAAACACAAGACGAAAATATCATTACGCCACATTATTTTATGAGAAGACAAAAGATAAATAGGTAAAATTTTCATAAAACACAACATTATTAAATAATTGACCAATCGTAAATAATGTTTTAATTGCCAAATTTCAGGAAAAACCAAATAAGAAAATAAAAGATTACCTAGGTTCTCTATTATTCCAATCCAAAGTGCCAACAAAGGATTCGCGTATTTTTTGAATAATGGTGGAATCGGAACAAAATAATAAATCAAAAACCATGCAAATATCCAATATGAAAATATATAATCAGGTCTTACAAAATCCATTTACTATATTATCTTTATATTATCTTTATAGATCTTCTTTATGCATAAGAATCAAGATTTCATCTTCAGACAATTTTTGAAATGTCAGACATTCGTCAAATGTATACTGGAAAAATTGATTATTCATATTTTTACATAAAATATTGATACCGGTATCTAAAAATTTAATATCGACTAAAATACCTCCATTCGTTAATTTATTCGATTTACTAATCCAACGAAGATATTTACCGCGATGTAATTTATATATTTCATCAACAAAGCGATATTCTGCCAATTTATCGCAGATTTCTTTTTTCTCCTTTCTGCTAATTTTTAGAGAACCGACGATATTATATATATCATTCGTGATATCAGCTAGAGATTTATCTTCTAAATAGTTTCCAACACTGTCGGCATTGTTTAATAATTCCTGGATATTCAGTGTTCCGAGTAAAGCCGGATCTTTCCGGGCATCTTCAAATATTTTTTGAATATCTATATCCATAATAATAATTCAAAAGAAAAGGTTTGAATTATTATACATAATTAAATACGTCTATGTATTTTCTACTAAATGAATTACTGAATCCCTGACACCATTTAGATTTTTACCAATTAAATCATAAGCACGAGCAACTTCAATGGAAAACGTATTAATAAACAAAAACATTCCACAAGCAAAAATAATTTGAGGATCAAAATCTCTTAAATAATGTGTTCGAAAAGGGAAAAAACGATACATTAAGAAAACAGCAATGAATCCTTGAATAAAAATATTCAGATAATTCAAATAATATGCATTTACCGAAAAAATACCAAAAAATAATAAAAAATAAGATAAATGAATTAGAAAAAGAGTTCCAAAATAAACGGGTTTTGAAATTTCATTGAATGTTTTATCTGACACTTTCAAATAATCGTGTAGTTTTTGTGTAGATGTCATTATATATAATTAGTTGATTTATTTTTGGAATCCGGTTTGATTTTGAATCAAAGTCATTAATTTTGTATATTTTTCTATTGGAGTCAAAGTTGTATTTTGTAAGACAGTAGAATAATTATTATCATTTAATTCTAAACTGGAAATACTAGAAAATGCTGAATTTATTGTTTTATTTGTATCAATAACAGTTTGAAAAGATGGGTCTTTACTTACAAGTGCATTAATGAGATTTGTATCTGCATCAGTTGACATACCAGAGTTTGATTGAATTTGTGATTGAATTTTACTATATTTTAATAAAGGTTCTTGATCCGCTTTATCAATAATTCCGCTGTATACTGTCATATTTGATGCAGATATAGGTAATTTTTTGATATTATCAAATAACGTCTTCAATTGACCATTTGCATTATTAATATCAGTCTTTATACTGGTCAATGTCGAGACCATTGTATTTGCAATTTGAGAACTAAATCCGTCTTTTTCTTTTTCTTGAAATACAATGGAAAATAGACAAACAAAAAGAATTATCAATAAAAAATATATAACTATTTTACGTTTCATTATATATTTAAGTTATAAAAATAATGGAGGAAATAATAGGTTCTCTAAATAATCGTTATAGAATTCTAGAAAAAATAGGAAGCGGGAA
>Ga0114963_10002288_pt1 | contig 13106 bp, 9 predicted proteins | sample C_131016_EF_Meta_FD_87019 | JGI IMG/M metagenome (GOLD analysis project Ga0114963, IMG submission 87019) | Freshwater microbial communities from Lake Croche, Canada to study carbon cycling - C_131016_EF_MetaG | ecosystem: Environmental > Aquatic > Freshwater > Lake | place: Lake Croche, Canada...
ACCGCCGGCGCGAACCAGGCCAGACCGGCCAGTCCCGCCACGATGGCAAGGGCCACCAGCGCCCGCCGCCACCGCGACCGGCGGACACCACCAGTGCGGGTAGGGAGCGTCGCCATGCCGGGAGTATAGAAGTCGCGATCGAGCCCGCGAAGGCGAATATCGACCGCAAAGCCCGCCGCCAGAGTTGGCGAAGCCCGCCGCCGGAGCGCGCAAAGCCCGCCGCCACATCACCCGCGAAGCCCGCCGCCAGAGTCATCGCAAAGCCCGCCGCCAGAGTCATCGCAAAGCCCGCCGCCAGAGTCATCGCGAAGCCCGCCGCCGGTTTGATCGCGAAGCCCGCCGCCAGAGTCATCGCGAAGCCCGCCCGAAGCACGAGCGCCGATCCTCCCGCCACGGAGCCGTTCGAGGTCCGCGGGCGTGTCGACGTCAACAAACGATTCGAAGCGGGGATCGACCGCCGCCAGCGTCTCCTCGGGCACGAGATCGACCGCGGCGGCATCCTCCTCCGCGAGCCGGGCGACGAGACCGCGCAGATCGCGCCGTCCCGCCGCCAGCCAGGCCTCGATCCGCGGCACCACCGTCGGCCGCACGGCCGACAGGAGCACCTGCGGGTGGCCGTGCACTTTCGGGATGGTCCACACCGCCCCGGAGCCGAGGCCGCGGGCGACGAGCAGCGCCACCACCTCGCGGCGCACGAGCGGCAGGTCGCACGACGCCACGATCGCCAACGGCGGCGCGATGAGGCCTGCCGATCCGGCGTTGGCGGCGCGCAGGCCGTCGCCGAGCGCGGAGAGCGGTCCGGCGCCCGGCACCCGGTCGCACACGATCCGCGCCGCGGGCACCGCCGGCAACGACTGCCCCGCCGCGGCGACGACGATCACCGATCCGACCTCCGGAGCGATCGCCGCCACGACCCGTTCGAGAAACGTGCGGCCGTCGAAGGTGAGCCAGGGCTTGCCCCCCGCGCCGCCGGCCGGGCCGAGCCGTGTCGAGCCCCCCCCCGCGAGCACGATGCCCACGGTCGCGGCCTCCGGTGACGGCATCGCATCCACCGATCGGGGCACAGTGTCCTCCGGGAAAACGCCGTAAAAAACCGATTCGCGACGGCGGCGGCGACCGGTCGCTCGCGTCGCCACGCCCAGGCTTTATACTTCCGTTCCCTCCCGCCCAGGCCTTCCGGCCTCCCTCCCGCGATCAGGATCCCCCCGGTATGTTCCCGCCCAGCCTCCGTCTCCCGGGTTCGCTTCTCGCCGCCTGCGTCGGCACCGTGGCCGCGATCGTCGCCACGATCGTATCCCCCGCCGCCGATCCGCCCCCGACGTCGGCGCTGTCGCCGATCTTCAACGGCCACGACCTCAGCGGCTGGAAGGTGCCGGCCGACCCGTATTGGAAAGTGGTCGACGGCGTGCTCGTGGGCGCCAACGACGAGGAGAAGAAGGGATCGATGCTCTACACGGAGAAGTCGTACGGCGACGTCATCGTGGAGGGGGAGGTGCGGTTCACCGGCGAGATCGACAGCGGCATCATGGTGCGGAAGCCCGAACTGCAGGTGCAGATCGGCGTGTCGCGGAGCCTGAAGCGCGACATGACCTGCTCGTTCTACACCGGGTCGTATCCCGAGCAGGCCCGGGCGACGCGGGCCGCCGATCTCCTCAAGCCCGGCGAGTGGAACCGCATCCGTGTGGAGGCCCAGGGCGACACGTTCACCGTCTGGCTCAACGGCGAGCAGGTGTCCCGCTACACCGACGCCAAATACAAGGACGCCGGCCCGATCGGCCTGCAGATCCACGGGGGCCTCGTGATGAAGGTCGAGTTCCGCGACCTCCGCGCCCTGGCCCTCTGATCACGTCGTGCCCTTCTGAGCACGTCGTGCCGCCCCGCCGTTCCACCGCGGCGGCTCTGCCCCGCCCGGTCCGCCCCGGGTCGATCACACCCCGTGGTGCCGCCAGGGCGGTCCGGCGCGGGGGGCCCGTGTCAGGCGCCGATGAAGCGGGCGATCCGGTCGATGCCCTCGGCCAGCTTCTCCTCCGACGCCGCGAACGACATCCGCACGTGCCCCTCGGCGCCGAACGCGCTGCCCGCCACGAGCGCCACGTGCTCCCGCTCGAGCAACGCCTCGCACCACTGCATGCTCGTCGTGATGCCGTCACGGCCCCGCCCGAGGATCGGCTGGATGTCGAAGAACGCGTAGAAGGCGCCCCCGATCCGCGGCAGCCGCACGCCCGGCAACGCCGCCAGCCGGCCCGCCACCAGGTCGCGTCGCCGCTGGAAGGCGCGGCACATGTCGCCGACGCACTCCTGCGGTCCGGTGAGCGCGGCCAGCGCCGCGTGCTGGCTGACGCTGCAGGGATTGCTCGTCTCCTGGCTCTGGAGGTTGCCGATCGCCTTCGAGAGCGGCTCCGGCGCGATCGTCCAGCCGATCCGCCAGCCGGTCATCGAGTAGGTCTTGCTCACGCCGGCGACCACGACCGTCCGCGACTCGAGCCCGGGCCGCAGCGTGGGAAACGACACCGCCTGGCGGCCGTCGAACACGAGCTGGTCATAGATCTCGTCGGACACGACCGCGAGGTCGGCCTCGATCGCCACGTCGGCGAGCCCGCGGAGCTCGTCGGCCGAGTAGACGACGCCGGTGGGATTGCTCGGGGTGCACAGCAGGAGCATCCGCGTGGCCGGCGTGAGGGCGGCGCGCAGCGCGGCGGGATGGAGCTTGAAGTCGTCCTCGAGCCGGGTGGGCAGCAGCACCGGCTTCGCGCCCGAGAGCTTGATGAGCTCCGCGTAGCTCACCCAGTAGGGCGTGGGCACGATCACCTCGTCGCCCGGGTCGAGCAGCGCCATGAAGACGTTGTGCAGGGCGTGCTTGGCGCCGTTGGAGACGACCACCTGTGCCGGCGTGACGGGAAGCCCCGTGCGTCGGGTGGAGTCGGCAGCGACCGCCTTGCGGAGGTCGGGGATGCCGGCGGCGGGCGTGTACTTCGTCCGGCCGCCGCGGATGGCGGCCTCCGCCGCGGCACAGATGTGCGGCGGCGTGGGGAAATCGGGCTCGCCGACGGAAAGATCGACGACCGGGACGCCGGCGGCGGCCATCGCCGAGGCGCGGGCGGCCATCGCCAGCGTGGCGGAGGGCTCCAACGCCCGCATGCGACCGGCCAGGTGCAGACTCTTCGAAGGCTCCATGCTGGCTGACGCCACCTCCAGGTTTGCTTGACGCGATTCTCCGAGCCAAGAATGATACCAAGCTCCGCCGCCGTCCGCAGTGTCAGGGCCGCCGGCGCGGCCGCTTTTCACCTCGCCACGTCCCCGCCCCCGCAGAGGTTTCTCCCATGCCGCCGAGCAGGATCGGAGTGTGGCTCATCGGGGCCAAGGGCGGAGTGGCCACCACGGCGATCACGGGACTGGCGAACCTCGTGCGCGGCGCGGTCGAGCCGATCGGCCTGGTGACGGCGCTGCCCCCCTTCGACCGGCTCGACCTCGTCCGCTTCGAGGACATCGTCGTGGGCGGCCACGACATCCGCCCGGGGCGTCTGGGCGACGAGGCCCGCCGCATGTGGACCGAGAGCCGCGCGATCCTCCCCGAGCTGCTCGACGGCGCGGCCGACTACCTCGCCGCGGTCGAGCCGCGGCTGCGGCCGGGCACCGTCGTGGCCGCGGGCGACAAGATCCGCGAACTCGCCGACGATTCGGTCGCGGCGGTCGTGGAGACGCCCCGGCAGGCGATCGCCCGCGTGCGCGGCGACATCGAGGCGTTCGCCGCCGCCGCCGGCGTGCGGCACGTGGTGGTGGTGAACGTCGCCTCCACCGAGCCCCCCGCGGCCCGGCCGATCCCGTCGTCATACGCCGAGGTCGACCCGCTCCTCGACGATGCCGCGGCCTGCCCGCTGCCGGCCAGCAGCCTCTACGCCCTCGCCGCCTTCGCCGCCGGCGCCTCCTACGTCAACTTCACGCCCTCCACCGGCGCGACCCCGGCGGCGATCCAGGAAGTGGCCCGTGACCGCGGCCTGCCCCACGCCGGCTGCGACGGCAAGACCGGCGAGACCCTGCTCAAGAGCGTGCTCGCCCCGATGTTCGCCGCCCGTCACCTCGAGGTGATGAGCTGGGTGGGCCACAACATCTTCGGCAACATGGACGGCCGGGTGCTCGACGACCCGCGGAACAAGCAGGCGAAGGTGCGGAGCAAGGATCACCTCCTCGCCGACATCCTCGGCTACCCGCCGCAGACCCACGTCTCCATCGAGTGGATCCGCAGCCTCGGCGACTGGAAGACGGCGTGGGACCACATCCACTTCCGAGGCTTCCTCGGCACGCCGATGACGCTGCAATTCACCTGGCAGGGCTGCGATTCGATCCTCGCCGCCCCGCTGGTGCTCGACCTCGTGCGGCTCGTCGAGCGGGCACACCGCGCGGGCGAATGCGGGCCGCTGCCCTGGCTGTCGTGCTTCTTCAAAAGCCCGATCGGCGTCACCGAGCAGGATTTTTCCAAGCAATTCGCGCTCCTGCACGCCTGGGCGGCGACCACCGCCGGCATGGCGTCGCGCGGGTAGCGCGGCGGCTCGCCGACGTCGTCGATCGGGCGCAGTCCCAAAAAAATTGCGGGACTTCTCTTGACAGTTTTCCGCGCCATCCCTCACAACACCATGCGCATCGCGTCGCATCGCGGTCTTGCATCACGCTCGTCGTGATGGAAGCACCGTCGCGACGCGGAGCGAACGTCGATTGTTTCCCTTCCCGAGAGCACCCGGGGGAGCGATCGTGTGAAGCGTGCGGGTGCTCATTGCAAGGAGCCATTTCAATGGCGAAGAAGAAGAAGGCGAAGGTCGCCAAGAAGGCCGCGAAGAAGAAGAAGGGCCACGGCTGAGCAATCGGCCGGGAGGATTTCCTTCGGGATTTCACCCGGCCTGGCGAAATGATTTTTCGCCATCGATTGCTCTGGCCCTGCGGCCGGTCCGGCCCCCTCGGGTGGTCGCATCGTCCGCTGGCCTGACCGTTCCGCACTTCGGTGCGGGGCACGTCGGGCAGTTCCGAGTTCAGACGAGAAAGGCCGGCCCGGGCCCTTGGGCGCCCGGGCCGGCCTGATTTTTTGTCCGGCGGATGTTTTTCCGCCGCCGCGGGGTTGCGACCGCCGCGCGGTGGTACGATCGGTTTCATGCGGCCCACGCCTGCCTCCAGTCCGGAACCGGCTCCCGCGGCCGCCTCCCCCCCGTCTTCATCACCGCCCCAGCGGGGGGAGTTTCTGCTCGTCACCTGTCAGGGGGGCGCGGAGGGGGCACTGTCCGCCCGGTTCGCCGAACTGCTGCCGCAGGCGACACGGGCCGCCTGGCGGCGCGGCATCGTCACCTTCCGGCTCGGGCCTCTCGACCCGCCCGACGACTTCTTTCCCGACGCGGTCTACGCGCGGAGCGTGATCCGCTCCTTCGGGCAGGTCAGCGGCGGCGACGACGACGAGCGGATCACGAAGCTTGCGGCGCTCGTGGGCAACACCCCTTTCGACACCGTCCACGCGTGGTGCCGCGACCCACGGACCGACGTCGACGTGGCGACGATCCGCGGCCGCCTCCTCGCGGCGCGGGGCCTGCCGGGCGACGCGCCCGCGGCCGCCGCGGCCGGCCAGCTCGTGCTCGACTGCATCGTCGACGGTCCGGATCGCTGGTGGGTGGGCTGGCATCGCGCCGCCGCGCCGGCGAGCCGCCTGCCGGGCGGCATGCATCCCGTCGCACTGCCGCCGGACAAGGTGTCGCGAGCCTGGCTCAAGCTCGACGAGGCGATCGCGCTCTTCGGCATCCCGCTCGCCCGCGGCCAGCGGGCGGTCGAACTCGGCGCGGCGCCCGGCGGGGCGAGCCAACGGCTCCTCGAGGCCGGGCTCGCGGTCGTCGGCGTCGACCCGGCACTGGTGGACCCCCGGGTGACGGCGCACCCGGCCTTCGAGCAGTGGCGGATGCGGGCCCGCGACGTGCGGCTGCGCATGTTCCGCGACTTCGACTGGGTCGTCGCCGACATGAACATCGACCCGCGCAGCACGCTCGAGTCGGTCGAGCGGGTCGTGACGGGCGGCGCCGCGCGGGCCGGCGGCATCATCGCCACCCTCAAGCTGCCCGACTGGTCGCGGGCCGCCGAGCTGCCGGACTGGCTCGACCGCTTCCGCTCCTTCGGCTTCGAACCGCGGGCCCGCCAGCTCTCCACCGGGGGCCGCGAGATCTGCGTCGTGGCCCGCCGCGCGGCGAAGGGGCCGCGGCGGGCGGAGGTCAGTCGCCGCGCCACACGTCCGCGGGATCGGTGAGGCTGCCGGAGCTGACGTGGACGCGGCCGGCCGCCGTGTCGATGACGAGCCCGCCGTCGGCGGCGATGCCCCGGCACAGCCCCGTGATCCGCTCGGCGCCGCGGTGCAACGTGACGGCGTGGCCGTCGAGTCCGCAGCGGGCGCGGTAGCGGGGCACGAGGGCCCCCGGGTCGGCGGCCGTCTCGGCGAGCAGCCGCAGGAGCCGCGGAAGGAACTCGCCGAGCAGGCGGCCGCGGGGCAGCACGCGGCCGGTGAGGTCGGGCAGCGTGGTGAGCCGCCGCGCGAGCCCCGGAGGCGCCTCCCGCACCGATCCGGTCGTGTTCACCCCCACGCCGAACACGGCCCGGCCGGCGGGCGTCGCCTCCACGAGGATGCCGGCGAGCTTGCGATCTCCCACCTCGACGTCGTTGGGCCAGCGGACGAGCGGATCCAGCCCGGGCTCGAGCGCCGCGATCGCCTCCGCGAGGGCGACCCCGCAGGCCAGCGACCAGATCGCCGGCGGCGCGGGGGGCGCCGTGCCCGCGGCCGGCACCTCCACGACGAGGCTCACCGCGAGGCTGCCGGGCGCCTGCCACCAGCGGGCGCCACGCTGGCCGCGGCCGCGCGTCTGCACGTCGGCCACCACGGCGGCCGGCAGTGGACAGGAGGCGTCGGCCGCCATGTCCCTGGCCCGCTCCATCGTCGAATCGACGACGGGGAGGTGTTCGAACCGCGCGAGCCCGGCGCTGCGGACCATGGCGGGATCGATCGGGTCGGACGGCTCGGGCGCCGCGGCTGCCGGGGGGATCATGCGTGTAGCAGAGGGTGTTTTGGCGAGCCGGGCAAGCATGGCTGACTGGCGAGGGAGCTCGGCCGGCAACGGGGCGGCACATCCGCTCGTCGGGCCGTGCCACGGGGACCACGACGGGCCGCGACCTTGACCCTCCGGCGGCGGGCGCGGTACCCCCCGATCTCACGGGCGCAGCCGTCGGATCGAATCCCCTGCGCCCCCGGTCTCGTGTCCGGCGGATCCCCGCCCGGAGTGCCGCGCCCCGTGCGCCGACGTCCCACGCACCTGCCGCTGCTCGTCACGTGCGCCCTCTTCTGGGCCCCGGGATACGCGGCCGCGCAGACCGTGGCCCTGCCGCCGCCGGCGCCGTCGTCGCTCGACCGCATCGCACAGGCCTCCCCCACCGGCCTGCCGCCGCCGCCGCCCGGCTGGGACGCCTACGCGCCGCAGGCGGCGCAGACATTTCCCTCGGCCGGTTTTCCGTCGGCGCCCGCGGCCTCCACGTGGGCGCCGTCGGCGATCGGCGGCCAGCCCGGCTATCCCGGCTACTCCACCGCCGCGCCGTCGCTCGTGCCGACGCAGGGGCCGCCGCCGACCACCGGCTCGCTCTTCCCACCGGGCTACCCCGCGCAAAACTCCACCTTCCAGCAGACGATGCGGCTCTACCAGGGCGCCCGCGGCAGCTGGGCCTACCTCTTCGGCAACGGCCAGGGTACGAACCTCGGCGTCAACGAACTCGACACCACCGCGACCTTCGCCGTGCCCTTCTTCCACAACTCGCCGGCGAACCTCAACCACGCCCCGCTGTTGATCACGCCCGGCTTCGGCCTGCAGCTCTGGGACGGGCCGCAGACGAGCCCGCAGATGAACGCCGACCTCCCCGGCAGCACCTACGACGTCTTCGTCGACACGGCCTGGAATCCCCGCTTCACGCCCCTCTTCGGCGCCGAGCTGGGCGTGCGCATCGGCATCTACACCAACTGGGACGTGTTCGTCTGGGAGAGCTGGCGCATCATGGGCCGCGCCATCGGCACGCTGCAGCTCACCCCCACGGTGCAGGCCAAGGCGGGCATCGTCTACCTCGACCGCAACCTCGTGAAGCTCCTGCCCGCGTTCGGCTTCGTGTACACGCCCGACGCCGACACCCGCTACGACGTCTTCTTCCCGGCCCCGCGGGTGGCGCGGCGCCTGACGACGATGTCGAACCGCAACATCTGGGGCTACGTGGCGGGCGAATACGGCGGCGGCGCGTGGACGATCAACCGCAGCTCGCCGCAGTACAACGGCATGTCCCCCTTCGACTACAACGACATCCGCGTCACGCTGGGCACCGAGTTCGTGCCGGTGGTGGGCCATGGCCTCACCGGCAACATGGAGGTGGGCTACGTCTTCGCGCGGCAGCTCTTCTACGTGGATGGCCCGCCGCAGTACCAGAGCCTCCCGAGCACGCTCATGCTCCGCGTCGGGCTCGCCTACTGACCGGCGCCGAGTCGCCCGCCCCCCGGACCGGCCCGACATGCACGCTTCCGCCACGAACCCTCCGCGCCGGCCGGTCCTGCGCCCGCGTGCCGGCCGGGGAACCGTCCCGCCGGGGCTCGTCCTCCTGCTTGCGGTCGCGCCGGCGATCGCGGCCGCGGCGGAGCCCGACCCGGCGGCCCCCCCGGCGGCCCCCGCGACGCTCTCGGCCCCGGACGACGTCGTGCGGCTCCTGCCGCCGGTCGAGGACCGCGACCGCACGATCTTCGAGCGGATCCGGCTCGCGGCCCTCGGCGATCCGCAGGACCTCGTCGAGCCGCTCATGCCCGACGACCTCGCGCCGCCGGGGCAGCCCCGGCAGGAGTTCGAGCCGCCGGCCGGCCGCAAGCTGCCGCCGGGCGCGAAGCCGGGCATTCTCCAGCAGGCGCTCTACGCGGCCACCGAGCTGCCCAAGCTCGACGCGGACGGCCTCGGCCTGCTGACGCTCGAGAAGACCGTCACGCTCGGCTTTCCCTTCCCGACGGTCGAGTCGCCGCTCCTGGTCACCGCCGGGTTCGCCGGCACGCTCACGAACATCCCGGCCGGCGCCGACATCCCGGGCGAGCTCTTCGAGGGCTACGTGCAGGCCCGCTGGCTGCGGAAGGTGGGGCAACGGCTCGGCGTCGACCTGGCGGTGTCGCCCGGCTGGTACAGCGACTTCCACAACGACTCGGCGCAGGCCCTGCGGATCACCGGCCACGGATTCGGCGCCTGGGAGGCCACCGAGAACCTGCGGGTGGTGGCGGGCGTGATCTACCTCGACCGCTACGACGTGAACATGCTGCCCGCGGGCGGCCTGCTCTGGACGCCCGCCGACGACCGCCGCTTCGAGCTCATCTTTCCCCGCCCGCGGCTCGCCTGGCGGATCGCCGAGCGGCCGCAGGCGAGCCACTGGGCCTACATCGCCGCGGAGTTCGGCGGCAACCAGTGGGCGGTGCAGTCGATCGCCCCGCCCACCACGGGCCAGGACCAGATCATGATCATCCGCGACTACCGGCTCCTCGCCGGCTGGGAGCGCCGTCCCGCCGGCCTGGGCCTCTCGATGAAGGCCGAGCTCGGCTGGGTGACCGGCCGGTCGGTGCAGTACTACTTCTCCGACCAGGCCTGGCTCTACCCGAGCGACACCTTCATCGCCCGCGCCGGCATCTGGTACTGACGCCGGCCCCCGCGCCGGTGACCGTCCCCGTGCGGGCGCAAGCCGCAATCCAGCGCGCTCGGACCGGGAGGCGAAGGGGGGTCGGCGAACGCTTCCCGAGCGCAGGCCGCCGCGGCCGGAGCGAGGAGACTTTTGCCGCCCCCCGAGCCGGCGACCCACGAACCGGCCCGGCTTTCTGATCGCCTCCTCCGGGCGGAGTTGACCGTGTCACCGAGCCTCCCGGTCAGCCGAAGAGCTTCGTGACGGCCTGCGCCTTCACCAGTTCGCGGGGCTGGTTGAGGTGATTGAAGACGATCGTCTCCGGCTCGATGCCGAAGGCGTGGTAGATCGTCGCCAACAGCTCGGTCGGATGCACCGGCGACTCGAGCGGGGCCGACGCCGTGGCGTCGCTCTTGCCGTGCACGGAACCGCGGCGGATGCCCGCCCCGGCCACGAGCGCCGTGAAGCAGTAGGGCCAGTGGTCGCGGCCGTCGGCCGAGTTGCCGTTGCCCGAGGTGCTCACCCCCTTCTGCGGCGAGCGTCCGAACTCGCCCACCGCCACCACGAGCGTGTCCTCGAGGAGGCCGCGGTCGTCCATGTCGGTGATGAAGGCCGAGAGCCCCTGGTCGAGCATCGGGCCCGACTGGTCCTTCATCCGCTTGTCGAGACCGACGTGGTGGTCCCAGGAGTGGTTGTCGGAGTTGGCCACCTTCGGCCACACCACCTCGACCACCCGCGTGCCGGCCTCCACGAGCCGCCGGGCCAGGAGCAGACTCTGGCCGAAGGTGTTGCGCCCGTAGGTCTCACGGAGCTTCGACGGTTCGCGGTCGATGGCGAACGCCTCGCGGGCGCGGCCGGAGATCACGAGACCCAGCGCCCGCTCGTAGTACTCGTCGAGCTTGTACTCGGCCACCGCCTTGTCGAGCTCGGGCATCGTGCGGTCGATCAGGTCGCGGAGCCGTGCCCGCCGCTCGAGCCGCTTGGCGAAGACGTCGGTCCGCAGCTGGAGGTCGTCGACGCGGAGCCGCTCCATCTTCCGCATGTCGAGATCGTCGCCGTCGGGGTAGAGCGTGTAGGGGTCGAAATCGCGGCCGAGGAAGCCGGCCGTGCCTCCCTTGCCCACCACGTTGCTCTCCTGGAGCGGACGCGGCAGCATCACGAACGGCAGCATCGGCTGCTCCGAGGGCTTCAGCCGCACGATGTTGGAGCCGAAGTTCGGGAAGTCCTTGGCGTTGGGGGGCTCGAGCTGGCCCGACGGGCTCACCTTGTCGGTGGTGTAGCCGGTCATCATCTGGTAGATCGCCGCCGTGTGGTTGAACAGCCCGTTGGGCGTGTAATTCATCGAGCGGATGAGGGTGAAGCGGTCGTTGATGCCGGCCAGCTTCGGCAGGTTCTCCGTGAACTGCACCCCCGGCAGCTTCGTGGGGATGCTCTTGAAGGTGCTGCGGACGTTGTCGGGGACGTTTTCCTTGGGATCCCAGAGGTCGATGTGGCTCGGGCCCCCCTGCAGGTAGATGAGCACCACGCTCTTGGCCCGGTTCCAGCCCGGCGCGGCCGGCCGCGCGCCGCCCGACTCGTTGGCCGCCGCCGCCTGGAGCCGCAGGAGGTTCGGCAGCGTGATGCCGAAGAGGCCGATGCCGCCGGCGCGGAGGATCGCGCGGCGGCTGGTGCCGAGATTCGGATCGCAGAGATCCTTGCCGGGACGGCCGGGGATGACGAGCATGTTTTGGCTCCTCGATGGGGCGGCCGGAGGACCGGCGGGACGGGTTGAACGCGAAGGGGCGACGGGGTCGTCGGGCGGTGCGGGTCTGGGTCAGTGGTTGAAGAGGAAGGCGGGGCTGTTGATCAGCGCCCAGGCCAGGTCCTGCATCGCGGTGAGCCGCCGGTCGGCGAGCTGCTGCGTGCTGGCGGCGAGGTCGGAGCGGAGGCGGACGATCGCCGGGTCGTCGGGCACGTTGCGGCGGGCCTCCGCGAGGTCGGCGGCGAGCGCCACGAGCTTCGGGTCGGCGGGCAGCGGCTGGCCGGCGGCCGCCAACTCGTCGGAGAGCTTCGCCTTCGCCGGGTCGCGGGTGGCGAGGAGCCGCTCGAGCTCGAGCACGTGGGCCGGCGAGCGGTCGGCGCGGGGCACGGCGACGATCTCCGCGGCCGGCCCGAACACGCCCAGCCCGATCGGCGTCGGCGACTCGGTGAACGACAGGCGGAACCGGCCGAGCGCGTGCTTGCCGCCGCCATACTTCTGCTCGATCCGCACGGTCACCACCATCGGCTCCTTCCAGTCGAGCTTGTCCTTCACCTCGAACACGGCCCAGTGGCTCTCCTTCGTGCGCGGCGCCACGGCCCAGCCGCGGCCGGGATTCTGGTCGCCGTCGACGGCGAGCGCGGGGTCGAACGTCATCTGCGCGAAGTCGGCCTGCGCCCGGTGCAGCGCCACCCGCTTCACCTCGCCGGGCCGGGCCGCGGGGGCCGCCTCGACGACGATCTCGTTGACGACGAAGTTGCCGTCGGGCGACCGGCCGGAGCCCCCCTGCGGCAGGCTCGCGTCGGCGATCGCCTCGAGCCGCAGGCCGGTGAAGCCGCCGGAGGGGGGTGCGAGCGTGAGTGTGGTCGTCTCGTCGGCCTGCTTGCCCGACACGAGGATCGAGCCGTCGGCGAGCGTCTTGAACTCGGCGCCGGCCCGCGACTCCGCCTTGAGCGGCACCGCCACCTGCCACCGGGGCGCCTTCTCGGCGAGCGCCTCGAACCGGCCGAGCGCCGCGGCCGGGTCGGCGTGGTGCCGCTCGAGGGCGGCAATCGCCGCCGCCAGCCGGTCGGCCCGCTTCCGCTCCTCCTCGAGCCGCACGGGCTCGTGGGCGGCCGTCGCCTCCGCGAGGGTCTTCTCGGCCTCGGCGATCCGGGCGAGCCGCTCCCGCTCGAGCTCGGCCTTCCGGGCCGTCCACCGCTCCTCGGCGGCGGCGGCCTCCGCGACGAGCGTCGCGTGGTCGGAGGCGATCTCGTCCACCATCCGCTTCACCGCCGCCTGTTCGTCGGCGCGGCTCGGCCGGCTGAGGATCCGCAGGAAGATCTCGTCGACGCAGCGGGCGTCGTCGGGCTCGGCGGCCACGAACTTCGCCAGCTCGCTCGCCGGGTCGGCGAGCACGTCCCCCACCGCCGGCCCGCTCACGAGCGCCATCACCGGCCCGAGCGCCACGCCGCCGGCCCGCTCGCACTCGCAGGCGCTTTCGCGCACCGGCCGGCCGAAGGTCTGGAGGAAGCCGCCGCCGAAGGCGCTCGACACGTCGGCGAGCTGCGCCGCCCGCGTGCCCACCGGCAGTCCCGGGAACCGCGACGGCGAGCCCATCACGGCGTGCAGCGCGTCGAAGAGCGTCTCGGCCGGCAGCCGCCGGGGCAGGGCGTGGGAGTAGTTGATGCGGTCGTCG
>Ga0114963_10002292_pt1 | contig 13095 bp, 9 predicted proteins | sample C_131016_EF_Meta_FD_87019 | JGI IMG/M metagenome (GOLD analysis project Ga0114963, IMG submission 87019) | Freshwater microbial communities from Lake Croche, Canada to study carbon cycling - C_131016_EF_MetaG | ecosystem: Environmental > Aquatic > Freshwater > Lake | place: Lake Croche, Canada...
CAGATGCAACATGATCTATTTCATGTTTACACGGTGGATGAGCACATCTTGCGTGTGTTAAGAAATGTTCGGCGCTTTGCCGTCGCAGAATTTGATCACGAGTTCCCCTTGTGCTCTCAACTTATGCAAGCCTTCGACCGTCCTGAGGTCTTGTACCTTGCCGCACTGTTTCACGATATCGCCAAAGGGCGAGGGGGAGATCACTCCACCTTAGGTTGTGTCGATGCGCGCAAATTTTGTAAGCAGCATGGGTTATCAACTGAAGACATCAATCTCGTTGTGTGGCTCGTAGAGCAACATTTACAAATGTCGGCAACAGCCCAGAAACAAGATCTCTCGGACCCAGATGTCGTGCGCGCCTTTACGGCTAAAGTAGGCAACGAACGCTACCTCATCGCCCTATATTTATTGACTGTTGCCGATGTACGCGGAACCAGTCCAAAGGTATGGAATGCTTGGAAGGGTAAATTGTTAGAAGATTTGTTCCGCGCTTCGCGCCGTCAATTACAAGGACGTGCTGGGTCGCTGAGTGAAGTGCTAGAAATCAAGCGTCAAAAAGCTGCAAAAACCTTACTTCAGTATGGACTAGACCCCTCTCGCTTCTCGGTATTTTGGGAGCGTCTGGATGAAGTCTATTTTCAACGTCATGAAGTTCAAGAAATTACCTGGCACACCCGCAGTTTATGCGACCGTCACCTGATCAATAAACCCGTTGTGCGCGCAAGACTTTCTCCCCACGGAGAGGGAATTCAAGTACTGGTTTACGCAGCCGATGAGTTGGCTTTATTTGCCAGAATTTGCAGTTATTTTGAGCAGATGGCATTCACCATCGAGCTTGCTAAAATTCATACTACCCGAGACGGATATGCCTTAGACAGTTTTCAAGTCATGCAGCGTGGCGAGGCTGAAGGACATTACCGAGATGTCTTAGCGTATATTGAAAAAACACTCTCAGTCGAACTGGAGAGCGCTAAAGAATTGCTCAAGCCCCGTATTGGCAGAGTATCGCGACATGCCAAGCACTTTCCCATTCCAGCCAAAGCAGGATTGAGCGAGCCCGATAGGGCGGGGATCAGAGTTTTAACTTTAAGCGCAAACGATCAACCCGGATTGCTCTATCGCGTCGCTAGAGTGTTGCTGAATCATAAGGTGGCTTTGCATGGTGCCAAAATCAGCACATTAGGCGAACGTGCAGAAGATAGCCTGCTGATTTCAAGTGGCGACCTAGATTCACCAGAGTCAGAACAAAGACTCAAGGATGAACTGATTTCGGCGCTCTCTGCAGCTTAAAACTTAATCGTCTTCGAGCTCGTCTCGGTCAGGAAATAAGACTGAGGTATACCCGAGTTGACGTAAATCTCGCATTCGCATGGGGTACAACACCCCGATAAGATGATCGCATTCATGTTGCACAACCCGTGCATGAAAGCCTTGAACCGTGCGATCGATGGCATTACCTTGGGGATCAAAACCGGTATAGCGAATGTGGGAATAACGGGACACGACTCCGCGCAATCCAGGCACGGACAAACAGCCTTCCCAACCCTCCTCTACTTCTTCTTTAAGCGGAGTGATCAGCGGATTGATCAGAATGGTATAGGGCACTTGATCTGCATCAGGGTAGCGCGGGTTTTCTTTTACACCAAACACCACCACTTGAAGACTCACTCCAATTTGCGGAGCCGCAAGACCCGCACCATTGGCGGCGATCATGGTGTCATGCATGTCTTCCAATAGTTGAGCCAGTTCGGGCGTATTAAATTGCGCAACAGGCTCAGCCTGTTGTAACAACACAGGATGGCCCATCCTTAAAATTTCTCTGACTGCCATGGTTTTACCCCTAATGACTGAACTATGCTGCCAAGCGACTGGCGCGATGCTCGATGATGCGACGCACCTTGATCAAACCCGCATCCAAAATAGCAACGATATCTTCCAACACGATTTGCTGTGCACTATCGCCTTTCCCTGCTGCCCAGTTAGCAACCACCGCTAACATGGCATAGGGCAAGGATAGCTCGCGGGCTAGGGACGCTTCAGGCATTCCTGTCATCCCCACCAATGTGCCTCCATCACGCTCAATACGTGCAATTTCTGCGGCAGATTCTAGCCTGGGACCATTGGTCGCTGCATACACGCCCCCATCTTCCACTGACTGACCCGCAGCATCCGCCGACTCGAGCAAGGCCTGACGTATGGCGCGATCGAAGGGCCAAGTAAAGTCAATATGCACAACTGGCTGCCCCGCTCCTTCATGAAAAGTATGTCTACGTCCATTGGTGTAATCAATGATTTGATCCGGAACGATTAACTGACCGGGCCCTGCGTTCGCAGAAATCCCGCCCACAGAATTCACTGCGATCACTTCTTTTACACCCAGATCTTTCAGTGCCCAAATATTAGCGCGATAGTTAATTTCATGCGGTGCCAAGGTATGGCCATTGCCATGCCGGGCTAGAAAAACAATTTCAACGCCCCCCAACTGTCCAAAGGTCGCAGGGCTTGAAGGCTCACCATAGGGCGTGCGCAAAACTTGGCGGCGGGTAATGTGCAAGTTTTCAAGGTTTGATAATCCAGATCCACCAATAATGGCCAGCATGCAAAGACTCCAAAAAACAACTCAATCAATCAATGACTTAAGCGGTCGGTGCGTCATCATTTAACGCGTAAATATCAGGCAGGTTGCGCCACAAACCATAGGCATCCATGCCACATCCAAATACATAGCGATCAGGCAAGGGCAAGCCGATGTAATCAGCCGTGATGGGCTTGGGCCGACCATGCTCTTTATCAGTGAGGACCGCAGTGAGCACTGTATGCGCCCCATCTTGCAACATGACCTCACGAATCACAGCCAGAGTTTCGCCTTCATCCAATATATCGTCGAGTAATAAAACAACACGATCTTGAACTGAAGTCTTGGGTTTAAGAGACCAGCGTATCTCCCCCCCTCCCGTTGACTCACCGTATCGGGATGCTTTCAGCACATCGAATTCCAAAGGAAAGTGTAACAAAGGCAAGAGGTATCCTGTAAATACCACTGCCCCACCCATCACTGACAATACCAACGGGAAGCGATCAGCAAGATCGCGCGAAATCTCATGGGCCATGCGCTCAACCGCTGCATGAACTTGTCCTGCAGTGACAATGCGCTCAGCATGATTTAAAAGTTTCTGCGCAAACTCGGCCCGCTCTAAAATGGGCATGAATTAAGTACCGTTCTGAATGAATTGATTCAAGTAGGCTTGGAATTCAGCACCCACTTCAGGATGCTTCACCCCCAGCGCCAGGGTGGCCTTGAGCAAGCCTATCTTGCTCCCGCAGTCGTAACGCGTACCCTCAAATTCCCAAGCCAGAACCGGCTCCTCACGCATCATCGCGGCAATCCCATCCGTGAGTTGAATCTCGCCGCCTTTCCCTGGCTGGAGTGCCTCAAGGTGGCGAAAAATAGAAGGCGACAGGATATACCGCCCCACTACACCCAAATCAGAAGGCGTATCTTCGGGTTTGGGTTTTTCGACAATCCCAGTGACGCGATGGGTGCGGGGTCCCATCTCTTCGCTTGCAATCATTCCGTATTGCGAACTTTGTGATCGGGGCACTTTTTGCACCCCCAATACTGAGGCATAACTGCGCTGATAGAGCGCAGCCATCTGTCCCAAGACAGGATGCTCGGCATCAATAAGATCATCTGCAAGCAGAACTGCAAAGGGTTCTTGCCCCACCAACTGGCGTGCACACAAGACGGCATGCCCCAAACCTAATGCCTGAGCTTGGCGAATATAAACACAATTCACATTTGCGGGGAGCAGAGATCGAACTTGCTGCAAGAGTTCATCCTTCCCGCGCGAAGCCAACTCTGCCTCTAGCTCGTAAGCTTTATCAAAATGATCCTCAATGGCCCGCTTTCCGCGACCCGTCACAAAGATAAGTTCTGTAATACCCGCTTCAATCGCCTCTTCAACCGCGTACTGAATAAGCGGTTTATCAACTACAGGCAACATTTCTTTCGGGCTAGCCTTGGTAGCAGGCAAAAATCGCGTCCCCATACCAGCAACAGGAAACACAGCTTTAGTGACTTTCAGCATCGTATTGTTCTTTGTGTTCATTAAAAATTCTCTTTTTTTATGAGGTACTAGTGTCTGAATTACCCAGAATCAAATCAATCCACTCTTGCTCACTCAGCACGCGCACCCCTAATTCAGCCGCTTTTGTCGCTTTACTCCCCGCTCCAGGCCCCGCCACCAGAAAATCAGTCTTACTGGATACAGATCCTGCCACTTTTGCGCCCAAATTTTCTGCTTGGGCTTTAGCTTCACTGCGACTGAGGCGTTCCAAGGTTCCTGTAAAAACCACTGTCTTCCCCGTGATAGGTGACTGGGTAACAGGCGACAGAAACGCTTGGACTTTAAGCAACGGCTCAGTGGAAGGCGTTGCGGCATTCAATAAAGTACTCAAGGTTTGGCGATTATGCGGCTCAGCACGAAAATCGAGTAAATCTTTGAGCATACTTTCACCGATACCATCAATCGCCAAGAGTTCTGCTCTGGAGGATTCATCCCCATCTAGCGCACGATCCAGACACGCCAGTAAAGATTGAATGTTCAAAAAATGACGCCCTAATAAACGTGCGGTTGCCTCACCGACTTGCCTAATACCAAGCGCAACCAAGAATCGCTCAAAACTGGGTTCACGTGCCCGACGTATTGCATCATAGAGCTTTGTAGCGGATTGAGCGCCCCATCCCTCCCAATATTTCAAGAGGGGGAGAGGTTGACCTTCCGTATCCTTCCAATCGGCCTCTCGTTCCTCTAGGGTAAAAATATCACCAGGACTCTTCAGCAAACCTTTTTCAATAAAGAGCGCGATATTCTTTTCACCCAATCCCTCAATATCCATCGCCTGCCTTGAAACAAAATAACTCAAGCGCTCTTGAACTTGAGCAGGGCACGATAATCCACCGGGACAATAGGTATCCGCATCCCCTTCTTCACGTATCAGCGCACTTGCACAGACAGGGCATAACTCCGGAAAAATGTAAGCAACACTTCCCGCAAGACGCTGTGATAACTGAACAGAAACCACCTGAGGAATGACGTCTCCTGCTCGCTGAATAATGACACTATCGCCCACACGGATATCTTTGCGAGCGATTTCATCAGCGTTATGCAAAGTGGCGCGGGCAACGAGCACGCCCCCTACAGAAATTGGCTTGAGATGGGCAACAGGGGTGATCCGACCCGTGCGCCCCACTTGACACCGTATGTCATCGATTTCAGTCATGGCTTGCTCAGGAGGAAATTTCCAAGCCACCGCCCAACGTGGAGCACGGCTTACAAACCCTAAACGTGACTGCCAATCTAAGCGATCTAATTTGATCACAAGACCATCAATTGAAAAACCCAAATCAGCGCGACGTGCGCCCAGCATGGCGTAATAGCCTTTCAGCGTATCCAATACCCCATCTTGCTCCAAGCAGACTTGAGCGGGTTCATTCAACGTAAAACCCCATTCAGCCAGCTTGGCTCTGATTTCACTTTGGCTCTGCGCAAAGGGTTCAGAGATCTCGCCAAGCGCATACGCAAAAAAGCGCAAAGGACGCTGCTGAGTAATACTGGCATCAAGCTGTCTTAGACTTCCTGCAGCCGCATTTCTTGGGTTTGCAAAGCGACGCGCGCCTGCGCGATCTTGATCTTCATTCAGTTGCAGGAAGTCTGCATCAGACATAAACACTTCACCGCGCACTTCTAATATTTCGGGCCAGCCATTTCCTTTCAGTTGCTGAGGAATCGCTGGGATGGTTCTTGCATTTTGGGTGACATCCTCTCCCTCCACGCCATTACCCCGCGTGGCAGCACTAATCAGGACACCCCGCTCATAGCGGAGTGAGCATGACAATCCATCGATTTTGGGTTCGCAGCAGAAATGGATCGCGATACTGGGATCTCGTAATTCCATCAGGAAATTTCTGATGCCTTCTACCCAATCACGGAGTTCCTCTGCATTGAATACATTTTCAAGCGAAAGCATGGGAAGTGCATGGGTGATTTTTTGAAAGCCATCACTGGGCGCAGCACCCACTCGGGTGTGCGGACCTTGCGTTGGAACCGCATCAGGATATTGCTTAGCAAGTTCTAAGTAGGTCTGGCGCAGGGTATCGTACTGGGCATCATCGATTTCCGGCTCATCGTGAAGATGGTACAGGGCGTCGTGACGCGCAAGCTCTTCCGCCAGTTGTTGAAGGATAAGCTTTGGAGACTGACCTGACATTTAAGCCTGGAATGAACGCAATTCAGGAGGAAAATAGGCGACGTGCCCGCTCTTCCCCTGCGGGAATCCCATCTGCCTGCATTTTAAGAAGCAGGCTTGCCAATTCTCGCTCAATGCGACCCAATTGCTGCGGGCCTAATTGTTGACCATTATCATCCAAGACACGTGCACCAAGCTCCCGAGCCAGCGTAGCGGCAGCATCAAACATGGGGGATAACTTATCGTTGGCCGATTGCACCATGGGCATATCTAAAAGAAAGGTCACGCCCGATATCGTCATTTGGGAAACACCAGAGGGTGTAAAAGGACGTGGATCACGGTTGGAGAGGCGCCAAACGGTATAGCCCTGGGGGTTCAGGAGATGGTATGAACCATCTTTACCCAAACTCATACCATGGGTCTCCGCCCAGCGGGCAATGCGACCGCCAGAGATGGTTTGTCCGCTTGTTGCAACGACATTCATACCAATCACGATATCAACTTCAGCACAGAAATGATCGAGTTGGATTGCACGCTCCAGCGCGGGTGCCCGAGGGGGAAATTCTGCACGCAGATTCATGCTGGTTGCCAGCGCAGAAACCAATGAGCAAAATCGCTCCAGATCAAGTTCACCCACAGGGCCAGAACGACTTGCTAGTAACAATGCCGCACGCACGCTATCAAATCGTTGATCACTGTCAGGCAAAATTGCACTCCATCCTCCATCTGTGACACGTCTACCTAACCAGCGCGCGCCCCTGACCGGAGCAGAGGCGCGAGCAAGATTCTGCCAAAGATCAGAACCCGTAATAGGCGCAGTGCATCCTAAGGTGACCAAATACTCAATACTCTCATCAGGAGGGGCGGTGAGATCATCGCGGGGCGGGGTTGAGAGTGAGGAACCTTCATGAAGCGGACCCGTTCCCTCTTCATCAGAGGTCTCCATGCCTAAGCGGATACTCGCTAAATGCGCATCCGACTCGGCTTGCTCATGCTGAAAATCATCGATCAGATGGGCTTGATGGTGATCTTTAATGTCACCGTATTCCATTTCTTGTTCGAGTTCGGGTGGAATAGTCAGCGTTTCATCCCCCCCATCCCTCTGTTCGACCGATTCATCCGGCGATTCAGAGGATAACTTTGGCTCCTCACCCAGCAATACATCCGGTCGACCCGACCCAAGGGTAGATTTGGCCATACGCTGCCAACGCCACTCCTGAATACGATTAAAAATCCATATAGCAGCAATCGCTGCAGCCCCAATGCCTAGCAGGGTGAGTTGCAAATCATTCATGCGCTCTTACTCTCCTCGCGGGTGTCATCACCCATCATTCGAACGGCTTCTTCCAGATCAACCGCAACCATGCGTGATACACCCGATTCTGCCATGGTAATTCCAACCAAGTGCTGCGCCATCTCCATCGCAATACGGTTATGCGAAATAAACAGGAACTGCGTCGTCTCTGCCATCTTTTTAACCAGCCGAGCATAGCGCTCGGTATTTGCGTCATCGAGTGGCGCATCCACCTCGTCTAGCAAACAGAAAGGGGCCGGATTGAGCTGGAACAGAGAGAATACCAGTGCAAGTGCAGAAAGCGCTTTCTCGCCACCAGAAAGCAAATGAATAGAGCTGGTTTTTTTGCCGGGTGGCTGAGCAATGACAAGTACTCCCGCATCCAGAATTTCTTCACCGGTGAGTTCAATCCTCGCCTGGCCTCCACCGAATAAGGTAGGAAACAATTCGCTGAAACTGGCATTGACACGATCAAACGTATTGCGCAAGAGTTCGCGGGTTTCTCGATCAATCTTTCGCATCGCACTTTCAAGTGTCTCGGTGGCTTCTTTTAAATCGGCAACTTGGGCATCGAGGAAATTCTTTCGCTCTTGCGAAGTTTCAAGTTCTGCAAGTGCAGCAAGATTAACGGGCCCAAGTGCAGTTATTGTTTTTTCGAGTTGGGAAATTTCAGAGGCCAATCCTGTGGTCTTGCCGCGCGCTTCAAGTTGTTCTTTTAACTTAAGCTCATCCGCTTCGCGGTCCAACAAGGCTTGCGCTGCAGTCTCGAAATGTATGCGTGCTTCTTGTTCTTTCAATCGCAAATCTTGCATGCGATCCCGCAGGGGGATCAGCGTCTGTTCAGCACCGGCTCTGGTTTTATCATGTTCAAGCACGGCCGCAGCGAGACCATCAGATTCTGCACGCGCAGCAAGCAAAACGGCTTCTCGCTCCGAACGTAGTAGCAACAAGCCTTGTAGCTTATCTTCTAGTTCAGCTGGATTGATAGCCTGAATCTCTTGATACAGTGAGAGCTGTTGGGGATCACGCTGTTGTAAGCGCTGTTCTATTTGCTGACGGGACTGGCGTGAGTTACTCAAACGCTCTTGTGCTGTTCTTTCCAAAAACGAGGCTTCTTGCTGGGCCTTCTCATCTGACTGCACGGCCAAACGCACCATCTCGAGGGCTTGGCTTGCTTCCCGCCAGGCAATTTCTCGGGCTTGCAATGCACGTTGCTGATCCCGAATATGCTGTTCAAGTTGCTGAAGTTGCTCCGTTTGCTCACCACGTCGCTGATGTTCTACTTTCTGAGCGCTTTCAATTTCTTCAAGATCACGATCGAGTTCACGCTTACGTTGCTGATAGCGGTCTGCAAGCCCATTTAATCGTGTGCGCTCCACTTCAAATTGATGCTGTTGATTTCGGATAGTACTCAAAGATGCTTGGGCCGCTTCCAACTGATTGCGTAAAGATCTTGCACTGTTTTCTAAGTCAAGCAAATGCTGTCGACTGGTCTTGGCATTTTCTTCAAGAGGGCCTTGACGCATTTCGCAATCTTCAATTTCACGCGCTCGTGCGAGTGCTCCATGCACTTCGGTTCGGGGTGAAAAGAAACGTAATAGCGTTGTAGTCAGGGCATGACCAGCTTGGGTCACCATTACCTGTCCCGGAACCAAGCGGGAAAGCCCCGCCATTGCCGCATCCAGATCAGGGACACAAATGGCATCTCGCATCCAGTGATCCAGAACCGCATTGAGTTTAGGATTGAGTGCCCTCACTTTCGAACGTAAAGTAGGCCCGATCTCTGAAACCCTCAATGCGCTTGGGGTGGGTGCCTGATTGACCGCATCACCCGAATAAAAGCTTTGCCCACCCGCAGCAGGTTCATCACCCCAAATCCGTGCTTGGTCTAAGCGCGCAAGTTCTACAGAGTTTAAACGCGCACCCAGCACGGCTTCTACCGCATCTTCCCAACCGGCATCTACGCTGATCCCTTGCCAAAAACGCGGGGCATCCATCAATCCCTGGCGCGACAAGAATGCCTGCGCATCCCCGCGTTGAATGGCACGCGCTTGAAGGGCAGCTAGCGCTTCCATCTCAGCTACACAGCGTCGCAAGGCCCCTTCAGCATCGGTCACTTCAGCTCTTGCTGAAACAAGCTGAGCCTCAATGTGCTTGAGCGCAGTGCGGCGATGATCCACCTGACACTCCAAGATATTGCCTTGGATTTCAGTATCCCTAACCAATACCGTCAAGTGGCTTAACTTGCCAAGATCCGGCGCTTGTAAATTGCTCTTCTCTTGAAGTGCGCGCGTTGCGCGTTCCTGCAATTGCTGGATCATGCGCTCGCTGTTGCGCAACTCACTTCGTGCTACCCCGGCACCTTGTTCTATCCTCGCCAATTCTGCGCGAAGCGCGTTTAATTCTGTTTGCAAATCGTGACTACGACGCTCTGCGGGGGGCAGCGCTTCTTGATCCATCATCAGCCGCGCGCGCACATCTTGAACGCGCTGTGTAGCATCGGCAAGCGCTGTAATCAGCGAACGCTCTCGATCTTCTTCTTGGTTCAGGCTTTGCTTATCCTGCTCTACTTCTTGCTGGATCTGACTGCGTTGCGCCTCCAGTCGGGCACGTGTTGAACGCATATTTTCCAAACGCTGGCGCAATTGACCCAATTCTGAGTCCACTTCATACAAGCGCCCTGCATGTTGTTGCATGGCGTCGTTAGAAACTTGCAGAGCTTGACGAGACTGTTCGGTGCGTCGCTCGGCCTCGCGAAGTTGGGCTGTGACGCCCTCGATGTCGGTCTGATTACGTTCAATATCCAGCTGAGCCTGCTGACGCAATGCTTCAGCCTCAGTTCGCTTTACCAAGAGTTGCAAGTCTTGCAGTAAGGAACTGCGTTGGCGTAACGCATTAAACTCTGCGGCCACTTCTGCTTGGCTTTGTAAGGTTTGAATGCGATTTTCGAGTTCTTTTTGCACATCCTCGGTGCGGGCCAAATGTTGACGGCTATCCGCTAAGCGCGATTCCGTTTCACGTCTTCTTTCGCGATATTTTGAGATCCCTGCTGCTTCTTCCAGAAAAATACGAATTTCTTCGGGCTTGGATTCAATGATCCGCGAGATCATTCCTTGCTCAACGATGGCATAGGCTCTGGGCCCCAGGCCTGTGCCCAAGAAAATATCCTGCACATCGCGGCGGCGCACATGCAGATTATTAATGAAGTACTGGGAATCACCATCGCGCGTCAGCACGCGACGCACCGAGAGCTCTGCGTATTGGCTCCATTGCCCAGGGGCGCGCCCTTCAGCGTTATCAAACAACAGCTCAACACTGGCTCGGCCTTGAGGCTTTCTTGTGGTTGTTCCGCCGAAGATCACGTCCTGCATGGTTTCACCGCGCAAATGCTTGGCCGATGATTCGCCCAGTACCCAGCGAACGGCATCAATCACATTAGATTTACCGCAACCGTTCGGGCCCACGACACCAACCAAACGGCCGGCGACGGGGATCACCGTTGGCTCTGCGAAGGACTTAAAACCAGCAAGTTTGATGGACTTTAGATGCAATTTAACCAGCTAAGACTAGAATAGTGGGATTTTACCCGATTCTTAGGACGCCTTCCCAATGAGTACACGTAAGCCTAACCCTGTTAAAGCAAAACCGAGCAAAAAGCTAGACACCTTTCCAAGCCCAAGTCCTGAAAGGGACTTTGTCATTCATATGGAAATACCGGAGTTCACCTGCATGTGCCCCCTAACAGGACAACCCGACTTTGCTCATTTCACACTGGATTACATTCCCAACAAGAAATGTGTAGAACTCAAGAGCTTAAAAATGTACATGTGGTCTTACAGAGACGAAGGCGCGTTTCATGAAGCCGTGACTAACCGAATTTTAGATGATCTTGTAGCAGCCACCGCTCCTCGCTATATGCGTTTAACAGCACGTTGGTATGTGCGTGGCGGAATTTTCACCAACGTAGTAGTAGATCACCGCGCCAAAGGATGGAATCCTGCACCTGTTGTTGATCTTCCTGCTTTTCCCTCAGAATCTCCTATTCGAGCCCACGCCTCCTCGCTATGAACCCGCGTCTTGATCTATTGCAACCCTACCCCTTTGAGCGCCTTCGTGCTCTTTTAAAGGTTTGCCAGGCCCCCTCCCATCTGAAAGGCATCCAACTTTCTATTGGTGAGCCTCGTCATGCCGCTCCTGGATTTGTGCGTCAAGCACTGTGCGATCACCTTGATGGGCTTTCTAATTATCCGGCTACCATCGGACGCGAGGATCTGAGGCAAACAATCAGTCATTGGCTAGAGTCGCGCTTTCGTTTGTCAGGCTTAGATGCCGCTACGCAGGTCATCCCTACTTTAGGAAGCCGAGAAGCATTATTTTCTTTGGCCCAAGCCGTATTAAACCCCGAAGAAAAAGACGCACTGGTTCTGTGCCCGAATCCCTTCTATCAAATCTATGAAGGCGCTGCATTGCTGGCAGGTGCCAAGCCGTGGTTTATCAATGCAGATTCCCAAGAAGGCTATACCCTTCCATGGCAAACCATCCCCAATGCGATTTGGGAGCGAGTGCGTATGGTGTATACCTGCTCGCCTGGCAACCCCACCGGCGTGGTAATGACGCTTGAAGAATGGCGCTATTTGTTTGAGCAATCGGACCGTTATGGATTTGTGATTGCAGCAGATGAGTGCTACAGCGAAATTTACAGCGATGCCGCGCAGGCTCCTTTGGGGGCCCTAGAAGCAGCCCACCGCTTAGGGCGGAGTGACTTTAAGAATCTAGTCATACTCGGGAGCTTATCCAAACGCTCTAATCTTCCCGGTCTGCGCTCAGGTTACGCTGCAGGCGACGTCGACATCATGCGCCGCTTTACCTTGTACAGAACCTATCACGGCAGCGCCATGAGTCCCTCAGTGCAGATGGCGAGCATGGCTGCTTGGCAAGATGAGATTCATGTCATTGAGAATAGGCGTCAATACCGCGAGAAATTCATTGCTTTTCGCGATATTCTTGCAGATGTTTTACCCTTAACTATGCCTGCTGCAGGCTTTTACTACTGGGCCAAGACTCCCATCGATGACCAAGCCTTTGTACAAAAACTATTCTCTGAACAGCATGTAACCCTACTCCCAGGGAGTCTGCTTGCCCGAGAGGCGCATGGAACCAACCCAGGCCTGAATCATGTTCGCATTGCCCTTGTGGGTTCCCTAGAAGAAACCTGCGAGGCAGCAGAAAGAATCAAAACCTGCTTACTCAGCCTCAAATAAAAATCTCATTCACACTTTCAAACATTACTCACTGACCGCTTTTAAAGAGGAATACAAGCCATGCAGAACCTTCAAAATACCATCGATGAAGCATTTGAACACCGCCAGGATTTTTCTCCTTTCAATGCCCCAAAAGAATTATTAGAGGCTGTTGAAACAGTGATCGCGGGCCTAGATGCGGGCACGTTGAGAGTTGCCGAAAAAACCAATGGCGAATGGCATACCCATCAGTGGATCAAAAAAGCGGTTCTGCTGTCGTTTCGCTTGAAAGACAACGCTGTGGTCAAGGCG
>Ga0114963_10002293_pt1 | contig 13086 bp, 9 predicted proteins | sample C_131016_EF_Meta_FD_87019 | JGI IMG/M metagenome (GOLD analysis project Ga0114963, IMG submission 87019) | Freshwater microbial communities from Lake Croche, Canada to study carbon cycling - C_131016_EF_MetaG | ecosystem: Environmental > Aquatic > Freshwater > Lake | place: Lake Croche, Canada...
GGGGCATATCTTCAACATCGGCCATGGCGTCCATCCGCAGACGCCCGTGGAGAACGTTCTGGAGCTGATCGCCGCCGTCAAGGGGTGAGTCGATCGGGAGAGCGTGGAGGCCTTCGTCCCGAAGAAACCCTTTTCGCCACTCCCCAGGGCATGCTCCGGCAGGGTACAAAGGCGTGTTGCGCGCCGCCGTCCTTCTCCCAGGCCGGTTCCGCGCAGCACCTCGACACCCACCCGTGAATGCTGCTGCATGGCGACACTCGAACAGCGTCTGTTCCATCTTTTCGAAACCTCCGATCTGGATGCCGCGCGAGCGTTCGGTGAGGTACGGGTGAGTTGCCCGCGTGTCGGGCAAGTCAGCGGCACGGTCGCCGGCGTCTCGGGGGCAGGGCTCGGTGAGGGTCCCCATTCGGTGTCGCTCGAACTCTCCGCTTGCCGTCGCGGCGGGATGACGCTCGAGGCCCGGTGCACGACGCTCCGCGGCCGTAGCGGCCGCCCCTGCCCTGTGCTGGCGGCGGTCCTCCTCGAGGTCGATCGCCGTGGTCTGCTCTCCGGAATCCACGACAACACGCCGATCACCCTCCAGATCCTCCCCGCCGACGAGGCCGACGAGGACGACGCTGTCGCGGAGGAGAACCGAGGAGGGGAGCTGGGTGACGATCGCCCATCGGACTTCGGCGACGAAGCGGACGACGATTCGCCGGCGACGGTGCGCCCTCCGGAAACGGTTCCGCCGCCGGTGGATCGGAAGGTGCCCGCCCGGCAGCCGGCCTGGGCTGCCGATCTCGAGGAACGCCGCCGGCTGGTGGAGCCGGCGGTGCGGACCCGGGCGGTGGCGGTGGCAGACGCGCGTCGGTCGTGCGGGGCGCTGGTATTCCTCCTCGATCTGGCGGCGTCGGCCGATTCGGCGGCGGCGGTGATCCTGCCGTGCCGGATGCAACTCGATGTCGCCGGGCAGACCACCGGTCGGCCGCGGCCGGTGGTCATCGGGCCGGGCCAGTCGGCCGATTCCGACTGGGATCAGCTCGACCCCCAGGAACGGGCGATCATGGCGCGGTTGGTTGGCACCGTACCGCTGGGTGATGCGGCCGTGCCGGAACCGCTCGAGCGGCGTACCGTGTCCCGGATCGCCGTCAGCGCGCAGTCGGCCGCCGAACACCTCGCCACCCTCTGCGAGCATGGTCGGTTGCTCGTGCAGCCGGAGCCGCGCCGCAACCCCGAGTTGGTCGTGCCGTTGGCATGGGACGGCGGCCGGGCCTGGGAATTCGCCCTCGTCCTCGAACCGGAGGACCTGCCCTCGATGCGCGGCGAGACCCTCCGCGAATTGGCCGAGGACGACTCCCCGCGGCCACCGTCACGGCCCGGCAAAGCCACCCTCCGTGGGATGCTCGTCAGGGGAAGCGAACGGCGCGACATCCGCGAACCGCGCGCCATCCTCCGGTCGGGTCTGGTGGTGTTTTCCGACCGGATCGCGCGGCTGGCGCTCGGCGACTCTTCCGGAGCCGTGAACGCGACAGGGTGGCTCCACCAATTTGAACGCCGTGGTCCGATCGAACTGGCCGGCGCGCAGACCGACGGGCTGATCGAGCGTCTGGCATCGTTGGCGGACGTCCCGCGGCTGTTGCTTCCCTCCTGGACCGGGTGGCGTGTGGAATCGGGAGTGCCGCGCCCCAAGCTCGTCCTCGACGATTCCCGGGCCGTCACCTCGACCGAGGAGGATGACGCCGATGGCGGCGCCCGCAGGCCGCGCCGGCGTTCGACGCCGCGGGTGCAGTTGGCCGGGCGCGTGTGGTTCGACTACGGCGGGATGCTGATCGAGGCTGACAACCCCGCCGGCGGTGCCGCGGACATGGAGCGGCGCGTGTTCGTGCGCCGTGACCGGGCGGCCGAGCGAGACAGCCTGGCGATGTTGCCGCGATTCGGCGCCACCGCGCCTCGGCCCGACGCCGAAGGGGAGGTGATCACGCACCATGTGGAGATCGCTCGCGCGAGGCTCGACTCGTCGGTGCCCCAGCTGGCCGCCGCCGGCTGGGCGGTGGAGGTCGCGGGACGCCGCTACCGCCCTGCCGGCAGTGTGGCCTGGAACGTCACCAGCGGCATCGATTGGTTCGAGCTCTCCGGCAGCGTCGACTTCGGGGGGATCGTGGCGGAGATGCCGGCGCTCCTCGAGGCCCTCGTCCGTGGCGATCGCTCCGTGGAGCTTCCCGATGGCTCGCTCGGTATCCTGCCCGAGGGATTCGCGGCCCAACTCGAGCCGATGATCAGCCTGGCTCAGAAACAGGACGGGCGCCTGCGGTACGGCCGTATCCAGGTGGCGCTCCTCGACGCCCTGCTCGCCGGACAGCCCCACTCGCATGTCGATGAGGCCTTCGACCGGATCCGCAGCGAACTGGCCCGTGGCGAGCGCCCCGAGGCGGAGCCGGAGCCGGAGGGCTTCAAGGGGACGCTGCGGCAGTACCAGCGTGAGGGTCTGGGGTGGCTGTCGTTCCTCGAGCGGATGGGTCTGGGGGGGTGTCTCGCCGACGACATGGGGCTCGGCAAGACGATCCAGGTGCTGGCGATGCTCGTCCGCCGCCGCGCGGTGGTCGTGGCCGGGGGCATGCCCCACCGTCCCACCCTCGTGGTCGTGCCCAAGAGCCTCGTCTTCAATTGGATCGAGGAAGCGGCGAAGTTCGGGCCGGCGCTGCGTGTCGTCAACCACACCGGCAATCAACGGGGCGAGGGACAGGAATCACTCGCCGACGCCGACATCGTGCTCACCACCTACGGCACGCTTCGCCGCGACATCATGCGGCATCGCGACATCGAGTTCGACTACGTCGTCCTCGACGAAGCCCAGTCGATCAAGAACGCCGGCAGCCAGGCCGCCAAGGCCTGCCGTCTGCTCCGTGCCCGCCACCGGCTGGCACTGACGGGCACGCCCGTCGAGAACCATATCGGCGAGTTGTGGAGCATCTTCGAATTCCTCAACCCTGGACAACTCGGCAGCGCCACCCGGTTGAAGCGTTTTCTCGCCGGTGGCCGGGGTGGGAATGCGGCGGAGGTCGTGGCCCGGGCCGTCCGCCCCTTCCTCCTCCGCCGCACGAAGACGCAGGTGCTTTCCGACCTCCCCGAGAAGACCGAACAGACGATCTTCTGTGAACTCGGCGAGACGCAGCGCAAAGCCTACGACGAATTGCGCGAGCACTACCGTCAGGAACTCTCCGGCCGCATCGGCAAGATGGGAATCGGGCGATCGCGGATCGCGGTGCTCGAGGCATTGCTCCGTCTCCGCCAGACCGCTTGCCATCCGGGCCTCGTCGACGCGGCCAGGCTCGACGAGCCGGCGGCGAAGCTCGAGACCCTTCTCGAGCAGCTCGACGAGGTTCTGGAAGAAGGGCACAAGGTCCTGGTGTTCAGCCAGTTCACCAGTTTTCTCTCCATCGTTCGGCGGCAGCTCGATGCCCGTTCGATCCCCTATGAGTACCTCGACGGCAAGACCACCGACCGGCAGGCCAGGGTGGCCCACTTCCAGGAGGATCCTGACTGCCGACTGTTCCTCGTCAGCCTCAAGGCCGGTGGGCAGGGGCTCAATCTCACCGCCGCCGATTACATCTACATCCTCGACCCTTGGTGGAATCCCGCCGTCGAGGCCCAGGCCGTCGACCGCGCCCACCGGATCGGGCAGACGCGGCGTGTGTTTGCCTATCGTCTCATCGCCCGTGACACCGTGGAGGAGAAGATCCTCGCCCTCCAGGACCGGAAACGCGACCTCGCTGATTCGATCGTGCGGGCCGACGAAAACATGATCGCCTCGCTGACCGCCGAGGATGTCGAACTCCTCCTCTCGTGAGGCCGTCGTCACTCACGAAAAACTAACGGCCTGCCGTGGGGTCGGCGTCGTTAAGCTGATACGAAAGTTATTCGGCCCGAACCGAGGCGGCGATTGGAAGATGATGGTGACACGATGGCTGTCGGTTTCGAAGGCGGTCCGCGTGGCGATTACCATGGCGGGGCTGGCGTGAAGCAGCAATCTGGCAGAGGTCGGGGAGGATCGGCAGGGGCGCAACCCAGCGTGCTTGTCGTTGATGACGAGGAGGACCTGCTCGAATTGGTCCGCTTCAACCTCGTGCGAGACGGCTACACGGTTGCCGTGGCCTCGACCGGGGAGGAGGCGCTGCGCGTGATCCGCCGCGAAGCGCCCGATCTGGTGGTGCTCGATCTCATGCTCCCCGGAATCGACGGGCTCGAGATCTGCCGAAGGTTGAAGGCCGATCCGCGGACACGCGAGATCCCCATCGTCATGCTTACCGCCAAAGGCGAGGAACGCGACGTCATCGCCGGCCTCGATCGTGGTGCCGATGACTACATCACCAAGCCGTTCAGTCCCCGCGTGCTCTCGGCACGCGTGAAGGCGCTCCTCCGCCGCCGCGAACAGGACCGCCATGCCGAACAGGATGCCACGCTCGAAGTTCACGAACTCTCGATCCACCCCGGCCGGCACGAGGTGCGCCTGGCCGGGGAGCTGATCGAACTGACGTACACGGAGTTCGCGCTTCTCCAGTTTCTGGCGAGGAAGCCGGGCTGGGCGTTCACCCGGACGCAGATCGTCGATGCGGTGAAGGGGGAGGACTATCCCGTCACCGAGCGGTCGGTCGATGTGCAGGTGGCCGGCTTGCGGAAGAAACTCGGGGAGTTCGCCTCCTACATCGAAACCGTCCGGGGCGTGGGATACCGCTTCCGTCCCTGATGCAAGAGGCCGCGACTTCCGCCCGTTGGGCGGGTGTGGGAAACTGCCCCGGTGGCCCTCTTCGTCGGCTGTCGTGCCCATCCCACCCGCGTCGCCCCCCATGCCCCGCACTCGACTCGCCTGGCAGATGTTCGGGGGGTGGTGTGCCTTGATGACCACGGTCGTGGTCGCCGGTCATTGGCTGGCTTCGGTGGAATTGGCGAGGCTCGCCGAGGCCGGGCAAGTGCGGCAGATGCTGGCCGTCGGTCGTTCGTTGGTCGCATTGATCGAGGCCGATCCCGACATCGTTGCCGCCGGCCTGGCGGCGGTGGCCGGTGAATTCAGGCGGGCTTCACGGTTCGCGGTTGAGATCCTCGATCTCGATGGGCGCGATCTGTCGGGCCCGCAGTCGCCTGACCAGGCACCCGAAGGGGCGGCGGCGTCCATTGAGGCGAAGGTCGACGTCACCACGCTTTCCGAGGCCCGTGCCGGTCGCGATTCGATGACCGGCCACTACGACGCCGCCACCGGCCATCGATCGCTGACCGTCGCCATCCCCTGCATTCAGGACGGGAAGACGGTGTCGATCGTCCGTGTCATCGCCGACACCTCGGATTCCGACGCCGAATTGGCACGCAGCCAGCGGCATCTGTTGTTCGGGAGCGCGGCTGGCATCCTCGCGGCGCTCGGGCTGGGATGGCTGGTGGCTCGGAGAACGTCCCGACCGTTCGAGGAACTGGCCTCGTCGGCAGCCGGCGTGGCCGACGGGGCCGTAGAGAGGGCGCTGCCGAGATCGGACGTCACCGAGGTCGCGGTCGTCGCGTCCGCGATCGATGCCCTCCGCGGTCAAATCGTGGAACGGGGGCTGACGATTGGTCGGCAGGGCACGCAACAGGAAGCGGTTCTGGGCAGCATGATCGAGGGGGTGTTGGCCGTCGACGCCCGGGCGCGGATCGTGAGCATCAATCGCGCGGCGGCCGATCTCCTCGGCCTCGAACCGGGCGCCGTGCTCGGACGCAGTTTGCAGGAGGTGGTCCGGAATGCCGACCTGCGACAGTTCGCCCTTCAGGCGATCGATTGCCGCGAGCCGGTCGAGGACGATCTCCTTCTCCGCGCGGCGCGCGACCGGACGATCCGGGTGCGGGGTACGGCGCTTCGTGACGTGTCGGGAGAGGGGGGCGCGGTGATCGTCCTCGAGGACATCACCGACATTCGCCACCTCGAGAATGTCCGTCGCGACTTCGTCGCCAACGTGTCGCACGAGTTGAAGACCCCGGTGGCCTCGATCAAGGGGTTCGTCGAGACGCTCCTCGAGGGGGGGGTCGAGGCCCCGGAAGACCGTCGCCGCTTCCTGGAGATCATCGATCGGCAGTCCGACCGGCTCGGATCGATCATCGACGATCTGCTGGCGCTGTCGAGGATCGAGCAATCGGAGGAGAGCGGAGACCTGCCAGTCGAGTCTGTCGTGCTCGCCGAGTTGATCGGCGCGGTGGTGGCGGAGTGCAGGCCCCGCGCCGATGCCAGAAAGATCGCCATCGAGGTCGACTGCCCCGTTGGGTTGGTGGCGGATGTCAATTCCCCGCTCCTCGAGCAGGCTCTCATTAATCTCGTCGACAACGGGCTGAAGTACAGCGAGCCCGGGCATACGGTGTGGCTCTCCGCGACGATTGCCGGTCGCTCCGAGGTGGAGTTTGTCGTGCGCGACGAGGGGTGCGGCATCTCCGCCGAGCATCTCCCCAGGCTTTTCGAACGGTTTTACCGGGTCGACAAGGGACGCAGCCGGCGGCTCGGCGGCACGGGGCTCGGCCTGTCGATCGTCAAGCACATCGTGCAGGCCCACGGGGGCACGGTGTCGGTCCAGAGCGCGCCGGGCGTGGGGAGCACGTTCCAGGTGGTTCTTCCCGCTTCCCGGCTATGACCCCTGACGTGCCGCACACGTCGAGGAAAACGTTCCGCCCCGGGCACGTCATCGACCTTCAGGCATCCCGCTTGGCGTCATGGAAATCGACGATCTGCTTCCAGGCTTCCTCGGGGGTTTCCGCCCACGAGAACAGCTCGAGGTGGTCGTCGGAGATCACCCCCTCGTCGGCCATCTGCTGGAAGTCGATGATCTTCGACCAGTATTCGCGGCCGAAAAGGATGATCGGCACCGGCTGCATCCGGTGGGTTTGACGGAGGGTGAGGGTCTCGAACATCTCGTCGAGGGTGCCGAAGCCGCCCGGAAAGAGCACCACCGCGGCGGCGCGGAGGATGAAGTGGAATTTCCGGAGGGCGAAGTATTTGAACTGAAAGCAGAGATCCGGAGTGATGAACGGATTTGGTTGCTGTTCGGCCGGAAGTTTGATGTTGAGCCCGATCGACTGGCAACCGACGTCGAAGGCGCCGCGGTTGGCCGCCTCCATGATGCCGGGACCACCTCCGGTGACGACCACGAAGTCGCGGGCGTCATCGCACTGGTTGTCGATGGAAACCAGCCTCGCAAAGGCGCGGGCAGCGTCGTAATAGTAGCTGCGGCTGAGGAGCTTCTCGGCTCGGACCACGGCCCGCTTCAGCCGCGGATCGTCGGGGTTGGCCTGGGCTGCCCGCCGCGCCTCGGAAAGCCTTCGCTCGGCCGCGCCGCGTTCGACGATCTGCGTGCCACCGAACACGATCACGGTCGAGTGGATGCGATGTTCCTGGAAGGCCAGTTCGGGCTTCTCCAGTTCGAGCAACATCCGCACGCCGCGCGTCTCGGGGCGGTCCATGAGTTGGCGATCGTGCTGGGCGAGGCAATAGCTGGGGCTCGCCATGATCGCCTCGATGTTCTCGGCCACGAGGGCAATTTCGTCGCCGAGCGTCGTGTCGGGCAGGATGCTGCAGGCCTTGGGAGGGGCCGAGAGGGGCCCGACGGGCGCCGCGGGGCTGCCCGCAGGGGAACGGCCGGGCGGGGTGGCTGATTTCGAGTCCTGCGGACGAGACTTCTTCGTCATGTCGGTTCCGGGGGGGTGCGAGGTCCTGGGGGCTCTTTCCGTGGGGTGGCCGAGAGGTCGAAACTGTCACCGATCGACGGGATCGTGGTGTTCCAGCCGAGGGTGGTGCGGAGATGATCGGCCATGCCCCGGGCGGCAGGCGGCTCGCCGTGGACGAGGAACACACGCCGCGGGGCCGGGATCCCCGACAGCCAGCGGCCGATCTCCTTGCGATCACCATGGCCAGAGAGGGCATCGACGCGCCGGACGGCTGCCCGGACGGGGATGTCGCGCCCATGGATCGACAGGAATTTGGCCCCTTCGATGAGGGAGCGGCCGCGGGTTCCGATGGCCTGGAAGCCCGCCACCAGCACAGTTGTCTTCGGGTCGGGGAGGCGGCGGGCGAGGTGATGGAGGATGCGGCCACCATTCATCATGCCGCTGGAGGCGATGACGATTCCGGCCCCCTCGTGGCCATTGATGGCCTTGGATTCCTCGGCGGTCCGTGCCATCCGCACCCACGGCGAAGCCATCGAGTCGGCTACGCCCTGCATGCGGGCCTCGGTGAAGTCGTGCTCCTCGACGTGGCGGCGGAACACCTCCGTTGCCTCCACCGCCATCGGCGAATCGACCCACACCGGGATCTCCGGGAGGCGACCCGCGGCCATGAGCGTCCGCAGGAGGTAGACCAGTTGTTGGCAACGACCGATGGCGAAGGAGGCCACGAGCATCATGCCACCGCGCTCGATCGCTTCCTTCGTGGCCGCCTCGAGTTCGTCGAGGGGGCGGCTGGGAGTGTGGTCGCGGTCGCCGTAGGTGCTTTCGCAGACGAGAATGTCGCACGGCGGGGGTGGGACGGGATCGTTGTAGAGCGGCGCGTCGTAGCGACCGATGTCGCCTGAGAAAAGAACCCGCAACGGCCCGTCTTCCCCCGAACACTCCAATTCGACGAACGAACTTCCCAGCATGTGTCCGGCATCGTGGAACCGGGCCCTGCAACCCTTCGTCGGTGAGAACCAGGTTTCACGGTCGAGTGGTTTGACCAGCCGGAGGGTCCGCTCCACATCACGCTCGTCGTAGAGGGGCAGGGCGGGTTGGTGCTTCGAGAAGCCCTTGCGGTTGGCGTAGATGGCGTCCTCGTCCTGGCACTTGGCCGAATCGTAGAGGAGCAGGCCGAGGAGATCGGCGGTGGCGCGGGAGGTGAGGATCGGTCCGCGGAAGCCATCGCGCGTCAGCCTGGGCAACCAGCCCGAGTGATCGATATGGCCATGGGTGAGGATCACCGCGTCGATGGAGTCGGGGGGCACGGGGAACTTCCCCCAGTTCCGCTCACGCAACGACTTTTCCCCCTGGAAAAGTCCACAGTCGACCAGCACGCGGCGGCCGTCGTGCTCGATCAGATGCCGGGAGCCCGATACCATCCCCGCCGCACCGAGAAACCGCAGCTTCGTCATCGACGCTTTTCCTTGGGCATTCTGGTCGAACCCACGAGCACCAATTCGCCTGCGTCGAGACGCAGACCCTCAAGATGGTACTCGGGCCCACCGGGGGATGTCCCCCCTGTCCTTCCCGGGAGTTGGAGGAGGAGCCTGGGGCGCCCGTCCACGACTCTGATTTCAGTCCCGATTCCCGCCTTCCTGGCCTGTCTGGCCACCCTCTCGAGCACGGGGCCGGGAGGGAACGGCAAGGCGCCCAATCCGGCCCGCTCCACGTCGACCTCGAGGAGATTGTCGCCGCGGAGCGTGACGTGGAGCACCGACCAGGGCCGCAATGAGAGCGGCCCCCAGGCGACGAGCGCCGAAGCGGCCACGCGGCGGGGGAGGAATCGCACCGCGGGCGAGCTCCAACCCGATGGAAGCAGGCCGGGGGCGAGTCGGGGAAGATCGATCGACAGCCAGGCGTTGAGATCGGCTTCGGAGAAGGCGGAGCCCCAATCGCCGGGGCGCTCGCAGGCCGCCAGGAGCGACGACGCTTCGGACATCATCCGCCCTGCCGCCCGGCTGCCTTCGGCCCCGGCGGAGACCTCCGGGCGGGTCACGGCGGGTTGATGGCGCACCAACACCGCGAGCCCGACGAGCATCGCCAAGGCCGCGACAACCGCTCCGATGACGGCGGGACGGCGTGGCCAACGCCGTCCCGCGCCACCGTGCGGGGGATTCGGATTCAATCGAACCGCAGACCGGTCCATATGGCCATCATGTCATTCGGAGGTCGCCAACGATGCCGATCAGCCCGCCGCGCTGAGCAGCCGTTCGGCGGGCGGCAGCCGCAACTCGACGTCCGAGACGATCGTATCGACGAACGCCGCGCCGCCCCGGCCGGTGTCGGCGCCGAGGTCTTCGTGGGGATTGAGTTCGTCGCGCAGGACCCGAATGTGGGGTGGGGCCTCGATGCCAATCCGCACTTTGTCGCCACTGACCCTGACAATCGTCACCACGACCGAATCACCGACCCGAATCCGTTCGTTCTGCTTCCGTGAGAGGACCAGCATGGGAGACTCCATTCATGGACTGCATTGTTGGAATGTGCGAAACTGTAGCTGCGGTACTGTACGCCTGTCAATCATCGCGGCTGTTGGCCGCCTCCGCCCGTCCCGGCACCCAGGGCCGAAACGGGGATGATCCAGAGGGATGGGCAATCTGTGCGGTACAGGAAACATCGTCCGACGGGGCGAACTTTCTTGGCAGAGGCCGCGACCTGACCTGTGGCGCCTGTTGTTCCGCGCCAGCAGTGGATTCCGGTGGGAGCGTCAGACCGCAATAGGTTGAAGACCGAGGCGGGGGCCAAGTGCCCACGACCCGTCCTGCCGCTTCCGGCGCCCGTGGAGCCTGGAGTCAGCGGATGGCGGAAGTGGTGTTCTCACGCGCGGCGGAGGTCGCCGGTTGGGGCTCTTCGCCGGCGTAAGCCGCCAGATCGACCGGCGCGGCGAGGGCCATCCGTTCCTCGGCGGCGGCGACCCGTTTGTGATCGCCGGCCAACCAGCCGGGAAGGATTTTGTGCTCCGCCCGCATCACGCTCGGACGGCCGCCGAGTTTGGCGATCCGCGAATCCAACTCCAATCGCACCGCGACTGGAATTCCGGCCGCGGCGGCGACACGGCGATTGATCGCGATCCGGGGAAAAGGGGGCAGTCCACCCGGGTGGACCAACGCCTTCACCAGCAGGGCTGCATCGGCGAAACGGCGGTATTCCTCGGCGATGGCGGGATCCTCCGCCGGCTCGAAATCGACCTCGTAACGTACCCGGGGACCGGCAAGAACGATCGAATGGTCCTCCTCTTTCATTCCCTGGCCGAAGTCGGGGCCACCTGCCCAGCGCATCACCGGGTCGTCCGATTTCCTCGCCCACGCTCCCAACGACGAGCGGAGTCGTTCGAGGCGGAGCGTGTCGAGTTGGGTCTTGACGTGGCGGGCAGGATCGACCAACACGATTCGCTCGCGCGCCGGGTCGTGGAGCACGAACTCGGCTGGTTCGTCGGACGAAGCCTCACCCTTGCTGAGCGTCTCGAGGAAATCCCAGGCGACGCGATTGCGAAACAGCGTCAGGCTGCGGGCCACCGGTAACTTCTCGTCGTCGGCAAACACCTCGGTCTCGATTCGCAGGAGGGCCGCATCCTGGGCGGGAACGGCGCCGCCGCCGGTGAGCGTCAGCAGGGTGACAACGCAGGCCAGGAATGGTGGGAGAGAAAAGGAGGCTCGCCCGGCGTGTCCGGTTGGGGGCAGGCACGGAGCAGGTCGAACCGACCAGACTCCCGCACGTTCGGTGGAGAGAAAGAAAACCGGCAAGAAGGGGAGCTTGAGGGGCCTGATGGTGGCGGCCATGTTTCGGTTCCCTGGAGGCGGAAAGGGGGCGGGAATGTAGCAGCAGGCGGCCGTCCCCCCAAGCCGGGTGTTTTGCGAATCCCGACCGAATGGCGGTCGGGGCCGGCCCGAGCAGGCTGTGGGGGTGGTCAAGGGGGGGAAGGGGCCCCGGTTTCGGCCGCTGCGGGCTTCTTCATCGGGGCGGTCGTCATCAGGCCGCCGCGCATTTGGGTGAGGGTGAGTTCGAACCGGCCGCCGAGCTTCTCCCCCGGAGCGATCCCACGGTCGACCGGCACGAAGGTGCCGTCGATCGTCCGCATCGGGCTGAGGCCCGGGATGCCGAAGCCTGATATCCCCTCGGTCACCATCCCGTTGACCGGCACCGGTTCGTCGGAATCGCGCACCCGGCGACGGTCAAGAAACAGATTGAATGCGATCGGCTTGCCATCGTCGGCCCGCTTCCCCGAAATCACGACGCTGATCGGCTGCTCCCCCGTGGCCGGGGCGTCGGCCGGATCTCCGGTGGGGCGATTCGGTGCCGGACGACCACCACCGAACCCGGGGAACATGAACGTCGACACGGAAGCGTCCACTCCGTCGACGCCGATCCGCTGCCCGTCAAGCGTCAACTCGATCGCCACCTCCGGCGGCGGCACCTCGTCGACGGCCCCCTCTCGGTAGGTGGCGACGAACGAACCACTCGCCGTGCCCAGCGGCTGGCTGGTCATGGGCCGCCGCCAGGTCTCCGGGGCCGCGGCAGGCCACGAGTCGAAGGCGTTGAGGAGTTCGCCGCGGCGGCGAGCGATGTAGTCGCGCACCGCTTGCATCGCCCTCGCGGCGCCGGCCTGCCTCCCTCCGAGGGAAGGGGTGAGGATCGCCTCGAGCCGATCGACCTCGGCGAGGAGGGCATCCTCCCGCCATGCCTTGTCGAGCACCGAGGTGAGCGTGGCCCGGTAGCGATCGGCCATCCCGGACGTGAAGTAGAGCCGGTTGGGGAGGGCGGCCTAGGCGTAGACCGCCGGCGCCGCGCTCCGCGCGGCGAACGGACCGCCGAAACCGGGAGCCGAACCGACCGCGGCATCGGCCCCCCAGGGAATGAAGCGGAACCGCCCGTCGGATGGGGTGGCGTAGACGAAGTAGTTGTTCTGGTTGGCGGTGTAGCCGTCCCAGATATTGAGGAGCGACTCGACCGCCCAGAACGTGAAAAAGTCGTCGAGATCGACGAGGCTCCCGAGTTGCTCAACATCGAGCGGATCGGGGGATGCCAGGAGCGCGGCGAGCGCCTCGAGCCTGTCCCTGTCGCCAGGCTTGTTGGCCCCCTGCACCTCGAGACGGGCGAGCGATTCGGGGACAACGTCATTGATCGTTCCCTCGACGAGCATCCCGCTGCCATCCCCGAACGATCGGCGGAGAAAGGGTTTGCGGACCGACTCGACGTTCGAATAGACGCCGAGCGGTTCGTCGTTGACGGTGACGGTCGCGAATCCGACGCGCGGAGCCGCCAGGCCAGCCGCGCGGAACACCCGGTAGGCCAGAGACTGGCTGATCAAGGAGGTGTCCTGCTTGTTGTTGTTGAGCGTCAGCCGTCCGAGGCCCTGGACCGGTTCCTGGTCGACGAAGCGGTTGAAGTCGA
>Ga0114963_10002301_pt1 | contig 13064 bp, 7 predicted proteins | sample C_131016_EF_Meta_FD_87019 | JGI IMG/M metagenome (GOLD analysis project Ga0114963, IMG submission 87019) | Freshwater microbial communities from Lake Croche, Canada to study carbon cycling - C_131016_EF_MetaG | ecosystem: Environmental > Aquatic > Freshwater > Lake | place: Lake Croche, Canada...
CGTGGGGCGCCACGATGAAGCCCATGCCGCCCCCCGACATGCCGCCGAGCATCCAGAAGCCCCAGAAGTCGTCGCCGAACCGCGCCCGCACCTTCCCGATGATCGTCTCGGTGAAGAGGTTCGTGGCCCAGGGGATGATCGTCTGGATCGGCCCGGCGAAGTTGCGGGTGGTGGCCGCGCCGATCCGCCGCACGTCGCCGGCCCCCACCGCGGCGATGATCTCGTCGAGCACGCCCGCCGCCTCCTGCCGGGCCCGCCACTCCGGGCCGCTGCGGAGGAGGTATTTCTCGGTGACCATCTCGAGGATCGGGCCGACGTTCTGCGCCATGCCGCCGTGCACGAGCACGAGCGAATCCTCGAGCGCGCTGCCCACCGGCACCGGCTCGTGCACCGGCAGCAGCCGCCCGCGGCTCGTGCCGAACTCGGGATCGAGCTCCGTGGCCGCCACGCCGCGGATCAGCTTCGCGGCCGGCCACACGCCCCCCGAATCCTGCCAGCCGCCGCCGCTGCCGCCGAGCCACTCGCCGAGGATCGCCCGCGCCGCCACCAGCCGTCGCTCCTGCTCGGTGAGCTGCCCGGTGAGCGAGGCCGCCTGCCCCGTGGCCCGCATGCAGGCCGCGATCAGGCCCGCGAGCAGGTTCGTCGACACCGCCAGCCGCGAGCCCTTGGGGATGTTGTTGACGCTCGAGACGATCTCGAGGCCGAGGCCCGGCCCCACCACCCGCGCGAGCAGGTCGGCCAGGCTCTCCCCCGAGCCCTCGATCCCCGGCGGCACGATCCCCGCGGCGATCACCGCCGCCTTGAGCAGGCCGAGGTAGTCGCGGGCGAAGTCGAACACCTCCCCCAACTCCGCGATCTCGGCCGTCGCCCCCAGGTCGACGCTCGTGAGCCGCAGCACCGGTGCGTCGATCACCCGCAGGTAGGCCTCCACCGGCGGCTTGGGCGCCGCGTCGCGGCCGTTGACGCCGAGGTCGATCGACACGTTGAGCACCCGCGCCCCTTCGGGATAGTCCATCCCGAGGAAGAAGATGTCGCTCCAGCAGGAGTGGGAAAGATCCATCCGCACCGGCGTCGATTCCCGCAGCAGCGGAAAGCCGCCGTCGGCGCCGCGGGCGAGCAGTTCCGGGCGGATCCGCAGCGGATGGTCGGCCGGATGGCCCACGCGGAACATCCACTGGTTGCCCCGCAGCGACCGCACGCTGCGCCGCACCTGGTTGGCGAGCGTCTGCAGGCCGAGGTCGCGGTAGGCGGCGGCGAGGGCGCTCGAGAGGCCGTCCGACGGCCCCTGAATCCGCTGGCTTTCGAGAAACGTCTCGATCGCCTCCTCGAAGCGGCGATGCAGCAGGTGCTCGTAGCCCTCGTGCGGGATGAGCGCCGCCGACCGGCCGCGCTCCGCGATCGCCTGCGGCAGGAAGAAGCGGTGGATGCTCGACAGGAAGAAGAGCGCCCGCACCCGGTGGTAGAGGCTCTGGCTCTCGTGCCGGAAGGCCTCGAGCGCGTCGGCCTCGGCGAGCAGCGTGGCCGCGTCGGCCCCGGCGCAGACGCCCTCGATCGGCAGGTCGCGGATCGCGGGATCGGCGGCCGTGATGATCGCGACGAGCCTGCCCCCCGCCGCCTCGGCGGCATCCGTCGCGCCGCGTTCCGCACGGCTGCCGGCCGGCGTGTCGGAGGGCGTGTCGAACTCGTTCATGCTGCCGCTCACGACACCCGGGGCGGGCGGGCCAGCAGCTCGACGAGCTGCGCGAGAATCTCGGAGCGGTCCTTGCCCGAGAGCCCGAGCGCCAGCTGCGCCACGAGCAGGCCGTAGGCCTCGCCGAGGTTGTAGCGGTGGCCCGCCACCTCGTAGGCGAGGTAGCGCTCGCGGCCGGCGAGCGCGGCGAGCGCCGTCGAGAGCTGGCGGTCGCCCGCCGGGCCGAGCTCGTCGAGCAGGCCGAAGATCGTCGGCGCGAGCGCGTGCATGCCGAAGAAGCAGAGATAGTGCCCGGCCCGCAGGCCCGGCACGATCAGCTCCTGCTCGGCCAGCGTGGGCGTGGGCTTCTCCACGACCGCATCCACCTCGTAGAGGCTCGGGCTCTGCGGCACACGGCGGCCGCCGATCGTGCCATAGAAGGGGAGCATGTGCTCGCGGGTGGGCTGCACCGCCGACACGCTGCACTGCTCGGCCGCGGCGACGGCCACGAGCTGCTCGGCGCAGCGGCGGCCCTGGTCGCTCACGTAGAGATGGTCGCCGACGAAGTGCAGGAACGGCTCATCGGCCACGAACACCCGCGCCGCCTTGACGGCGTTGCCGTAGCCGAGCGGCTCGGGCTGCGGAATCAGCTCGAGCCGCGACGCGGCCCGGCCGGCGGCCGCGCGGAAGGCCCCCTCGTCGCCCGGCCGCACCACGATGCCCACCTGGTCGGCCCCCGCCGCCACCGCCTCCTCGACGATCACCTCGAGCGCGGTCTTGGCCACGCCATCGCGGTCCACGAGCCGCTGCAGCGGCAGTCTCTGCTCGTCGCGGCCAGCGGCGGTGATGACGGCACGGCGGATGTGCATGGGGGCTCCCGGTGCGGGCCGCGAACCGGCCGGCGACGGCGAACGGAGGACGAGCGACGGCGTGTCGTGGCACTATCGCACGATGCGGCCGCGGTTTCCAGCCGCCGCCGTGGCCCGGGGGAAGGCCGCGAACGAGGGCGGCTCACCGGCTTCGAGCCCCAGGCGGCGGCGGGGAGCCGACCCTGCGGGGCCGGCGGCGTCAGCGCGTGCGACGCAGCCAGTCGAGCATCTCGCCGATCCCCTCGCGGATCGACTGCGGGTGCGCGAAGCCGGCGGCCACGAGCCGGTCGCAGGGAAACTCACTCGTCTCGCGGAGCGCCCGCAGCCGGGCCCGCGTGAGCGGAAACTCCCTCCCGGTCACGCGCGAGATCACGTCGCCGACCGGGGCGACCGCGTCGGCGAGCCGGTCGGGAATCCGCCGGGGCGGCAGAGCGTGGCCCAGCTCCGCGATGAGCGTCGCGAGCTGCCCCACGGAAAGCGTCTCGGCATCCGACACGTCGAACACGTCGCAGGCCCCCGCGTGGTCGCCGGCGACGAGCCGGGCGGCCGCGAACTCGATCGCGGCCGCGAGGTTTTCCCGTGACACGACCGACTTGCGGGCCGCGCCGACGCCCACCACCGCCGGCCAGCCGGCGAGGACCTGCCGGGCGAAGGCGGCGAGGTTGGCCTGATTGCCGGGCCCGTAGACGGGCGCCGGCCGGAGGATCGCGGCCGACCGCGCGGGCGCCGCGGCCACCCAGGCCCGCACCTCCGCCTCGGCCTCCGCCTTCGAGCGGCCGTAGGGCGTGTCGGGCGCGGAGCCGCCGGCGGCGGCCGCGGCCTTGATCGAGCTGACGAGCACGAATCGGCCCACGCCCGCGCGGGCCGCCCAGTCGAGCCATTCCCGCGTGCCGAGCACGTTGATGCGCTGAAACTCGGCGACGTCGGCCGCCGTCGGGCGAAACACGTGCTGCTTCACCTCGAGGTGCACGATCACGTCGGGCCGGCCGGCCGCGGCGGAGGACGGGTCGGGGGGCGCGGAGCCGCCGACCGCGTCGCCCAGCACGTCGGCGCGCCGCGCGGCCCGCCAGCCCGCCGGCATGCCCGGCGGCGGCGTGCGGCCCGTGGCCAGCCCGCCGTGGCCGTGCGCCGCCAGACGGTCGACGAGACCGCGGCCGACGAATCCGCTCGCTCCCGTCACCAGTAGGTTCATGGCATCGCCGCGGTCATGTGCTGCATGGCCGGTATTCTATGGTGCCACGGGCCGACGACAGGCCCGCCACGACGCCCCCCCACACGAGCGTGACCGCTCCGCGACCATGACCGACACAAGCGACACGCGGCGACCGGTCGACGTCATCTGGTGCAGCCCGCATCCCAATCACTACAACACGTTCCTCTTCGACCGGCTCGCCGCCGTGGAGGGCATGCGGCTGTCGCTCGTCTACTTCGACGAGAAGCTGGCGATCTACCCCTGGAAATCGACGTTCGCGTCGACGATCCCCGTCGCCTACCTGCGCCGGGGGCGGGGCGGCGTGGACTGGCGATTCCTGCGCGAGCGGCTGCGATCGCCGCAGGAGCTGCTCGTGGTGGCGGGCTGGAACGAGCCCACGATGCTCCTCCTGCTGCTCTGCTTCTCGGCGCTCGGCCGGCCCTTCCTGATCTGGACCGACACCCCCAACCCGCGGCCGCGGTCGGGGCTGCGGCAGCGGCTGCGCGGCGGGGCGCTGGCCTTCATCTTCCGCCACGTCACCAGATATCTCGTGACGGGCGCGCCGGGCGTCGAGAACGCGCGGCGGCTCGGCGTGCCGGCCGAGGTCCTCGTCAATTTCCCGTTCGCCACCGACACCGACCTCTTCCGTCCGGCGGAGCCCCCGCGGCCCGACACGGGCACGGTCGAGTGCATCTCGTCGGGCCGGCTCGACATCGCCCACAAGGCCTACGACGTCGCGATCGAGGCCTTCGCGCTGGTGAAGTCGCGGCATCCGCAGTTGCGGTTTCGCTACGTCGTCGCGGGCGAGGGCCCCGACCGCGCCGCGATCGAGCGGCTCATCGCCGACCGGGGCCTCGGCGGAGAGGTGGAATTGCGGGGCTGGCTCGAGCCGGCCGACCTGCCCGGCTTCTACCACTCCGGCGACGTGTTCGTGCACGCGTCGAACTTCGATCCCTTCCCCAACGCCGTCCTCGAGGCGATGGCGTCGGGCCTGCCCGTCGTGGGGTCGCTCGCCGCCGGCGCGGTCAAGGACCGGGTGGTCGACGGCGAAAACGGCTACGTGCACGAGGCCGGCGACGTCGAGACGCTCGCCGCCAAGCTCGCCACGATCCTCGCCCTGCCCGCCGACGTGCGGCGGGCGCTGGGGGCGCGGGCCCGCGAAACGGCGCTCTCGTGGCACGTCGATTACCACGCCCGCGTGATGCGGCAGGTGCTCGACGACGTGCGGGCCGTCCGCGCCGGCCCCGGCTGAAGATTTGACCGCCGGTCGCCGCCGCCACACCTGCGCTCGCGGGGGGGTTCACCACCCCAATGCTTGCAATTGCGACAGGCTACGGATAGCGCGCCGCGTCGGGGCGGACCCTCCTATACTGCATTTCGCATAATCACCCCCCCTTAAGTGGCCCTGCTTTCGGGCCTCCTTGCTGAACGCCCCGGCAGGTCGAATCACGTTCTTCATCGCCGGCGGTTTGCCGTCTCTCCGCTCGCCGCTCGCGGGCTCGTGCCGTTTTCTGGACTGTCGGACCACGCTTCATGTGCGGCATCTGCGGCGTCGTCGGCCCGTCACTCGGTGTGGTTGAATCCTCGGTGCGTACGATGGCGGGTGCCATGGTGCACCGTGGCCCCGATGACGAAGGCTACGAGTCGCGCCCGTTGGGGCCGGACGGCGGCGGGCCGGTGGCCGGCTTCGGCTTCCGCCGACTGGCCATTCTCGACCGCTCCGCGGCTGGCCGTCAGCCGATGGTGAATCCCGCCACGGGCGACCTGATCGTCTTCAACGGCGAGATTTACAACTTCCGCCTGCTCAGGCGGCGGCTCGAGGGCGAAGGGGTCGCCTTCCGCAGCTCGGGCGACACGGAGGTGCTGCTGGCGGCGCTGTCGACCTGGGGTGAGGCGGCGCTCGCGGAGCTCGACGGCATGTTCGCCCTCGCGTTCTACGAGGCCCGCACCCGCCGGATCCTCCTCGCCCGCGATCACGTCGGCATCAAGCCGCTCTACGTCGCCCGGCCGCCGGGGGCGATCGTGTTCGCCAGCGAAGTCCGCGCGGTGCTGGCGTCGGGGCTGGTGTCGACCGAGCTTTCGCCCGCCGGGATCGCGGCCTATCTGGCCTACGGGGCGCCCCAGGATCCGCTCACGATCCACCGCCACGTGACGTCCTTCCCCTCGGGCTCGTCGGCGTGGATCGACGCCTCGGTGGTCGATCGCGGCACGCCGCTCGAGCCCCGCCGCTACTGGTCGTTTCCCGCCGCCGGCGACGCCAACGGCGAAGACGGCGCCGTCGCGAGGCTGCGGGGCGAGATCGACGCTGCGGTCCGCGACCAATCGGTGGCCGAGGTGCCGCTAGGGCTGTTCCTCTCGGGAGGCATCGACAGCGCCATCCTCGCCGCGGTCGCGAGGCGGCGGTCCGCCGACGTGCATACCTACTCCGTCGGCTTCGAATCCCGCCGCGCCACCGACGAGCGCGAGGCGGCGGCGGCCACGGCCGCCGCGTTGGGAACGGTGCATGCCGAGACCCTGGTCACCGAGCCGGTGATGATCCGCCGCTGGCAGGAGTGGCTCGACGCCCTCGACCGGCCGAGCATCGACGGTCTCAACACGTTCATCGTCAGCCGCGCCGTCAAGGACGCGGGGGTGACGGTGGCGTTGTCGGGGCTCGGCGCCGACGAACTCTTCGGCGGCTACCCGCAATTTCGCTCGGTTCCCCGCCTCCACGGCCTGCTCCGCACCTTCACGTGGCTCCCGTCGGCGGTCCGCCGCGTCGCTGCGACCGCGGCCTTCGCACCGCTGCGGCTCTCCCGCCGTGCCCGGGCGATCGACATGGTGTCCAACGCCCACTCCGCGCTCGACGTGCTGCTCCGCATCCGCCGCATCTGCACCGACGACGACCTCGTGTCGCTCGGCCTGCCGTCGGCCCCCCTCGGCCTCTGTCCGCAGTATCTGCCCCCCGCCGAATACCACGCCATCGCCGACCGGGCAGGCGGCGACGTCTTCCACACGATCGCCCATGCGGAATGCGCCCTCTACATGGGCAACACGACGCTGCGGGACTCCGACACCAACGGCATGGCACATTCGCTCGAGGTGCGGGTGCCCTACCTCGCGAGGCCGCTCGTCGACCACGCCGCGAGCCTGCCGGGAACGATGCACATGCCCGACGCCGCCAAGACGAAGCACCTGCTGCGGCTGGCGGGCCGGGGCGTGGTGCCCGACGACGTGTTCACCCGGCCGAAGACGGGCTTCTCGCTGCCGATCGGGGAATGGATGTTCGGACCGCTGCGGGAGCAGTGCGCCGCCGCCGTCGAGACCGTCGCCGCGTGCCCCCTCCTCGAGGCCGACGGCGTGCGGAGGCTCTGGAGCTTCTTCACCGACCACCCGCAGCTCACCGACCTCTGGTTCCGCCCGCTCGCGCTGGTGACGCTCGGCAGCTACCTCGATCGGCTCGGCTCGCAGCCCGTCAGGGCTGGCGCGTGACCGCCGCCATCGCCGCCCGTCCGGCGGCGTCGAGGAACCGCACCCGCGCGACGTCGAACGCCGCGTCGGGGGTCATGTAGGGTCGGTCCCACTGCTTGTCGGGATCGGCCCACACCTCGAAGGAGAAGCCGGCGTCGATGCAGGGGATGCCGAGCGGCCGCAGCTGCTCGAAGAGCATGCCCTTGCCCACGCCGGCGCCGAGGAGGCAGATCTCCGGCGCGGACCGCAGGACGGAAAGGTCGAGCGTTTCGGCGAACGACCGCGACGGCGAGATGGCCAGCCATTCGATCTCCCCGGCTCCGGCCGCGCGGATCGCCGCGACGATCGCCTCCCGCTTCGCCCCCGTGGCCGAATGGACGACGAGCACCCGCCTGCCGCCGACGAGCCGGGGAAACACCGGGCCGCGGAGCAGCCCGTAGACGAAATAGAAGGGGACGTAATTGTCGGTCGTGAGCCTGATCGACCGCTCCCGGATCCAGCGGCCGAGCGGCGGGAAATACTGCTCCTGGAAGGGATTCCCGCCATACGACAGGTGCAGCGCGAGGACACCGTCGGCGGCGATGGCGGCGTAGCGCCGCGACACCTCCGGGAGGATGGCCCGGCGCTCGGCCATCGACATCGCCCCGGACGACACGCCCGGTGCCGTCTGGGCCCGGAATCCCCTGATGCGCTGCGCGACCCGCGTGGCCACCTGGCGCAGGCCGAGCCGCAGCCGGAGCTGCCAGGGATGACGCAGGCTCGGTGGTTGGTGGCCGAAGAGCAGGAGAAACTCGCCGTCGCTCATGCGGCAGACCGGCAGGTAGGTCGTCCCCACGGCCGCCAGCACCCGCGACGCGAACCGTTCGAACCATTCTCCGCAGTCGAGGCGTTCGGGGGCGAGCACCCTGTCGGTCGGCCACCGCTGGCGGAGAAACCCCGGGATGAAGAAGGGGATGCTCTCGGGGAGGATCCTGTACGGGGCGGGCAAGGGTGCGACGACCGGCTCCGGCGACGGCGCGACAGCCGGCTGACGGGATGGTGGCATGGCCTCGTGACCGCCCGGGGAAATTGACGCGGAAACTCCGAGCAGCGTACCATGCCCCGCTTTCGGTTCATCATGACGCACGGCTCTGGGAATCACGGGGCGACGGCGGATGCGGCGGGGAAACGCGGCGCCGCCGGGCGCGGTTCCGGGTCGACCGACGGGCCGGTCCCCGCCGCCTACCTGCCCCACATCGACGGCCTGCGCGCGATCGCCGTGCTCGCCGCCGTGCTCTTTCACGCCGGGATCGTCTGCCCGGGGGGCTACGTCGGCGTCGACGTGTTCTTCGTCATCTCCGGCTATCTGATCACGCGGCAGGTGGCGGCCGACCTCGACGGCGGGGTGTTTTCGCTCGCGCGGTTCTGGGAGCGGCGCGTCCGCCGGATTTGGCCGGCGTCGCTCGTGATGACGGCCGTCGTGCTCGCGGCCGGCTGGGTGCTGCTGCTGCCGCTCGACCTGCGGCTGCTCGCCAACGACGCGACCGCCCACCTCGCCATGCTCGCCAACGTGCGGTATCGGGTGCGCACCGACTACTTCGACGCGGCGGCCGAGATGCGGCCGCTCCTGCACACCTGGTCGCTGGCGGTGGAGGAGCAATTCTACCTGGTGCTCCCGCTCGTGCTGGCGGCGGTCTGGAGGCTGGGCCGCCGCACGTGCGTGGGCGTGGTCGCGGGCCTGGCGGTGGCGAGCCTCGTCGTCTCCCGCCTGCAGCTCGTGACCGATCCGAAGGCGGCCTTCTACCTGCTGCCGTCGCGCGGCTTCGAATTGCTCTGCGGCAGCCTGCTGGCGCTGGTGCGCTGGCCGCCGCTCCCGGCGGGCCCGGCCCGCGAGGCGGCCGGTGTCGTCGGGCTCGCCGCGATCCTCGGGCCCTGCCTGCTCTACGACCGGCAGACACCGTTTCCGGCATTGGCGGCGCTGCCACCCTGCCTGGGCACCGCGCTGGTCCTGCTCGCGAGCGCGGCGCCGGGGGGCAGCCGGGTGGGCCGGTGCCTCGCCGCCCCGCCGCTCGTGGCCGTGGGGCTCGCCTCTTACTCGCTCTACCTCTGGCACTGGCCGGTGCTCGCGTTTCTCCGCTACCACCTCGGACCCGCGCTCCCCCTTGCGTGGCTGGCGGCCGCGGCGCCGCTCGTCGCGATCGTGACGTATCTCTCGTGGCGGTTCGTGGAGAGGCCCTTCCGCCACGTGCCCGCCGGCTCCGCGCCGCTGCGCACGATCCTCGCCGCGGCCATGGTGGCCGGGATCATGGCCGGCATGTGCCTGCTCGTGAGGCGGGCCGACGGCGTGCCGGGGAGATTCACACCGGAGGTGCTCGGCATGCTCGAGCCCTACAGCACGCAGTGGGAGCTGGCGGACAAGCGGACCGGCGGCGCGAAGATCTTCCCCCCGATCGGCGTGCGGACCGCGGACGACTGCGTGTGCTTCCTGCTCTGGGGCGACAGCCACGGGATGGCGGTGGCCCCGGCGGTCGATGCGGTGGCCCGCGAGCTGGGCGTGGCCGGCAAGGCCGCCCTGCAGGTGGCCGCGGCGCCGGTGCCGGGCGTCTGGCAGCCGTGGGGCCAGCACGCGGGCGCCGGACGCGACGCGTCACAGGCCTGGGTCGACGACGTCGTGCGCTGGATGCGGCGGTGCCGGCCCCGGCATCTGATCCTCTGCGCGCGCTGGTCGATGTATGTCTCCGACGCGGACCCCGAGAAGGGGAGCGAGCACCTGCTCGCGCCGTTCGACATCGGGCAGCCGTCGCCGGAAGGGGCGCGGGAGGCCCTGCGGGCGGGCCTCGAGCGGCTGCTCGCGATCGGCGCGGAGACGGGCACCGACCTCTGGGTGCTGCTCGAGCCGCCGCATCAGCCGCACACGCCGCAGGCCCGTGCGATCGCCGCCCACTGGTCCGGCGGCCCGCCGCAACTCGCGGGCGTCACGCGGGCGGAGCACGAGCGGGCGCAGCGACCGGTGGCGGAGGCGATCGCGCCGCTCGCGGGCGACCGGCTGCACGTCGTCGACCTGTCGGCACCGTTCTTCGGCGCCGACGGCGTGTCGCGGGTGGGCCGCGAGGGGGCGGGCTGGTATTCCGACGGCACGCACGTGAGCCCCACGGGCGCCCGCGAGGCGCTCGGGCCGCTCCTCCGCGACATCTTCGCGCGCATGGCGGAAGACTGCCCGTCGCGCGAGTGACCACGATCGAACGCAGACTTCGCCCCCCGAGCCCGCGTCACATGCGTCCCGCTCCCGCGCTGCCCCGCTGCCCCGCTGCCCCGCTGCAGGACTCCGCGAGGGGCTGGCCGTGCCGTGGAGCCGGCGTAGGCGGCCAGCGAAGCCAGGATGGCGCAGCGCAGCCGGCTTCGAGTGAGCGTAGGCCTGGAAGGCCGAAGCGAACGTCCGGGCGACGCGGCATGGCCAGCCCCGAGCCCGCGTCACGCGCCGGGCCGTAGCGAACGTCCGGGCGACGCGGCACGGCCAGTCCCGAGCCCGCGTCATGCTCCCGGACGCACCGGACGCACCGGGCGCACGAGCAACGGCGGCCCGGGCAGCCTGCTGGCGTCCACGAACCGGTTCGGCTACCGTGAACCGTGCGCCACGGCCGTCCGCCGGCCGGCGCGGGAATCTCCCCGATGGCCGCTCCGCGGATCCGCGTCATTCTCGCCTACTTCGGCCGCCTGCCGGAAACGTTTCCGCTCTGGCTCCTGTCGGCGTCGCGATGCCGCGACATCGAATGGCTGCTCGTCACCGACGACGCCCAGCCGCTCGACTATCCCGACAACGTCACGGTGGCGCGGATGCCGTGGGGCGACCTCTGCGACCGCGTGCGGAGCCGCATCCAGATCGGCCGGCCGGTGAAGCTCGACGGCGGCTGGGATCTCTGCGCCTTAAAGCCCGCCTACGGGGAGATCTTCTCCGACATGCTCGCGGGCTGCGATTGGTGGGGCTACTGCGATCCCGACGTGATCTTCGGCGACATCGGCTCCTTTCTCACGCCCGCCGTGCTCGGGGGCCACGACAAGATCCTCTGGCTCGGCCATCTTGCGCTGTGCCGCAACACGCCCGAGATGACGGGTGGATTCCGCCTGCCCACCGCGGCCGGCGCGGTGCTCTACCGCGAGGCCTTCTCCGGGGGCGTGCTCTGCTTCGACGAGGTGGCCTACAACGACATGCTGGAGACGGCGGGGAAGCGGATCTGGAAGGAGCTGGTGTTCGCCGACTTCAAGCACCGCAGCTTCCTCTTCCGCGACCACGAGCATCCGGCGCTGCGCGGCTCCGCCCGCGGCCGGCAAGTCTTCACGTGGGAGGAGGGCACGCTGCTGCGGCACTACCTCGACGACGCCGACGGCGGCCTGCGGCGCGAGCCGCTGATGTACGCCCACTTCTGCCGCCGACCGATGCGGATCGACCTGCCGCCGGGCCCGCTGCCCACGCGGTTCGCGATGGTGCCCAACCGGTTCGTGCCGCATCCCGGCGAGGTCACGCCCGAGTGGATCCGGGCCCACACGGCCGACCGGATCCATTGGGACTACTGGCTGCCGCGGCTGCAGCCGGGCCGGCTCGTGCGCAAGATCCGCAACATGCTCGGGCCTCCGAGCAACTCGATCTGACCGGCTCTCCCGGGAATCCTGCCCGGGCGGCGCCGGGGAGATCGATCGTACGGGGCGAAACCGCGGTGCGTCGACAAGCCCCTCGCGGCGGCGTATCCTTGCGTAAATCCCGCGGTTCCCGCCATGAAAACCCTCTCCCCCCCTCCGGCCGGCCTCTCCGACTCGGTCGCGCGGCGGATCGTCGGCAAGGCGCTGCTCACCCGGTTCGTCGAGGAGGCGCTGCTCGAGCTCTTCGGGCAGGGAAAGCTGTACGGCACGGTGCACACCTGCATCGGCCAGGAGATGTCGGCCGCGGTGCTGACGGAGTTTCTCCGGCCGGGTGACACGATCTTCTCGAATCACCGGTGCCACGGCCACTTCCTCTGCCGCCACGGCGACGCCGAGGGCCTCATCGCCGAGCTGATGGGGCGGCGGACGGGCGTGTCGGGGGGCATGGGGGGCAGCCAGCACCTCTGCCGCGACGGCTTCTATTCCAACGGCATCCAGGGGGGCATCGTGCCGGTGGCCGCGGGGCTGGCGCTCGGCCACAGGCTGCGGGGCCGCGGCGACATCTCGGTGGTCTTCATCGGCGACGGCACGCTCGGCGAGGGGGTCGTCTACGAGACGATGAACATCGCCTCGAAGTGGGACCTGCCCCTGCTCGTGGTGCTCGAGGACAACAAGTTCGCCCAGTCGACCGCCCAGCACGAGACGCTCGCCGGCGACATCGACGCACGGGCCGCCGCCTTCGGCATCGCCACGGCGACGGCGACCACCCGCGACTGGACGGGGCTGCACGACGTGGCCGGCCGCCTCGTGGCGGCGATGCGGGAGGATTCGCGGCCGCGGTTCCTGCGGATCGAAACCTACCGGCTCAAGGCCCATTCCAAGGGGGACGACACGCGGCCCCGGTCCGAGGTGGAGCCCCACGAGCTGGTCGATCCGGTGAACGTGTTCCTCGCCAGCTTGCCCCCCGAGGACGCGGCGTGGGTGGAGTCGATCCGCGCGGAGGTGCGGGAGGCGATCGCGCGGGCGGAGGCGGCGCCGTCGGCCGTCCTGCCGGGCGCGGAGCCGGCGGTCCCGGCCGTCGACTGGACGCCCGCGACGCTGCCGGAGAAGACTCGGGTGGTGACGGCGCTCAACCGCTGCTTCGCGACGCTCATGGAGCGGCGGCCCGAGGTGGTGATGCTCGGCGAGGACATCCTCTCCCCCTACGGCGGCGCCTTCAAGGTGACGAAGGGGCTCTCCGATTCCCATCCCGACCGCGTGCGCAACACGC
>Ga0114963_10002303_pt1 | contig 13059 bp, 15 predicted proteins | sample C_131016_EF_Meta_FD_87019 | JGI IMG/M metagenome (GOLD analysis project Ga0114963, IMG submission 87019) | Freshwater microbial communities from Lake Croche, Canada to study carbon cycling - C_131016_EF_MetaG | ecosystem: Environmental > Aquatic > Freshwater > Lake | place: Lake Croche, Canada...
GGCAGCCAAGTTGGCCACCACGTTGGCATTGCCATATGTGGCAGTGATACCGGTCAGCTGTGATCCATTACCAAACAAGTAACCAGCAGTCACGTTGCCTGTGGTGGATAATACATTGCTGCCAAATCCAGCCAACAACGAAACAACGTTGGTGTTGCCGTACCCGCCGGCTGAAGCATTGATTGTTATGGTTGCACCTGTTGTGCCCAAACTGGAAATGGTGAATCCACTTCCTTCAAAATCCAGGGTGGTAGCATTGTTGGTGACCACTGTGCCATTTGCCAAAATTGTGATATATCTCTGTTGATTGGCTGCACTGATATTTGGTCCCGAAACACCTTCAGGAGTCAGTTGGGAGGCAACAGTTGATTCAGACACTGGCAACACAACTTCTGCGACTTGAGTGCTGGGGATCGGGGGATTTATCACCGGTTGCTCTGTTACAGGCAGCACCGGACCAGACACTGCTGGTACGATGCCCAGTCCTACTCCGGGTTCAACTGCGCCAGGGCTGCGATCAATGTTGTTGCCCAGCACTGGTACTGTGACAGTTCCGGGAAGTGGTGTTGGGCCATAGGTGTAATTGTTGTTTGTGGGCATAATTTAAGTCTCTGTTGTATTTACCAAAAACCTCAAACTTGATATTTCACCAGCAAATTCCTACCAGGTCAGTATTTAGTGATCCAAATCCTGAAAAATAACACCAGGTTATCTTGTTGGCACATGCTGTAAATAGGTTGGTCCGAGAGGACTTTTACTAGGAGAATAGCACTTGAGTAGACAACGGTCAGCGAAAGCACAAAAACGTATGAACCAGGCAGTAGAAAACACCATTAGTTTTAATCCGGCACCCAGGGCACAGCCTCGGCGCATAGACTTGATCCCTCGCACACGAAATCAAGAACACCTGGTGATGGCTCTACAAGATCCTGGTACACACATAGTGGTCACAGTGGGACCTGCAGGAACAGGCAAAACTTATCTAGCTATGTTGGCAGCTATCAAGGCCTTGAGAGAAGGCGAATGCGATCGCGTGGTAATGACACGCCCGGCCGTGGGTGTGGAGGGAGAAAGTCATGGTTTCCTCCCGGGCAACTTGGTTGCCAAAATGGAACCATGGACTCGTCCGCTATTGGATGTCATGCGAGAATTTTATCGCCCTCAGGACATTGTGGCTCTTATAGAAGATCAGGTTGTGGAAATTGCGCCTCTGGCTTACATGCGCGGCCGAACCTTTAAAAATTCATGGATTATTGCTGACGAAATGCAAAATGCTACACCAGCACAGGCCAAGATGTTGATGACTCGAATAGGGACGAATAGCAAGATAGTGATCACTGGAGATATTGAGCAAGCCGACCGACATAGCGGAGACAACGGCTTGTTGGATCTTTGTGAACGCCTGCAGAGCACGCCTACAGAAGGCATTGCTGTGTGTGCGTTGGAGGCCCGGGACGTTCAGCGTCACCGGATCATTGGGTCAGTGTTGAAACTCTACGCAGTTTAGGAGGTGATAATTTCGTAGATTTCCCGCCAATTTTTTACTACAGGATACGGGCACTCATGATCCATGTTGTGTCCGTGCTCTATTAGTATACTTTTCAAGCCCAGGGCATGGCCAACGTCACTGTTCTCGGGCTTGTCTTCTATCCAATAACAACGTGAATCTTGATATTCGCTTAGTGCATCATGTTTGTCTGCTCCGGTATCCAAGCACACAATCCTTTCAAATGCAGTTTTGCCAAACAACTTGCGCAGATTCATTTCACGCAGTCGGCCGGCGTTGACGTCTAGACTCAGGCTGGTGATGCAGTGAAACACATAGCCATGCTCTTCATGCAAGCGTTTGACATAGAACATGGCGTCTCTCAAGGGCGGCAAGAAACCAATTGCAGCTGATTCGTTAAACAGTTTGATCAATTTGAAACCTTGATCTTTGGTCAATCCGTAACGGTCGCCAATGTCATACATGAATTCTGAACCCGGTTGTGTTTCATGCCCGTGTTCGTTCATCCAAACTGAGAACGCATATTCCCAGTCCAGTAGCACGCCATCACAATCAACCAGGATTGTTTTCTGCAGGTTGTTCCTGGGGGGTAGTTTGATTAGGTTTGACAATTTGGTATCCATTTTCTTTGAACAATCTGTTTATGGTTGCTTCGTAGTGTTGCATGTAATATTCCACAATGCGATCAAAATCCTTGGGCACTTGCACACCGCCCATGGTACATTTTAACACACTGAGTGTTTGAAAGTCAATGATCACATTGGCCGTTGCATGGTCTCGAACTTTTAGATTTTTGGCCACAGCCATCACTTCGTCAGTTTGCCCATTGGCTTTTTTGTAATAGGTCAGAATTAGGTATCTCATTGTATCTGCCCGAGTTCAATTAAAGTGGCACTCAAATTGATTTCTTGATCTGTGACCAAGGGAATATTGACTATGCCGTTTCGAATCACCACAATGGCCTGGTCCTGTTGTTCTGGTGTTGACCCCCACAGATCCAGGTTGTTGTACATCCAGGTGAATATTTCATCTGCTTCTTCAGGCGTGGAGCTTTGGCACAGCAGTGTTCTTGCATCCCGAATTCGACCTTGTTTGAACAAGTCCACACAATCCAGTTTCCAATCTCTCATGCTTTTGTCAGCAGCACCTGGGGGATTCAATTGACCTGTTTGACTGTTGGGTTGCAACAGGTTCAAACATTTTCGCATGTCAGGATAGGTGGCCTTGACATAGGTATCCAACACATCAAGATCAAATTCCACTCCTTCTGTGACCAACACCGTGGCCACTCTGGCAGTGAATTCTGTGTGATCAGTTTTGGTGATGTGAAATCCTTGGCAGCGGCTGTGCAAGGGTGCAATGATCTTGTGTGGATAGTTGCAGGTGAGAATAAAACGCACAGTTTGCGAATAGTCTTCCATCAAGTTGCGCAAGGCAGGCTGTACAGAGTTGGGGTTCATGTAGTCAGCTTCGTCAATCAACACAATTTTGAATCGACCAAATGGCATGGTTTGACAGAAACTGATCAGCCGGTCGACCCATTCAACCTTGCGAGCTTCTTTGGATCCATTGGCCAACATCACATCAAATTCGTCCACGCCCAGTTCATTGATCAACAGTTTGGCCAAGGTTGTTTTGCCTGTGCCTGCTGATCCTGACAGCATCAGGTGTGGGATAGAGCCGTCCTGTATCCATTGCTGTACCTGCTCACGCTGGCTGGCATCCACAAACACGTACCCATCCATGGCCTTGGGCCTAAATTTTTCTGCCCATAATTCTTTCATTCTTCAACTCCAAAATGTTTCTTAATCAAATCGTATGCTTGTCCACGACTAACCATATCACGCAACATTGGACTCAATGCTACACCACATTCCCGCACAATCAACTCGGCGAACTTTTTTTGATCTACTATTGGAACTCCCAATATGTCTTGTGTGGCATGTTGCAATAGTTCTTGGAGTTTTTGGTTCATTGGTATCTACTTCCGGGTTGGCCAGGCTCGTTTGAGCCTGTGCAGGTTAATGTATGATCAGTCGAATGTGGGCAACGTTTGTTGCCACATGTGGGACAGACAATCATGCGAGTCATCACATAAGGAAAGTTCTCGCTTTCGTCTAATCTGTCCTTGTTGCAATTATAGCAGTAACATTGATATTCAGCAACTTTTTTCTTGCCAAAAATAGCATCATAGTTGTTGCCAAATGTGGTTTGATCCACCGAATACGGACGAGGTCTACTGCTTTTGCTCATTTCTATTGTTCCACCATTGTTTGATTTGATCCCATAGTGACTTTCGATGTGGACAGCGTCCTTGCCGCCAATTACAGTCCGGGGAGATATTATTTGCGCACGTTTCGCACTTCATTTAGAGCCTTCCACATTTTGTGTTGTACCTGTTCCAGCAACCATTCTTCTTCGCCGCTGAACTGACTGGTTTTGGCCAGCATTTCGTCCACAGCAAATTTCACACGATACAGATCTTGTTTGCAAGGCCAATTGACATAGCCTGTCATATTTGGATCTGTGGCACCACGATGCATTCGTTGGCATTCGCCGATCACACGATCCACGTTCCAGTCTTTGATCATGAGTGTTGCATGTGAGTGGGAGCGGCTTCCACATGTACTGCATCAGAGAAGGTTAGATCATCCGGCAGTTCATCGGCTGACATCAAAATGTCTTTGGGATCAACTCTGCGCAAGGTGTGTTTGCCAGTCTCGTCTTCAACATCGATACCTCGTGTCCATCGACCATGTGCAATACACACCCATTCACCCACCTGCACATCTTTCTGTTCTGGACCCACTGCATACACCTGGCCCCAGCGTGGACGAATGCCCGAGCTTTTGCCGTTGTCGTTGAGCAACACAATACCACCAGTGGTAAAACGTTCAGTAAACACCATGTCGCTCACAATGACCACGTCATTGAGTGGGCGCAATTGATCACGATTGAAACGATGTGCATCAAATGCCAATTTGGTCATAAAATTCCTTCGTCCTTGCTGCTGGGCTGGCTGGTCTGACGTTGGTATTGTCCTTTGACCTGGTCAGTTTTTTTTCTGATAATGTTGTTGTTGTCATCAATTTCGTCACCACGAGCATTCACACGCATATTGCCCACTGCACGAACCTTTTCATTTTGTAGACGCAATGCACCCATGTCCAGGGTTTTGCCATTGGCTGATTTGTAAACTTCTTTTGTCATTTTTATCTCCTAAAACAATATTTAACGCAGAAACTCTTCTGCACTTAAATCATAATACATTGAGTCAATTCGGTGCACTCCCAGCAGATACAGCACATAACTGGCCACTGAACTTCCTCGACCCACGCCCCATATCACGCGATTTTCGTGCATGACATCCACAAGGTATTTCAAATATCTCAACAGATCAAACAGGCCGCGCTCTTGATACAACAATAATTCATGACCCACTCGTTGCAATTTTTCTTCAGTGTCACACAGGCCCACAAGATATTCTGCAATATCCAACTGCTGGTATTCGTCGGGCATGTGCCATGTGCTCTGTTGCATGGCATCAAATACCTGCTGTGCGTCAGGCTCGGTCCAGTAACAAAACTCAGGCACACGTTCCAACCAAAAGGCAGCAGCTTCTATATCCACTGTGTGGTCTACCAAGGCACCCGACACATCTTCAAGGCTGCGGCCCTGCATGACCATTTCAAACAGATCCGATTCATCCAGTATAATTTGTCCAACTGTGTCAGTTTTCATTCTTGTTAAATCTTCCGTACACCACTGAGTTGTTTGCCACAGGCACTTTGTCTTCGGGCCACAACAGGCCATACTCAATCCAGGCGCTGGGCTTGACCTTGACAACATTGTCTTCTACAGGAGCCAATTCAATGGCATCATGTTGAACTGTGGGTTCATTCCACCAGCCTGTGCCGGCAAACGGGCCAGATGCATCTTCTTCATCATGCATGTACCACACATTGTCGCCCAGAGAACTGGCAATGTCCAACTGTGTCACAATCATGCGTCCTTCCATGATGGCATTGAACTTGTGGTATAGCATCATTCCAACGATCTGGTCAACTGGTTCTTCGGGCAAGGTGGTAACATTTATGCCCATCATGGCAAACATTTCAGCACGTTCTTGATTGGCATGACTGACAAAAACTGTGTTGGCCAGTTCGCCGTGTACAAATGCCTTGATTCGATCCAGGGCAATATTGGTACTAAACGAATCAGTGGTCTTGGTCAACAGGCCAATGTTGACTTCGTAGCTGTTCATTTGAAGTGTGCCATCAAAATAAATTCCGGCCAAAAATTCCAACCCGTATTGTAATCTAACGTTCATTTGATATTGATTTTGTTGTCAAAGTTGATGTCAGCACCATCGGCTTTCTTGTAAGATTCCTGCAGGCGCTCTTGGTATTTGTTTTGGTAGCTTTCCACAGCCATGCGCAATTGATTGCACAAATGAGCATTGCCCATTCTAGTGGCCATGTTGAGTTTGTTTGAAAGTTCGGTGACTCGAGCGCTGAGCTCGTCTAGAGTCAAATCATTCAAGTCACCGATTAAAGGATGTTCCATGTTGCTAGTTTACACTAGAACAACAGTGCTGTCAAGCGTTTTGATCAAGCAAATGTACAAGCATTGTTGCCAATACAATACCATTTTGAATTGATATATTGTAATGTGCAACCGGTTCCGTATGTGGTTGATGGGAAGGTTATGGTACCAGTTCCTGAACTTTTCCAACCAGCATTGGTCACAGTTAAAACCATGGCAGTGGTACTGGCAGTTTGTACAAAGTGCTTGATCTGACCATCAGTACCGGCGGCCAATGTAGCAGTTCCGCTGGTGGTAAAATAACTGGTAGTCAAGGTCAAATTGGCAGCGCCAGCACTGGCCAACGATTCACTACCGGTCAAGAACAAAGGTCGAACAAATCTGTTTCTGGGTCTAGTGAGTTCACTGAGATAAACAGTACTGCCACCATCTTCTGTATGAAACTGGAATTCGTATGTGCCAGTTTCTGCAAAACTGATCACATTGCTGCTGATACCCTGAATACCCAGTACCGATGTAGCACTAGAGCCCGAACCCACAGCAGCCGGCAGTGTCAATGTGTGAGCAACGTTTGACACAGTGACTCTCACAATTACCCAGGCCTGTGCGCCTGATGCAGGAAAATTGCTAAATGCCAAGGTAACACTGCCACTGGTGGTAAGAGTTTGATAATGCCCCGAAGCATAGTTGATTGTGGTTGACCCAGACACTGAACCCAGTGCGACTCGTGTGGCCCCAAAATCTTGTATGGTAGCATCATACAACAAACTTCCGCCCATGTTGTTGTCTAATGTGGTGCCTGTTAATGCAGACTTAAGAACCACGTTATTTTGCAAATCAGTAATTTCGTTGGCCGCGGCCGTGAAGTTGGTTTTGATGTTGGTAAAATTGTCGCGAAAACCTTGCGAGTTATTGTCTTGTCCAGCAACTGGATACGATCCGTCGATGTCATTTGGATTGATTTGACTTGCCATTCTTTTTTTGTCCTAGTTATACCAATATATTGGCTTTGGGGAATACCAGATATTTATCATCAACATCTGTGGGATCGTACATATCAACCGGGGAGATGAACTGCATGCTGCCCTGATCAAATGTGGTTTCGTTTGTGTTTGATTCGGTCACTGGCAGCCAATTTATCAAAGTATATCCAGTTGCTGGATTTGTTGGATAATACAATTGTTGTCCAACATAGCGTCGACCTCTCTGAATTTGTATGTATTGCGTTTCTGCAGTCATTGTTGATTGTGTCAGGGTGACCAATCTTGTGTCAAGATCAACAGATATAGTGTATATAGACATGCGTTGATCGCCAAAAGTAGATTGCATTGCACCACTGGCTGTGGACAATACCAAGTTGGTGCCACCAACAGATTCACTCACTGTGAAATATCGTGTGTTTACTGTCATGGTTCCGGTAGCATTGCTCAGGGTAACAGCTCCGCCGCCCTGGGTCAGTGACACTTTGAATTCAGTAGCACTTATCACTGTGACATAATAAGGTTGTATATTGTTTGAAACGTCTAGTGAACTGACCCCACCAAATGTGGTGCCTGTAAACCACACCATGTCATTGGTGGCCAAATTACCTGTACTGTTGCAAGTGATTATATTGGTTCCCGATGCAGTTGCGGTACAAGTGGCAGTCACAATTGATTTTACATAGTAAATTTTAGTCAAGTTGTTGTCGCCAGTTGCATCAATTCCGCCAAATGTGGCTCCCGAAAACCATATGGGATCATTGACTTGCATGCCCACTGTGCTTGCTGCCTTGATATAATTTGTAGTAATGTAAGTGTTTGTACAGTCATAATTATATCCGCCGGGAATGGTATAACTTTCGTCAAACGCATGTCCAATAGTTTCGGGCGAGTATTCGTTGCCATACAAATCTGTATATCGTTGCCAGGCTGAATCAGGATCTGTATAATTGGCATAGTACTGCTGTCTAGCAAACACAATGGTATCACCGGTACTGAAAGAAACCTGGCCATCGAGCCCGCCTAGGTCTGCAATATTTTCCAAGGTTTGATTGTTGACATCTGTATAAGCCAATTGTGTGGCAAAATCCACATATCCAATGAATGGCAGTGTGCCCGAGCCATATCTGTCAAATGTAGTCAGGCTGGGCGTGGGAGTCCAGTGTTGAGTTGCTGTGTCCCAATTGCGACTCAGGGTATGATCCAGTATATAACGATCTACTTTGAAATCAATTGCGTTCAATTGACCTTGAAATTGAGTTTGAATATAATAGGCGATTTGTGCGCCACGGCCGGGATTGGCATAACAAATAACCCAGGCCGGAGTAAATCCCAACACACGGCCATCTGCTTGTTTTGACGTCATCCACAAGGGCAATTTGGTCGATATCTGTCCCACAACATCAATCATTTGATCTCGCATGTTGACCAAGCTGTTGGGATAGACGCTTCGTATCTGTAGATTGCTGTCCGCAGGATCTGTGACAGGATAAGCAGTGTTTACAATTTTACTCACGCTATCACCCGCAGCATTTACCAAATCATCAATGATTTTGCTGTACACAACTTCATATATCACTGTGCCGGTCACAGGATCCAGGGCCTGCGCCACATTGATCGCTCCCAGTACTAGATTTTTCCAGTAATGGTTGAGGTACAAACTTTCAACATAGGTTGCAAACAGGTCTGGAGCAAGACCAAATGCATGCTGGTATACCACTCGAGTTGCCTTGCCAAAATAAGGATCATCGGCTCGATAGATATATTCGGGAACAAAAATTTCTTCGTTGGACAGCAGTTCAGTTATCACTGCTCGATCGTTGGCAGGTGGCATGGCCTGAACAAATAAATTTTGATAAGGTTTGTTGTAGGCATGGGTGACTTTGACCGTGAATGTTTTGTACACGCTTACTACATCTTTGACCCCAGTGGCCCTCATGACCGGAGTCAGCACTGCTCCGCTGCCGCCATAACCTGCTACCACTGTCAGTGTGGCAGGACTGGTATAACCTGCGCCTGTGTCAGCCAACACAACTTCAGTTATGGCCCCACTTACCACAGTCACACTTTCCACCTGAGCCGCCACAGCACTGGCACCGACGGGTGTGCTAAATTGCAGCACTGGGGGATTAACGCTGCTGTAACCCGATCCGCCATCGGTCACTGTTACTTTTGATACGTCATAAACAATTTTTTCAGTGTCTTCTGCATAGGCATTCACAGTAAATGTAAACTCAGTGTCAAATGTGGTTTCTTGAATCGTGACATTTCTCACCACAGTTTGTGTGGCATCAAATGTTGTTGTGCCAAGATCTATAGCAAATGTGTTGAAAGTTGTGCGACCAGATATTTCTCCAGAAGGCAATAATTTAAGTCCTTGCGGCAAGGAGTTGTATGCACCGCTTTTTAATCGATACTGTAGTGTTCGACCACCTAGATTTTCTGCCTGTATCACCAATATACTGGTAGAACCGTTGTCAATGGTTCCAAGATCGGCGGGGGTGAGCCACACAACTTCAGAATTGATTGCCCCAGATATGTTGAGTGAGAATGGGTATGGAGGACTGGCCACTATTAGGTTGGCGGTCAATGAACCCGATGCTGGACTAAGTGTGACTGGTACTCCTGAGTCAGGATTTGTAGTCAAAGTAAATCCAGTGTCACTTTCCACAGTTAGCACATAATATACCTGTGTGGCGCTGGCTGTGATTCCACCAAAACTAGTACCTGTGAACAACAATGGTTGTCCCACATTGATCTGACTGGTGCTGTTGCAAGTGACAATGTTGGTGCCAAACGCTGTGGCAGTACAAGAAATAGGAGTGCCCACAAAGTCAGCTTGATAGACCACAATATTAAAACTGTAATCAATACTGGTCACACCTTGATCAGGAATATAGCCGTAGTACCAACCTGAATTGGTGTCCAGTGTCAATCCTGGTGGCAGTCCATACCCTTGATTTACATTGATAGCATATTTGAGACTGGGAGTATCATAATCATTGCCAATGAATTGATAGGCATAATAATTGTCTCCGCGAACAGTTCCAAGATTGGACGGCAGATCATTGATCAAAAATGGCGCACGCTCGGTGGTTTCATCTGCGGTAACAAAACTGTTGTCAGCAGTGATTTGAGTGGTGTCGGCGGTGAGAGTATTGCGATTATAAACGTAAACTTGGAAAGTTCTCAGGTTACTGGATTTACCATCAGTGGCTTCCAGAGTAAATTGATAATTTCGGTTGTTACCTGGAGAAACAAGAAAGTCATAAGGATATGCATATATGGGAGTGAGATCATAGCCCGGTGGCTTGTCAATATCGCTGACCGGTTCGATGTGTCCGCGAAGCAACCCGGTGCTGCTCAATGTAATGCCTGGCGGCAATTCTCCTCCGGCCAATCTTATGACCACAGTATCTCCGGGATCATTGTTGGTGTATCCAATTTGAAAATCTATTAGACCCCCATCATAATATGATCCTATGCTGCCAGCAGGAGTGGTAAATTCAGGAGTTTGATTGCCTGTTATGGTGAGACTGAATGTTCGATCTCTAATGCGATCAACCACCACTTGACCGTTGACATTGGTTTCAGTATAAGCTCTGACTGTGAATTTGCTAGTGACATTTCGATTGACATCAAGTGGTACGCCTTGTATACTTGCCAGGGCAGCAGGAACGCCAACAATTGATCCGTTGTCGCTGATTTGTATTCCGGGTGGTGTGTCGCCGGCAATCAAGGAATAGTAAACATGTTGTCTAAATTCAGCTGTCATTGCACCACTGTCAGTGGTCAATTGTACAGGAGTAGAACTGTATTCAGTGTCTGTGACTCTGAACTCAGTGTCACTAAGCACATCTAGCACAAAGTATCTTGTGTTGGGATCCAGGCCACCAATGACACTGCCCGAGAATATGACACCGAGCGCCGGGCTACTGTACATGCCTGCGGTACTGCTACAGGTAATAATATTTGTGCCTGCAGTGGTGGCAGTGCAAGTAGGAGTGAATGGCAATGCATCGGCCACTACCAACAGAGTATTCTGATAGAAGATACCTTCAGGTATGGTACCTAAACTACCCGCAGGGGTGATCCAAACTGGTATTGCCATTTAGAACGTTGACCCCGAAATTCGTTTCCAGATGTTGGAAGATCCATTATAGTTGCCATAACAATAATAAAAATATGTGCCATCATATGACGTCATGCCGGCAACATCTCCTGCGGCACCTTGGGATGTTGCCGGCGGGGTTGACTTTACACGAGCATAAAGTTCAGTGAAATTACTATTGGTCTTTTCAAATGCTGTGCGTAAGGGGTCGCCTGTGCCATCGTTGGCCACGGCGCCTGTAGAGATTATTTGCTGTGTCATAAATTGCAGTCCTAATGATATATTTACCAAATAACATAGACCTAGTATCTAACTTGTATTGTTACTAAATACACAGATTCGGAGTGATCAATGTCATACATTATTAATAACAGTCGCGGAAATTTGGTAGCAGTTGTAGCAGATGGTACTGTGAATACTGCTGCTACAGATCTTTATCTGGTAGGCCGAGCCCTGACAGATTACGGCACCTACGAAAACGAAAACTATGTGTATTTGTTGGAGAATTTTGCCAATCCCACAGCGCCTTTACAGCCAATTTTGGGACAGCTTTGGTACAACAGTTCATCGGATGAAATTTCAACTTATGGAACTGCTAATACCTGGACAGCTTTAGCTACCCAGCCTTATGTGCAAAATCAAAAAATATCGCCAGCATTTACTGGCGTGCCCACTGCACCCACGGCTGATGCCGGCACAAGTACCACGCAAATTGCCACCACTGAATTTGTAATTCAAAGTCCGCAATTTCAAGGTGCACCCACTGCACCCACGGCTGATGCCGGCACAAGTACCACGCAAATTGCCACCACACAATTTGTAATTCAAAGTCCGCAATTTCAAGGTGCACCCACTGCACCCACTGCCGTAGCCGGAACTTCAAATGCTCAAATTGCCACCACTGAATTTGTAATTCAAGGTCCGCAATTTCAAGGTGCACCCACTGCACCCACTGCCACAGCCGGAACTTCAAATACTCAAATTGCCACCACACAATTTGTGACTTCGAGTCCGCAATTGTTTGGTGTACCCACTGCACCCACTGCCGCATTGGGTACAAGTACCACACAAATTGCCACCACACAATTTGTAAGTCAAAGCCCCCAATTGTTCGGGGTACCCACTGCACCCACCGCCACAGCCGGAACTTCAAATACTCAGATTGCCACCACTGAATTTGTTCAAGGTGAAAAATTTAGTCCGGTATTCACCGGCACCCCCACTGCGCCCACTGCAACTTACAATGATATCAGTCTTCAGATTGCCACCACTGAATTTGTTCAAGGTGAAAAATTTAGTCCGGTATTCATCGGCTCTCCCACTGCACCCACTGCACCTTACAACGATATCAGTACTCAGATTGCCACCACTGAATTTGTTCAAGGTGAAAAATTTAGTCCGGTATTCATCGGCTCTCCCACTGCACCCACTGCCAGTCCAGGCACAAGCAACACACAAATCGCCACCACTGCTTTTGTTACTTCAAGTCCACAGTTTTCGGGTGTGCCCACTGCACCCACTGCACCTGGTGGCACAAGTACTACACAAATCGCCACCACTCAATTCGTGACTTCGAGTCCACAGTTGGCCGGAACACCCACTGCACCCACTGCCACAGCCGGAACTTCGAATACTCAAATTGCCACCACACAATTTGTGACTTCGAGTCCGCGATTTCAAGGTGCACCCACTGCACCCACTGCCATAGCCGGAACTTCAAATACTCAAATTGCCACCACACAATTTGTAATTCAAAGTCCGCAATTTCAAGGTGCACCCACTGCACCCACTGCCATAGCCGGAACTTCGAATACTCAAATCGCCACCACTGCTTTTGTTACTTCAAGTCCACAGTTTTCGGGTGTGCCCACTGCACCCACTGCACCTGGTGGCACAAGTACTACACAAATCGCCAC
>Ga0114963_10002305_pt1 | contig 13055 bp, 13 predicted proteins | sample C_131016_EF_Meta_FD_87019 | JGI IMG/M metagenome (GOLD analysis project Ga0114963, IMG submission 87019) | Freshwater microbial communities from Lake Croche, Canada to study carbon cycling - C_131016_EF_MetaG | ecosystem: Environmental > Aquatic > Freshwater > Lake | place: Lake Croche, Canada...
ACCAATACCAGAAGAACAGCGGCTCAATACATCGCAGCTGGTATCAACCCTCAGGATTCAGCTCTATTTGTTCAAAGCCATGTTCCTGCTCACGCTGAGCTAGCTTGGGTTTTGAACTGCATTACCGGTTTTGGTGAAGCCAGTCGTATGACCCAGTTCAAAGACAAGTCTCAAAAAGCAGGCAGTGATTCAACTTCAGTTGGATTATTCACCTACCCAATCCTGCAAGCAGCAGACATTTTGCTTTATCAACCAAAAGCTGTCCCTGTTGGAGAAGACCAGAGACAACATCTGGAACTAACCCGCGATCTAGCAGAGCGCTTCAATTCGAGATATGGTCAGACTTTCACAATCCCTGAAGCTCACATCCTCAAAGAAACAGCAAAGATTTATGACCTCCAGAACCCAACAGCAAAGATGTCTAAATCAGCAGCTGACCCTAAAGGCCTCGTAAACCTAATGGATGATGACTCAACCATCATGAAGAAGATCAAGAGCGCTGTTACCGACACCGATGCAAGCATCAGGGTCGACTGGGAAAATAAGCCAGGTGTTTCTAACCTGCTATCTATTCACTCCTCGATTAGCGGTGAATCACTGGTATCGCTTGAAGAACGATTCGCAGGGGCCGGCTACGGTGTTCTAAAATCCGAAGTTGCTGATGTTGTTATCAATGCTTTGGGGCCTATCAGAGACCAAGCAAATGATCTAATGAGCGACCCAGCCGAACTAGACAGATTGCTTGCCTCAGGAGCAGAGAAGGCCAGAGCAGTTGCTGAAGCCACCTTGGCTACTGTTTATGACCGAGTTGGGTTCATAAAGGCACGCTAATGCTTTTCGAGAAAAGTTAGATACCCTTTCCCTAGGTTGTAATCGGGCAAAATAAAACCCCAATACGGCTGCCAAAAAGCTCCAAGATGGATTCGATCGAAGTTGCGACCGTCCGGAAGAGGCTTGGTTATCCAATAGTCCCCCCATAACCAACCCGATCGAAAACCAGGGCAGGCTATATCAAATTGAGCATCCCTATCCTTTAACTCGTCTGCGGAAAGATTAGGTGGTTTGTAGCCTGCTGGCCTATCAGCATTGCCCTGACAAGAGTAATTATTATCTGGCGGGAACGCCGTCAACCGATAGCCATTGATATAGGTAATTCCCAAGCCAACGATTAACACAGACAGTAATGAAACTGTCACCAAAAGAGCTCTTGTCTTTTTTAGACGTCCAAGTTCCATTTAGTTACCCCCAAATATTCTGGAAACCTAGCAAATCACCCTTTGCAAGCTTGCGATTCCAAAAGTTGCACCCAAAAGCGTCTGGGTTCATTACTTGATCTGTTCCTGCATCAGAGTGGCCCATTCCGAGAATGTGTCCTACTTCATGAGTTGCAATGTCACCTAAGTCATAGGAATTTGAGCAGCCAGAGCTGGTCGCCTCAGTAAACCAATTGTATGATGTCGAAAATCTTATGTCGCTATCCCAAACCCCTGACGAAGTGTGGCTGACACAAGACATGGCAATAACGCCTGTTGGTAGCAATCCCCATCCAACAACGTTATATCCATCAACTATCCGAGTTGAAAGGCAGTTTGGGGTGTAAGGCGGAGGATTACCGCCCATGGCTTCTGGGTTGTTTGTAAGACCCAGGTAGTTTACGGCTAACGCATTTGCTCGTTCGCTAACACCGCATCTGTTCGTTTCGTTCTTCCACGTCTTGAATGCACCTCCGACTCTGTAAATAGCATTTGAATGCCCAGATGGCTCTCCAATCGCGTTGTAGTACCAGTCGAAGCCGTTCGGGTTGAAAGGATTGAGGACGGAATGAGAATCAGATGAGCAGCCTCTGTCCACTTGGTTTATGACGTAGCTTCCGGAGATTGCGGCCCTATTGATAATTGATTTACGCTCACCTTTCACGCTAACAATCACCTCAGTAGAGTAATGTGAAATTCTTATCTCTGTTGGAGTGTTTGCCTGTGCATCATCTGAAAGCCAGCTAATGTCCAAGCTACCTCCTTGATCAGGTATTGCTACATCGAATTTATTGTTAACTCTCAAGGTTCCGCTTGAGCAATTAGCATCCACTTTTGCAGAATGCTGTAGGCGGGTAGAAAACTCACCAACACACTTTCTTAATGGCATTGAATGGGCGCCTGATGGAGAAAAGAAACTCACTAAGGTAATTGCTACCAACATCTGTTTGAAACGAAACAATGTTTCCCCTTTTTTCAAATTGCAATATCACAGTATCAACAATTAAATTGAATTGAAAGAATCCTAAAAAGTTAAACTCGATTCCTGTTATGCGCGAAATCACAGCCACTTTCGATAGATAGAGATTCTGACTACTGAATTCTTCTCGAAATGTTAAGGCTTTCCACGAATGTACCATTTGCCGAACATTAGGGAAAAAATTAGAGACACCTTTCAATCAATTTTCCCTGAGGGAAACTGTTTAGTTAAAATAAGTTATTGATAGAAATATGGGGTAACTGATTGAACAATAATTCTAGTTCAATAATCGCATTGAGCTTATGTCTGAGTTTCTTAAACTTTTCAGGTGCCGCTCAAGCTGACGGTTCAGTTAGCTGCGACTCAGATAAATCCACAATTGCTTTTTCGAATCTCTCCAAAATAGAAGAGCCGTGCGACTTTGTAAGGGTTATAGTTTTTGCCGATGGGATAGAAATGAATGTTCCAAACTTAGGCCAATCTCTTATTCAAGCCGATTTACTCACCTCCGGGATAGAGCAAGAAAAAGTTGTATGGCAAAACTTAGACGGAACAATTGGAGCTTCCTTTCTGGGTGAAGTCAATGGCTTTGCGATGAATCAAGTAACAGAAGCTAATCTATTTGGATGGTCCCTTGTGGATGGAGGTGGAGGCGCAGCTCCCGACCCGGGCTGTGCTTTTACTAGCTTTCAGGAAAATGGCTACAGGCATGGAGAGGCATACAACTGGTGGTACAAATCGGCCGGTGAATCCTCGGCAGTAGCCCTATCCAGAGTCAAAGAGGCAGTAGATCAATGGCGTTTCCCAAAAAATCGATGTAATCTAGAGTCTTTTGCTACGAATTTTAAAGCCAGTTTTATGGGATCAACTGGCACTAATTCGACAATGACACTTCCTGGGGGCTGCTCTACTCAGACTGACAATAAAAATCTGATTTCTTGGGGTGCGCTCCCCGCGGATACTTTAGGGCGGACTTGTACTTTAGTAGACAACTATCAAGGTTTAATAATCGAAACCGACATACGTTTGTAACTTTTTAGTCCAACTGCTCAAAGTTTTTTTGATTTGTCTGACACATCCATTTGCGGTGTAGGTGACTACCTGCTAGTGACAACTGTCGCTCATGAGGTTGGCCACGCAATCGGCCTAGCCCATGCTGATCCATCGTCACGTCAGCTTATGTCACCAAACTCTCCGGAATGCACTCATGATTTTGTAGGGCTGGCTCCCGGCGATTACTTAGGCTTAAAGCAGCATTACGGAGTGAAAGGTTTATATGAAGCGGTTTAGGTTATTTGCCACGAAAGTAATGAGATTCTTTGCGGTTACAGTCCTATTGGCATCTTGTTGTTCTCTCATGAGTTCAGTTGCTTCGAAGGCAGATTCGGCGTCCATGAGCTCGGATTACCAGGTTGAATTCGAGCAAAATCAATATCCTCAGAAATTGGGCCTCTCAGAAAGACAACCCGATGAGTCTCATAGATTTTCTAACCCGATTGCAAACAAATCCGAGACAGTGAAAGTTAACGAAACTGAAGAAGTCCAGTATGCAAACGATGATTTTAGCCCAGCAAATTCAACATGTAGCTACGGGATAAGCGAAGTGACTTGTTGCAATGAAGAACTCAGAATGTGCCTGGTCTCAGAATGGCATCAAATTGAGGTAGATTCTGGTATTCCCGAGTCAGCAATAGTCTCACTAACCCGAATAATCGCTAGCCCGAACTGGGATGGTATGTCGACAATTTTTGAGAGAGATTTTGGGTTTTGCGCAAGATCTGCCAAGCACGAGTATTGCTATGAAACCGCCAGCAATGAGATAACTGTCTTCGACTGGATAAGAGATGACACTGGTACCGTGACTCTACTGAACAGAACTTTATTTGACTCGTCTTCGTCCAGTGACTAACGACAGAACTCTCCGGTGGTCCAAAACAAAGACCAACCGGCTTATTGGCGCCCTTCATTTTCCGTGAACTCCTGCTAGAGTTGAACAAAAGTTCTTCGGGGTCAGTGTAAATCTGAACCGGCGGTTATAGTCCGCGACCCGACAAGCTGCTTTCAATAGCAACGAATGCCCTGGTATTTGGTTTGGCGGTTGATCTGGTGAAACTCCAGAACCGACGGTTAAAGTCCGGATGGTAGAAGAACAGAAGGTTTGGTCTATTTTGGCCTGACCTTTGGTCGCTTAACCGACCCTGCCCCGACGTACTTTCTTCAAGGAAGGCTCGGGATGACAAATCTCAGTGTGTATGAACCGGCGATGCGCCGTGCACTTGAAATAGCCCTACTCGGACCTGCCTATGGTGTTAACCCTCAGGTTGGGGCAATCATCCTTGATAAAGATTTGAACGTTATTGCCGAAGGTTGGCACAAAGGTGCTGGAACTCCTCATGCTGAAGTAGATGCACTGAGCAAGCTTGATTCTGTTCCTGCCGGTGCAACTGCAGTTGTTACCTTAGAGCCTTGCAATCACACCGGAAGAACTGGGCCTTGTTCACAAGCTCTAATTGCTGCTGGCATTTCAAGGGTTGTCTATGCGGTTCAAGATCCAGGTAATGAATCAGCTGGTGGTGCCAAGTCTCTTGTTGCAGCTGGCGTTGAAGTAATTGAAGGTGTCTTAGCAGATGTTGCTACTGAGCAGTCAACCGTTTGGTTGACAGCTATGAAAAAGCAAAGACCTTACGTTTCTTTGAAGTGGGCACAGACTCTTGATGGCAGAACCGCTGCAACTGATAAAACCAGTAAATGGATTTCAGGTTCAGTATCAAGAGCAGATGTTCACTTGAGAAGATCTCAACTAGATGCAATTCTGGTTGGCACCGGAACTATTCAGTATGACAACCCAGACCTAACCGCTAGAAAACCAGATGGTTCAAGATACGAGCATCAGCCACTTCGAGTTGTGGTCGGGAAAACTGAACTAAGTAACGAGCTACGTGTTTTCAATGAAGATGCGCCAACCGTTCAACTAAGAACTCATGACATCAACGAAGTTTTATCACAGCTCTGGAACAGAGGCATTCGCCATGTTTTGGTTGAAGGTGGCGCTCAATTAGCAAGCGAGTTCATTGCTCAAGGAGTCTTTGACGAGATTTTGATTTACCAGGCGCCACTTCTTGTTGGTGGATTAAATGTCGCTGTTACAGAGATTGGTATTGACACCATGCAGAAAGCCTTAGAGCTTAGTTTCACTGAAGTGAAGCGTCTTGGGGATGATGTGTTTATTAGAGCTGTGCCTAAGGAGAGTAAGTAAATGTTTACCGGAATTATCGAAGAGCTAGGCAAGGTTGTGGCCATTGAGCACCAGCCTGACGCAGTCAGGCTAACCATCTCTGGTCCTCTAGTAACAAGTGATATCAAGCGCGGCGACTCGATTTGCTGCAGTGGAACATGCCTGACTGCTATTGAACTTGAGAATGGAACATTCACGGCAGATGTAATGAATGAGACTCTAAGACTTACCAGCCTTGGCACTGTTCAGGTAGGAGATCCAATTAACTTGGAACGAGCCATGACCATGCAGACCCGCTTTGGTGGGCACCATGTTCAAGGCCATGTTGATGGTGTTGGCAGCTTTATCTCAAGGGAGCCTAGTGAGAACTGGGATTGGGTTCGCATTCAAGTTCCGAAGGAACTAATGAAGTATGTGGTGCTCAAGGGTTCAATTACCTTGGACGGCATTTCTCTTACTGTCAACGAACTAGGTGACGATTTTGTAGGACTGTCTCTAATACCTGAAACCCTAAGACTTACCACCCTTGGCTATAAGAAGCCAGGCGATCAAATAAACGTCGAGGTCGACGTAATGGCCAAACACATAGAACGATTACTAGAAGCGAGAAATAACTAATGGCACTTTCAGCTATTGAGCAAGCTCTGGAAGCTTTGCGTCAAGGTAAGCCGGTTCTAGTAGCCGATGATGAGAATCGCGAGAATGAAGGCGATGCAATCATCGCGGCTCAGTTTGTCACTACCGAGTGGATGGCTTGGATAGTCAAGAACACCACTGGGTTCCTCTGTGCTCCTATGGAAGATGGCAAAGCCAACGAACTTGAGTTGCCTTTGATGACTAACATCAACCAAGACCCTCATGGCACTAATTACACTGTGACCGTTGACGCTACCGCTCGTGAGAGCACTGGTGTTTCAGCAGCAGATCGAGCATTAACTGCAAGGACCCTGGCTAGCGATTCGGCTGGCCCAGAATCCTTTATTAGACCAGGTCACATCCTTCCGCTTCGAGCTCACCCTCACGGTGTTCACGGTAGAAGAGGTCACACTGAAGCCGCTGTTGATTTACTAAAACTGGCTGACCTGATTCCAGTTGCGATTATTGGTGAAATGGTTTCAGATGACGGTTCAATGATGCGATTACCGGAACTTTTAGAAGTTGGTGAAAGAGAGTCTCTTCCAGTAATAACAATTGAAGATTTAGTTGAGTATCTAAAAGCTAACTCAATAGATCAGGTTCACAATCCAGATAACCGCATACGTTTTGAAGCTGAAGCTAACGTCCCTACCATCCACGGTAACTTCAGACTTCGTGGTTACTATGACATCAAAACCGGTGCAGATCACGTTGCCATCATCAAGGGCAACCCAAAAGGTGAAGATGTTCTAGTTCGTATGCACTCTGAATGTATTACCGGTGAAGCTTTTGGTTCTCTAAAGTGTGAGTGCGGTCCACAGTTGCAGTATGCATTGGACATGATTGAAGCCGACCCTAAAGGTGGAATTGTGATTTACCTTAGGGGTCAAGAAGGAAGAGGCATCGGGCTACTCAACAAGCTCAAGGCATATGGCTTACAAGAAAAGGGCTTAGATACCGTTGAAGCCAATGAGGCTCTAGGGCTTCCATCAGAGGCAAGAGAATACGGTGCAGCTGTTTCTATCCTTAGAGAGCTTGGGGTCAAGAGCGTAAGGCTTATGACTAACAACCCAGCTAAAGCCAACTTCCTAACTGAAGCTGGAATACCGGTGAACTCTTATGTTCCAGTAATCGTCGGTGAAGCTATCGAGAACCTTGGCTATCTAGAAGCTAAGCGATCAAAGATGGGTCACCTACTTCCACAAATTATCGCCGAAATGGAGCAGTAATGGCAGGCCACGGTCCAAAACTAGTAATCGATGCAAGTGACCTAGCAGTAACCATTCTGGTTACCTCCTGGCACACTGAAATCACCGATGCACTTCTAGCTGGTGCTGAAAGAGCTCTAAAGGCAGCTGGCAATGATGTCTATACGATTGTTCGAGTTCCTGGTGCCTTTGAATTACCTCTTGCAGCTAAGTGGGCAGCCGAAGATGATGCCGATGCCATCATCGCTTTAGGTGTTGTCATTCAAGGTGACACTCCGCATTTTGATTATGTCTGTGATGCAGCAACTCAAGGCCTTACTCAAGTGCAACTTGAATACGGAGTTCCAATCGGCTTTGGTCTTCTAACTGTTGATAACCCTCAGCAGGCTCTAGATAGAGCAGGTTTACCGAACAGTAAAGAAGATAAAGGTGCAGAGGCCGTCGAGGCGGCTATCACCATGGCACGTCTTCGCTCATAGACTATTGAAGTAACCCTTCAAGAGAAAAGAGCATCATGGATGATTCAACTAAAGAATTACTTATCAGTATCTTTTTAGTTCTGCACCTTCTAGGTATTGCAGTCTTGCTAGCAGGCTTCTTCTCAAACCTAAAAGATCTAACCAAGGGCATCAAGGTTTCAGCTGGAGTACTGCACGGTTCTTACCTGATGCTGGCAACCGGTTTAGCTATGGCGGGGATTCTCGATTCAAGCAAGCTAAACACCTTTGTAATTTTGTTGAAGCTAATCGCGTTGGTTTTCATCTTCGTAATTGCTTTCCGCTACCGCAAGAAAGATGTCACCCCGGTTTGGGCTGTGCCATCGATTGCACTGCTCACCACAATAAACATCGTGTTAGCGATCTTTGGTCAGGTAGCTGCCAACTAGTAGTTATCGCAAGAACAATGCTGTTAGTCGGCGGGTTGTGAAAAACAGCCCGCCGATTATCATTGCTACGAAGTATGCAACATGTCCCAGCATTGTGACATTCAAGATACCTAGGGTTAGCCCTCTGATTAGTTGAATGGCTTGCCATAGCGGGGTTGCTTGAATAAACCACTGAATAAACTGCGGATAAATACTTAGCGGGTAAAATGTTCCTGAGAATAGGAACATCGGTAGCATCACCAATTGAATCCACTGCATCTGCTGATGGTTCTTGAGATAACTTGTAACTCCCATACCAACTGAGGCAAAACCAAAAGCAATCAATACTGCTGCGGGAATTGCAAGTAAGCCCCATAACGATGGGACGAGACCCATCGATGCAACAACTGCCATAAAGCCGATGGCATAAGCCAAGCCTCGAAGCAGTGCCCAACTGATTTCACCTAAAGCGACATCAAGGGTTCCCATCGAGGTTGAGAGCATGCCGTTATAGATCTTGCCGAAATGCATCTTGAAGAACACGTTCCAGGTTGAGTCATAGATAGCACCGTTCATCGCTGAGGTCGCTAGCAGAGCTGGGGCTATGTATTGAGCGTAGGTAATTGGATTACCGTTACCATCGGTGGAACCGGTGATGAACTGGCCGATGCCATAGCCAAACGCTAAAAGATAAATAACAGGTTCAACAAAACCAGAGGCAACAACCATCCAGGTAGAGGACTTAAGGGCATAGTAACCTCGCTCAAGAACTACTCTTGATCTTCCTGAATAGACCCCGGCACCTAGTTTGTCTCTTCTGCGTTCAGCAATCGCAATAGCCGTGTCAACGCCTGTGTTAATCAAACTCATTTAGATAACCTTCTTTCGAAGACTCGGTGAGCCCAGCTAAAGCCAACAACTGCCATAGCGAGCATCAAGCCCCAGTGCAGGATAAGTAACCAAGGCTCTATCGGCATGCCGTATGACATAGCTCGACCTAGGTTGGTGGCGTGCCACTGCGGTGAAATCCAACCAATCCACTGCAGGTAGATAGGCATTGAAGTTATTGGATAGAAAGTACCGGAGAACATAAACATCGGGGTGATTACGAATCTGCCAACTAGAGCAAACATGCCGTCATCGTCATCTTTGATGCTTGCTGAGAAGGCCAGCATGATTGCTGAAAAACCAAGACCTGCGGTTGAGGAAACTAGCAGGAGAATTGGGACCGATGCCAAGCTAATTGCGCCGAAGGCAAGTAAACACATCTCATAGAGAAACACCTGTAAGACACATCTAGCCATAGCGGCAATCATTACGCCGTTTACTATCTGCTTGCCGGTGATAGCGGTGGCATTCATGGAGAAGAATGTTCTGTCCCAGACGAAGCCCTCTAGCGTTGGCCAGGTTACCTCATCCATGGCTCCTTGGATACCGGCTGTTGCAAGTAGTGCAGGAGCTAAGAAGGTTAGGTAGCTAACTCCATCGATAGCATTTGGTCCAAGAGAAGAATCAACTAAAGATCCAATACCGATACCGATAGACAGTAAATACAAAGTTGGGTTACCTAAACCAAAGGCAATAATGGATTTCCACCACTTGAGCATCCCTTTGATACGCGTTTCAGCAACATAGAGTGAACCTCGCTTGATACTTATCTGCGGATCAACAATTGTTGCGGCCCCAGTCCAAGTCATCTTTGGTTCTTTAGCAATATCGATAGACATTACTCAACCAGTGTTCTTCCAGTTAGGCGAAGGAAGACATCTTCCAGAGAAGATCTTCTAACCAGTGAGGTAACTGGATGTAAACCCTTCTTGACGATTTGCTCGAGGCACTTCTCACCATTTTCGGCATAGACCAAAATGCGGTCAGGCAGTATTTCAAGACGTGTTCCTATCCCCTTTAGTTCTTTAGCCACCTGAGCATTATTTGCACTACCAAAACGAACTTCTAGAACTTCCTTAGAGGAATACTTCTTGATTAATTCTGCTGGAGATCCCTCGGCCATGATCTTGCCCTTATCCATAACCATCAATCGATCACAGAGCTGTTCCGCTTCATCCATGTAATGGGTGGTGATAACCAAGGTCACACCCTGTTCCTTCAAGCGGAACAATCTATCCCAAAGGATGTGTCTAGCTTGTGGATCTAAACCTGTGGTTGGTTCATCCAACATCAGAATCTCTGGTTCGTTCACAAGGCCTCTGGCAATGGTGAGCCTGCGCTTCATACCACCGGATAGTTCTTCGGTTTTACTGTTGCGCTTTTCAGTTAGCTGAGCGAATTCAAGTAGTTCTTCAATCTTCACCTTTAGCCATTTGCGCGGTAAACCAAAGTAACGGCCATAGACCATAAGGTTTTCCCAAACCTTTAATTCACGATCTAGATTGTCTTGCTGAGGAACAACACCGAGGTGAGCTCTAATCTCAGGGCCTTTGGTATTTGGGTCTTTACCTAGGATGGTCAGCTCTCCACCGGTTCTTTGACTGGTCGCTGCAATCATCTTCATAGTTGTTGATTTACCAGCACCGTTAGGGCCAAGTAGCCCAAAAGATTCACCCCTGCGGACTGTGAAATCGATACTGTCTACGGCTTTGAAATCGCCATATGTTTTAGTCAAGCCCTTAGCAATAATCATTGCCTCTGGTTCAGTTTTCTTAGTAGCCACAGCCCTGTGTCTTTCAGTTAGAGTCTTGTGCACTTTTGCAGGCACAGTCTTAAAGTCTATAAAAGGAAAGTGATATCCTTACACATATGACCCCTGCCGAAAGCGACAAGGTTCGCCCTGGTAATCGAAGGGTGACTGGTAAAGAACAGTTTTATACCCCAAAAGACCTTGCTGTTTCGCTTTCCAATAAGGTAGCCAATGTCATTGGTGGTCTCTCAAGTAGAACAGTCATTGAACCTGCTGGAGGTACCGGTTCGTTTGTCTTAGCTGCTAAAGAACTAGGTGCAAAAAAGGTACTTAGCTTCGATATTGAACCTAAAGCCGATGGGGTTATCCTCGCTGATTTTCTAACTAATGAAATCAAAGGCATTACTGATGCAGTTACCATCTCCAATCCACCATTTGGTAGAAACAACTCACTAAGCATTCCCTTTTTCAATAAGGCAGCTAAACACAGTGAATATATTGCATTCATTGTTCCTAGAAGTTGGCGTAAATGGTCAGTAATCAACAGATTAGATAGAAGCTTTCATCTGATCCATGATGAAGATTTGGCAATTGACTATGTTGACGAAACCGGACACATGCTTTGGCAAAAAGCAAGGCTAAACACTTGCTTTCAGATCTGGGAGAAAAGAGAAACCCCTAGAGAGCTAATCAAAGTCAAAGACTTTGGGCTAATAACCAAGGTTTCACCTCTTGATGCTGATGTTGCCCTGACTGTATTTGGTTATAGCTGTGGGAAGGTTAGAACAGAGTTTGAACGCATTCCTAACAGCACAGTGATGTTTCTAAAACTCAATGACAATCGAGTCTTAGCTGCCCTGAATAGAGTTGATTTCAGTAAGTTCTATCGAAACACCGCATACACAGAAGCACTTTCTCTCCAAGAGATTAGGTACCTACTTAATCAAGACATCCTTGGCGATCCAGGTTTCGAGAAGCAAGAAGGATAAGCAATGAGCATGACAGGTGGCCGCGGTCGAAGACCAGGCAAAAAGGATTCAGGACCTAAAGCTAAATTCAGTCAGTTGGTTCCCTATATGAAGGAACAGAAAGGCTTACTTACAGTTGCGGTTCTCTTCTCTCTAATCGGAGCAGCCGTTAACCTTGCCCAACCTTTGGTGGTTGGAAATATCATCAGCACAGTCCAAGGTGGAAAAGATGTGCTGCCTATCGCCCTAGCTCTTCTAGCAATTACTTTGCTAAGCGCAGTAGCCAGCGGTGCCATGTATTTGGTTCTAGCCAAAGCCGGTGAAGGTGTTGTCTACTCAGCTAGAAGAAAACTAGCCACCAGATTACTGAGATTACCCATTGCCGAGTATGACCTAAGAAGAACAGGAGATCTAGTCTCCCGAGTTGGTTCAGATACCACTTTGCTTAGAGCAGCACTTACTCAAGGTCTAGTTGACGGTGCCGGTGGTGCACTGATATTTATTGGTTCAGTAATAGCCATGGCTGTCATCGACTGGCTCTTACTAGTGCTTACTCTTCTCATGATTTCTGTTGCAGTTGCCGCTATCGGTATCACTTCAAGAAGAATCAGAGCGGCAACGACTAAAGCCCAAGAACGAGTTGGCAACATGTCTGCCTCAGTTGAACGAGCACTATCTGCAGTTAGAACCATTAGAGCTGCTCGAGCAGAATCTCGTGAATCTACTCAGATTGAACAGGACGCTAAAGAGGCCTACGTTCAGGGAGTCAAGATCGCTGGCATCAATGCTTGGGTGACACCGATCGGAGGGCTGGCAGCTAACGGTGCTTTCATTGTCGTTTTAGGTGTTGGTGGTTATCGTGTGGCAACCGGTGAAACCCAGGTTGCTTCGCTGATTACTTTTATTCTTTTGATGTTCCTGATGATTAGACCCGTAGGTCAATTCTTTGGAGCATACACTTCCGTTCAATCAGCTCTAGGTGCTCTTGCTCGTATTCAAGAAATCTTGGATGTTCCTCTGGAAGATAGCGACTCGGAACGTGCTCAGGTATCAAGACGAAAAGCAATAAATAAAACTGCTATTGAATTCAGGAAAGTAAAGTTCAACTACCCGGCTAGAGCTGAAGTTGCCATCGATAAAACCGGTAAACCAATTCCCGATGCTGAACCAATCATGAGTGAACCTAAGGAAGTTCTCAAAGGCGTTTCATTCAAGATTGAACGAGGTTCAAGAGTTGCAATAGTTGGTCCATCTGGAGCAGGAAAGTCAACGG
>Ga0114963_10002306_pt1 | contig 13055 bp, 10 predicted proteins | sample C_131016_EF_Meta_FD_87019 | JGI IMG/M metagenome (GOLD analysis project Ga0114963, IMG submission 87019) | Freshwater microbial communities from Lake Croche, Canada to study carbon cycling - C_131016_EF_MetaG | ecosystem: Environmental > Aquatic > Freshwater > Lake | place: Lake Croche, Canada...
ATTGGAGGTCAGAAATCTGAAAGGTTTTAGTTACTGCGATTAATTGGATATCTGCTGGATCTCTACCCACCTTTGCCGCTGCGCCAGCAATTCGCTCGTTGACTTTATGTAAATTTGCGGAAATTTCTGATTTTCGATCTAAAGACAAATTACACCTACCTGCCTACCGCTTTCGCCACCACGTCTAAAGGAGAAGTAATTTGGATTTTCCAATGTGCAGATATTTAGATTTATCAGCGGAATTTCTGAAATCTGAGCTGCTAAGCCGGCAAATAGATTTAAGTTTTGGCCAGTTGATTTAGTGGCAGGATGTTGATGAGTAATTTCATCAAACATGGCTTTGTCTACCTCATAACAATTGCCACAGATATGCGGTCCAACTACGCCGCTTATCTTGGTTGCGCCAAACTGCTTAAGTGCTGCAACCGCAGCAACTGCTACCCCATTTAATAAACCTTTGCGTCCCACATGAACCGCTGCAACTGCAACCTCAGATTGCAACAGCAAGGGAAGGCAATCTGCTACCTGTACTGCAAGAGCAATTGATCTTTGATTTGTAACCAAGCCATCTGCTTCAGGCAAATCATTTGCGGCTTCCGAAATTATCTCAATCTTGTTTCCATGAACCTGCTTCATGTAATTAACATTTGAGATAGCTAATGTCTTTTGTAAAGATCTTTTAGCTTTATCACCATTTTGCAGATCAAATGTGCCAAATGCCTTGCCGGTAAAGAGCAGCCTTGCCATGAAGATTTACTTCATGAAATCTGGAATATCGATCTCATCCTCTGCTACTAGCTCTTCAAATGAAATACGTCTGCGTGGTGCTTGGGTAGATTCAACATTTAAATCCAAAGCAACAGCGATTGGATCATTTGCCGCAATTGGATCTGCTTCACCGCTGAGCTCGGCGGTAGTAATACTTGGCTTTGCTACATACTTTGGTGCGCCGCCCTCAAATCCAGCAGCGATAACCGTTACACGAACCTCATCGCCCAAGGCATCATCAATAACAGTTCCGTAAATAATATTTGCATCAGGATGTGCAGATTGCGCAACCAACTCTGCCGCCTCTGATATTTCAAATAAACCTAAATCACTTCCGCCAGCAATTGAAAGCAGTACGCCATGAGCACCATCAATTGACGCCTCAAGAAGTGGGCTTGAGATTGCTAACTCTGCTGCTCTGGTTGAACGCGCTTCACCACGTGCCGAACCAATTCCCATCAATGCAGAACCTGCACCAGCCATAACACTTTTTACATCTGCAAAATCTAGATTGATTAAACCAGGTGTTGTAATTAAATCGGTAATACCTTGAACGCCAGATAACAGAACTTGATCTGCTGTTTTGAATGCTTCAAGTGCACTAATTGATCGATCTGAAATTGCTAGCAGGCGATCATTTGGAATTACAATTAAGGTATCTACTTCACTGCGTAAATTTTCAATTCCCTCTTCGGCTTGCGCTGTGCGACGTTTTCCTTCAAAGCTAAATGGTTTTGTAACTACACCAACTGTTAATGCGCCAAGATCCTTTGCAACCTTTGCAACTATTGGTGCACCACCTGTACCAGTTCCGCCACCTTCACCTGCGGTAACAAAAACCATATCTGCACCACGTAACACTTCTTCAATTTCATCAATGTGATCAAGCGCTGCTTGACGACCAATTTCAGGTGCAGCGCCTGCACCTAATCCTCTTGTTAACTTTCTACCAATATCTAATTTCACATCTGCATCTGACATTAATAAAGCTTGTGCATCTGTATTGATTGCAATAAATTCAACACCTTTTAATCCGACATCAATCATTCGGTTAACTGCATTCACGCCACCGCCGCCGATACCAACAACTTTGATAACAGCTAGGTAGTTCTGTGGTGTTGCCACTTCAAGCCTCATCCCTAACTTTAAACCTCTACTAGAGAGTTAAAGTTATAACGTTTACGATTACGCAAAAGTAGGCATTTGTGCATAAGCAATCAATCACCGACACGAATTAATCAGATATTTAATTTATAGATTTTTAATTAGAAAAAGTTAATCAATTTTTAAAAAGGTAGCGGTTTTAACTAACTATTGGTGCATCTGGGATCGATAGATCAAATTTACTTGCCACCTTATTTTCCGGCAAATCTAGTAGTGCCAGCAAAACCTTGGATTTCTGACCGACAGCATCCGCCCTTCCCCAAATAATTTCAACATTTCTACCCTCGATTTGAGTTCTCATATTTATAAATCCGGAGTTCCCTACCGAAATTCCATTTAATTTACTTACCAAGTCCGCCAGCTCAGGTGGAATCTCCTTTAAAAGTTGGGCAACCTGCACCAAATTTTCAGTGGATTTGTTTTGCGAATCAACTAGCGGCAGCTTTGTTTCACTTGCTAACTGAACTGCAGATACTGGTTTGAATAGCTGGCCATTGAGATCAAAATAAAGTGTGGTGCCATCGGTGGCAATTGCTTTAGCGATACCGGTTTTTTCCTCAATTGAAAGTGAAATCTTGCCAGTTACCCAATTTCTACTCACTGAGTACTTAGCTAGCCAATCCATATCTGCCAAAGTTGATTTAATTCCACGCAGATCTAAGCGAGCCAATTTCATTCCTACTGCCAGATTTAGATCCTTTGCCTTTAACTCATTAGTGATCGTGGCAGATGATTGCGTGCCCGATACCTCAATACTCTTGACGGTGAGCAAAGAGGACCAACCCAAGATGTAAGCAAGGGCAGAAATTAAAAGTACAGCACCTGCTGAAATTGTTATTTTTCTAAGCGTTGAAGTTTGCAATTGCTGAACCTATGCATCTAATTCATTTGCCATAAGTGCATCTAAAATTGGTGCGCTGAGGGAGGAAACATCTCCTGCGCCAAGAGTAATGATCACATCTCCTGATTTAGCAGCCTTGGCTATATCTGCAACTACCTGCAACATAGAAGGTTCAAATTTAACCTTTTCGGCCGACATCAACTTTGAGATCAGTAATGAGGAAACACCCTCCATTGGCTTCTCACTTGCTGCGTAAATTTCTAATAAATAAACAAAATCACTTAATGACAAGCTGCGGGCAAACTCTTTTGTAAATGCACTAGTTCGGGAGTATCTATGTGGTTGAAATACAGTTAATACTCTGCCACTGCCAGCCAAATTCTTAGCTGCGGTCAAAGTAACTTCAATCTCGGTTGGGTGATGACCATAATCATCAATCACCTTTACGCCATTTACTTCACCCTTTAATTCAAAACGACGTTTGGTTCCGCTGAAATTACCTAAACCTTGAATTAACTTAAGTTCATTAACCTGTAATGCACATCCTGCTGCAAAGGCGGCTAATGCATTGAGTAGGTTGTGTAATCCCGGTACTACCAAGGACAACTCCCCTGCCTTTCGACCATTTATTGTTACTTGGGCGGTTGATGATTGCGCAGCTAAATTGATTCTAGATATTTGGTAATCATTATCTGGCCCTTGGCCATATGTAATTACTTTGATATTTGGATTTGCATTCATCTTTATCAACTTCTTGACCCCGGAATCATCACCGCAAACAACTAAGAATCCATCTGGCTTAATTGAGCCAACAAAATCAGCAAAGGTTTTAAATAATTGTTCCTCGCTGGTGAAGTGGTCAACATGGTCTAGCTCAATATTTGTGATGATCGCACCTAGCGGTTGATATGCTAAAAAAGAACCATCAGATTCATCTGCTTCGACAACAAAAATATCGCCACTGCCACTATGGGCGTTGGTTCCCGCTGAATTTATTGTTCCTCCGATAGCAAAGGATGGATCAACACCGGCGGCTTGTAGTGCGACTGTCAGCATGGCAGTTGTAGTTGTTTTTCCATGAGTTCCAGCAACTGCAACCGATTTAGAATCAGATAACAACCAAGATAAAGCAGTTGCTCGAGCAGCTATCGGCAAGCCAGCTGCAATTGCAGCTGCGTATTCAGGATTATTTTTTGAGATTGCCGCAGAAACCACAACTAAATCTGCACTATCAATATTTTTAGCATCATGACCAATTTGAACCTTGGCACCAAGTGCTTTGAGCGCTAGCGTCATTTGTGATTCATTTTTATCGGAACCAGAGACCTCAATGGATTTTGCCAACATGATCCGGGCGATACCACTCATGCCGGCGCCACCAATGCCTATGAAATGGATATTTAATCCAGCAAGCTTTTTTAAATTTAAATCCGCAAGATTAATCATTTAGCTTTTCAACTTTTTTTATAATCTCCTGGCTAATGACCTCGCTCGCAGAATTATCTGGCATTGGCTTTGGTACAAAATTCTTTGCTGATCTAAGTAGCTCGCTCCAATTAGAGATTAACCAATCAGCGTTGAACTTACTATCCTCAATAACTAATGCCGCACCCGCCTCTTTTAAATCTCTTGCATTTGCCGATTGCTCACCATTACCAACTGGAAGCGGAATTAGTAAGGAAAACTTTCCTACCGCCGCTAACTCAGCGCAGGTCAATGCACCGCTTCTAGCAATTACTAGATCGCAGGCGGTGTAAGCGGCGGCCATATTTTCAATATATGGAACTGGCACATAATTCTCAGTTGAAGTTGGCAATGCGTTGTTGCGACCAACTGAATGAACAACTTGAATATTATTTTCGGTGAGAAATGAGAGCGTCTGCATGATTGCTTCGTTGATATGTCTTGAGCCTTGCGAGCCGCCAAAGACCAATAAAATTGGCTTATCTGAAGACAACCCCCACTTTTTAATCTGATTAATTCGCATCTCATTTTTTTTAGCATCTGTTAATTTATGAATATCTAGGATCTCTGTTCTAAGTGGCATTCCAATTAACTTTGAGCTGCGCCACTTTCCAATCTTTTGCTTTGCAGATGAAAATGCAACAAAAACTTCCGTTGCAAACTTAACTCCTAATTTATTTGCCCAACCAGGAATGGCATTAGCCTCATGAACCATGATTGGTTTTCCTAATATTGCCGCAGCTAAGTAGATGGGCGGGCATGCATAACCGCCAAATCCAATTATTAAATCAGCATCTTTGCAGATTTTAACTCCCTGCCAAATAGCAGCGATAAATTTAAAGGGCCATAGCAACAGCCCAGGAGTTACCTGCCGCGGAAGCAGAAGTTTGGGGATAAATACAAGTGAGAACCCGGCCGCTGGAACTAATTGATTTTCTAAACCTTTTTTTGTACCGGCAAAGATAATTTGGTAATTTGGTTTTAATTTTCTAAGTTCACTCGCTACCGCTAGGGCTGGCTCAACATGGCCTGCTGTTCCGCCACCTGCGAAAATTATCTTGGGATTCATCTCCCCAATTTTCGCATGCGGGCAGCATTAATTCCTTCAGCGATCTCCGGAGTTCTGCGTGCCACGCCTAAAACAAAGCCAATCGCCATGAAATTAGCGATTAATGATGAACCACCATAGGAAATAAAGGGCAGAGTCACGCCAATTACCGGAAGTAAAGAGGTAACTGATGCGATATTTACAGTTACCTGAACTAAGAACCAGCACGCAATTCCAGCTGTTGCATATCTTGAGAATGAATCCTTTGTTTTGAGAGAGACTCGGAAAATTCCATAAATTAATGCAGCAAATAAAAGAAGAACGACCAGGGTTCCGAGCAAACCTAACTCTTCACCAATTACTGCGAAAATGAAATCGGTATGCGCCTCTGCCAAATTAGCCCACTTTTGTTTACTAGCGCCGAGGCCTGCGCCAAATAAACCACCACTGGCAAGCCCCATGATGCTGTGTGCTGGTTGCCAGCCAGCAAATTTGTAGTACTGCTCATCAAAGGGATTTAAAAATGCGGCAAAGCGGTGCATCCGATTTGGAGTGGTAATAACCAAGGCCGCAACAATTCCAGCCACTGCAACAAATGAGTAACCAAAGATCTTCAATGGCGCCCCAGCGATAAAAATAATTCCACCGAGAATTGCAAATATCAGAATTCCAGTTCCAAGGTCACGCTCTCCTAGTACAAACAACTCCACAGCTAAGGCACCTGGCATAACGACAATAAGTGGGTTCTTAATGAATCCATTTTCACTCTTTGCTTCACTTTTCTTAAGGTGAAGTGCGCACCATAAAATTAACCCTAACTTTGCAAACTCTGATGGTTGCAAGGTAAAGCCGGCAAACTCGATCCAATTGAGATTTCCATTTACATTTTTGCCAAGTCCTGGAACTAATGGCATCGCAAGGAAGATGATTGATAGTAGAAGTGCATATCTTGCGATTGTTAGCCAAATGGCACCCTTTACTTTAAAGGCCCAATAAGCACAGCCGCCTGCAAGAATTAAGAAAAAGAATTGCTTGATAAATATTGAGTAGGTAGAGCCATTATCTTGTAGCGATTTAACAGATGATGCTGATAGCACCATGGTTAAACCAAGTGCAGATAACGCAATTACCGACCAGATAATTAAGTAAAAAGGTAATTCTGGGCGTTTAAATACGCGGGCGTAATCTCGAACCGTTGAATTGCTACTCATGACAATGCTTTAACCTCCTGCGCAAATAATTGGCCGCGCTCTACATAGGATGAGAATTGATCCATTGAAGCACATGCTGGTGCGAGCAAAACAGTGTCCCCCGCTACCGCCAACTCAACCGCTGCAGCTACTGCATCATGCATTAACTGCTTATTATCAATTTTGAGATCAATTAATTTAACGGGAACATCTGGTGCATAACTCTTTAGAGCTTGTGCAATTAGATCTCGGTCTTTACCAAATAAGATCGCCGATTTAATTCGGGTGCGACATTGTTTAATTAATTCATCCATCTGTGCGCCTTTAGCTAAACCACCTGCCAGCCAAATTACATTTAAATTAGCCATGATTGATGCAGCGGCGGCATGTGGATTTGTTGCCTTGGAATCGTCAATCCAATTAATTTCTTTATGGCTTCGCACCAGCTCCATCCGATGATGATCAGTAGTAAATGAATTAAGGCCCGCTTTGATCTTTTTATAGGAAATACCGATTGATAATGCTAATGCTGCTGCTGCCATGGCATTTAAAACATTATGCGGAACAGTTGGCGTGATATCAACTAACTCAGAGATTTCATTTGCCTCTTGTGGGTTTGGTGAAAATGCCCGATCAATCAACAACTCCTCCACTAAACCGATCTCACCAGGTGCGGGCGTATCAAGTGAGAACCAAATTACATTTTGATTAAGTGCGCAACGGTTTCTAAGTTCGGGATCAGCTTTATTCAAAACAACATGGTTTGCTTGGGTTAATAATTTCAACTTTGCCTTTGAATATGATTCAAAGGAGCCATGCCAATCAATATGATCTGGTGAAATATTTAATATTGCTACCGATTCATACTTTGGCAGATCACTCCATTCGATTTGGAATGAGGATAATTCCAAGGCTAGGTAATCGTAAGCAGGAGATTTGCAAACAGCTGCAATTACAGTTTCACCAACATTGCCACATGCGGCGCCATTTACATCTGCTGCTTTAAAAATACTCTCCACCATCTGAATAGTGGTTGTCTTTCCATTAGTACCAGTAAGTGCGACCCACTTTTGATTGGGTGCTAACTCATTCTTAACCAGCCAGGCAAAATCAATCTCACTTAAAAGTTGTGCGCCAATCTTCTTAATCTCAGAAAAAACTTCATGATCTTTACGCCATCCAGGTGATGTGATTGCTAGTTGGATTTCACTTGGTACCGTTGAAACCGCACCTGATTTAGCCTTCTCATCAAAAATTACCACTTCAGCTTTGAAGCTTTCTAAGGCATCTTTTAGTGCCTGGCCAGTAACGCCTGCTCCGATAACTAAGCATTTCTTGCCCGCTAGTTGGGCAATAAAGGACATGTTATGAAACTACCCATTGCGCATAAAACAATCCCAAACCAGCAGCTACTCCGAGGCTAGCGATGATCCAAAATCTAATAACAATTGTTACCTCACCCCAACCAATTAATTCAAAGTGATGTTGAAGTGGGGCCATTTTAAATACCCGCTTGCCGCCACTTAATTTAAAGTACCCAACTTGAATGATTACTGACAAAGTTATAAGTACAAAGAGAAAACCTAAGACCACAAGTAACAATTGAGTTCTTAAGGTAATTGCAATACCTGCTAATGCTCCACCAAGTGCCAGCGAGCCAACATCGCCCATAAATATTTTTGCAGGGGATGCGTTCCACCATAAAAACCCACCACACGCACCAGCAAGTGCGGCGGCTAGTACCGCTAGATCAAGTGGATCTCTAACTGCATAACATTTCAATCCTGGTGATACTGCGCAACTTTGGCCAAACTCCCAAACACCAATCAAGATAAAGGAGATGAAAACCATAACCGCCGCACCTGTTGCTAAGCCATCTAATCCATCAGTTAAGTTGACGCCGTTGCTAGTTCCTAAAATCATTAAAATTACCCAAATAACCATCAAAACCATTGCTAATTTGATTGAGGTATCTCGAACTGTTGAAAGATTTGTTGATATGGGAGTTAATCCATCTTTATCCGGAAATTGCAATCCGGCATAACCAAAAGCACCAGCTACTAAAACCTGTCCTAAAATCTTCTGTTTTGCATTAAGTCCTAAAGATCTTTTCTTCGCAACCTTTAAATAATCATCGATAAATCCAACAACTCCTAAGCCAACCATTAGCGCTAGAACCAATAGAGCAGAGGTGGTCATTGTGATACCTGTGATTAAGTGACTAAATCCGTAACCCAAAACTGCTGCGGAGATTAAAATTAAGCCACCCATTGTTGGGGTTCCGCGTTTTGTTAAATGAGTTGTTGGTCCATCTTCTCTAATAAATTGACCAAAACCTTTGCGTGCTAACAATCTAATTAATGCAGGTGTGGCAAAAAACGCGTAGATCGCTGAGAATGCACCAGATAGCAAAATACCTTTCAACTCTCTATCTCCATCCACTTTGCCTTAAGCGCTTGTGCGATATCTTCAAATTTTTCAGATCGAGATGCCTTAAGTAATAAAACATCACCTGCTGAAAAATTATTGGATAACTCTAAAACAGCAGATAGGTCATTGCACTTATGAAAACTCATCTCTTGGAGTAATTCTTTTGTATTTTCTACGCCGTATAGATCTGTTCCTACGCTGACCAAATAATCTACCCCTATTTGGGCTGCATATTTAACAATTTCCAGGTGAGCTGATTTTTCCATCTCTCCCAATTCATGCATCTTGCCCACAATCGCCCACGATGCACCTCCGCCAACCTGGGAGAGTAAAACCAAACTCTTTAATGCTGCCTTCATACTCTCTGGATTAGCATTATAAAAATCATTAATAAATGTTAAATCATTAAACTCAGAAATCTCCATCCGCCACTTGCTCGATACAACCGCTGTAGTTAAACCATCTGCAATTTTTTCATTGCTCACGCCCAACGCAGAGGCTGCAGTTGCTGCTGCTAATGCGTTAGGTACTTGATGCTCACCTAATTGTTGAAGTGAAACAGGTACGCGACCAGTTTTAGTAACTAAATCAAAATGAGCAAATCCACCTGGTAGTTCAAGATCGGCTGCTCTGACATCCTCCCCGATTACTAACTTGGTGATAGGTAAACCATCAGCCATCTTTGGCGTGTATGGATCGAAATTGCCAAGTACTGCAATTGCATTGCCAGTTAACTCTTTAATTAACTCACCTTTAGTTTTTGCAATATTTTCAACAGATCCAAACTCTCCCAAATGTGCGGTACCCACAACTAGCACTACTCCGACATCAGGCTTGGTAGCAATTGTTAATTTGGCAATGTCGCCCATATGTCTTGCGCCCATTTCAACAATACAAAACTTAGTTTCATTGGTGCATCGAAGAACAGTTAATGGAACTCCAATATCTGTATTGAAATTTCCTTGAGTTGCTACAGTCTCACCGACTAATGAAAGAATTGAGTTTAAGTACTCTTTGGTTGTGGTCTTTCCTTGCGATCCGGTTATTCCAATTACCTTTAAATCTTTAATGTGGCTTCGAACATAGGTTGTTAGTTTCAATAATGCAGCACCTACATCTGCTACCAAAATTGAGGGTTCAGTTACCGATTTTGAAACCAATGCAAATTTTGCACCATTGCTAATCGCATCTTTCACATAAAGATGCCCATCTAGATTCTCGCCCACAAAGGCAGCAAAGAAGCTTCCAACCTTTGCCTCTTTTGAATTAATTACTGGGGTTTGATCAATGATCTCATTTGGTTCCAAGTTGCAAAGCTCGCCATTTACGATTGACGCAAACTCAGCTGCGGTTAATTTAATCATTTGCTCACCACTTTAGATATTGCATCTGAAAGTTCAGTCACATCATTAAATGGTGTAACAACACCACTTATCTCTTGGCCTACTTCATGACCTTTTCCAAGTAATAAAATACTGTCTCCGCTATTTGCTATTGATACCGCATAATCAATAGCAGCTCTTCGATCTGAAATAATTGAATTTGGAGAAGTGATCTCTAAATTACCCACCATTTCAGAGATGATTTGATCTGGTGATTCACTTCTTGGATTATCACTTGTAAAGATGGCAATATCAGAATGATCAATCAATGCCTTACCCATCAATGGGCGTTTGCCCTTATCCCGATCTCCGCCGCATCCCAAGATGCCAATAACCTTTCCAGTTGTAAATCCTTTTGCTGAGATTAAAACTCTCTCAACTGCATCTGGTGTGTGTGCGTAATCAACCAAGGCGTTAAAACTTTGGCCAAGATTTATTTGCTCTAGGCGTCCGGCAACACTTTGTAACTTTGGAATCGCAGCGGCTATTTCAGAAACTGTTAAGCCAGATTCAGCGGCGATAGCAGCCGCCAAAATTAAATTATCAAGATTATGCTCACCTAACAAAGGAAAGAAAGCGTTAATTTGATCCTTGTTGTTATTGGTAATCACAACATCAAAACCATTATTTTTGCCATCGATTTTTTCAAAATGCCAGTCCCCTGAATTATTCAAACGAGAGACCGAAACCGCCTTATTTTGATCTTTTTCATAGAGCTTAATGCCGTACTTATCATCAATATTGATTACTGCGCTTTGGGAGAGATCGGCATTAAATAATTTTGATTTAGCTAAAAAGTAATTCCCCATACTTCCATGAAAATCTAAGTGATCTTGAGTTAAATTAGAAAATGCCGCTATTTTAAAAAATGCGCCAGAGAGTCTTTCCTGCACCAATGCATGGCTGCTGACCTCCATAGCCAAGTGAGTTACATTCCTTTGCACCATCAAAGCAGCAATTGCCTGCAGATCACATGCCTCAGGTGTGGTTCTAATGCCAGGAAAGCTAATTCCATCTATTTCAGTACCGATTGTTCCGATAATGCCAGTGCTCTTTCCTGCCGATTGCCACATTTGTTTAACTAAGTTAACTGTTGTGGTCTTCCCGTTTGTTCCAGTTACACCAACTGCTACTAATTTGGAAAATGGATTATCGTTGTACCAAGCAGAAATCCTTCCAACTAACGATCTTGCATTTTCAGAGACAAACAATGGAATTGAAATATCTGCAGGTTTATCTGCAAGGACCGCAGCTGCCCCATTTTTTATCGCCTCAGATACAAAATTTAAGCCATGTGTTTTCGCCCCACTTAATGCGATAAATAGATCGCCCGGTTTTATTGCCTGAGCATTTATTGAAACTCCAGAGATATGGAGCTCTTGATTAAATAATTTGCCATCGAAATCTTTAAGATTTTTACCTTCAAGTTTTGGACGAGGCAACATGGATTATGCGCTCTTTCCATTTTTACTTTTTAATGTGCTTTCAGTTAATGAGTAGAAGATATCGGCAGCTGGTGTTGGCTTTACCTTCTCGCTTTGCAACACAAAGCTCATTACCTTTTTAAATACTGGACCGGCAAGTGCACCGCCCCAGTGCAAACCTTGTGGATCTTGAATCGTCACACTAACAACATATTCCGGTTTATCAGCTGGTGCAAAGCCAATAAAGGATGCGGTGTAGCCGCTGTAACAACTGCAGGAGCTGTTGTAGCGCATCGCAGTTCCAGTCTTGCCTGCAACGCGATAACCTGGAATCGCAGCAGTAGGTGCAGTTCCATCCTTAGAAACTACGCTCTCCATCATCGTGCGCAACTTTGCAGATGTTTCAATACTTAAAACTCTTTCACTCTCACTTGATTTCGCTGGTGTGTACTTACCGCTTTGATCAACTACGCCCGCCAAAATCGTTGGCTTAACTCTCACACCATCATTTGCAATAGTTGCAAAGACAGATGTGGCTTGCATTGCGGTAACGGAGTAACCCTGACCAAAAGCAATTGTTGGAAGTGAAACTCCAGACCAATCCTTTACTGGATGCAAGATTCCTGCAGACTCACCCGGAAGTTTGGAGTCTGTGCTTTCGCCAATTCCAAATTTACGTAGGTATTTATACAACATATCTTGGCCGAGCATATTTCCAATTTGAATCGCACCCGTGTTGCTAGATACAGCTAATAAACCAGTGGTTGTCAGACGTTGGGTTGGATGCTTTTCATGATCATGGAAGGTACGGTCATAAATCTTCATTGAGTAAGGAATGGTGAAAATACTGTCTGGTGAGACTTTATTCTCTTCCATTGCCGCGGCAACTGTAATTACCTTGCCAGTAGAGCCCGGCTCGTAAACATCTTGTACCGCTGGATTTCTTAATCTATCTAAAGTTATAGAAGCAGAGTTATTTGGATCAAAGGTTGGTGCACTTGCTTGCGCAAGAATGTGGCCAGTTTTTGGATCCATTACAACTACGGTTCCAGATTTTGCGCGAGATGATGCGACCGCTTGGTTGATTGCATTTTGCGCAACCCATTGCACATCGCGATCAATTGTTAATCTAATACTTGTTCCAGCTTTAGCCTCAACCTTTACCTCCTCGGAGCCCGGAATAATATTTCCGCGACCATTTGCATAAAGGTACTTTCCATTTATTCCAGCTAACAGTGGATTTAATGAGCTCTCAATCCCTGCTGCACCTATTCCTTCATTATTTATGATGCCAATCAAAGAGGAGGTTAAGCCTCCGCTTGGGTAATCTCTAATGTAAGAACG
>Ga0114963_10002307_pt1 | contig 13055 bp, 4 predicted proteins | sample C_131016_EF_Meta_FD_87019 | JGI IMG/M metagenome (GOLD analysis project Ga0114963, IMG submission 87019) | Freshwater microbial communities from Lake Croche, Canada to study carbon cycling - C_131016_EF_MetaG | ecosystem: Environmental > Aquatic > Freshwater > Lake | place: Lake Croche, Canada...
GCAGAGCCACCGGCACCACCGGCACCTCCATTGCCACCGTCGGACGTCGGATCCGTCGGGGTCGCGCCGTCGCCACCACTACCGCCCGCGCCACCGTCTGCGGCCGCGCCGGCAGTACCGGCGATCAAGCCCGCGCCCGCAGTGCCCTCCAGACCTGCATTACCGCCGTTTCCACCGTGCGCACCATTGGCCGGCCCGGTCGGGACACCATCGGCGCCGTCACCACCGGCACCGCCGGCACCGGAATTGCCGCCGTTACCGGCCTGACCGCCGAGCGAATCGCCGCCGGCGCCGCCTGCGCCACCGTTGCCGCCAGCCGTGCCCAGGAACTCAATGGTCGTACCGGTGCTCACGCCGTTATAGCCGTCACCGCCGACACCGCCAGCACCACCGTTACCGGCCGTGCCCGTTCCGGACGCATCGCCACCGGCACCGCCGGAACCACCGTTGCCGCCGACGAAACTGGCGTCGGTGGACGTCAGACCGGCACCGCCGGCACCACCGTCACCGCCGTCCGCACCGTTGCCATCAACGCCGGGGGTCGCCCCGGTCCCGCCGAGGCCTACAGCGCCGGCGTTACCACCGTCGCCGCCCTTACCGCCGTCGGAATCGACGCCGGCAACACCGATTGCGCCCTTACCGCCAGCGCCACCAGCACCGGCATTTCCCCCGTTGCCGCCGTTTCCATTAGCGGCGGCGGTTCCGGCCGTACCACCGGTTCCACCGGTACCGGCCGCGCCACCGTTGCCGCCGGTGCCTCCGTTGCCGCCATCACTGCCGTTGCCGCCGTTGCCGCCGTTTTGTCCGTCAGGAGCGCCCGTGACGCCATCGGCACCCACGTATCCGGCACCACCGTTGCCGCCGGCGCCTGCGTTGCCGCCGACAGCACCGTTGCCGCCTGAGCCGTTGGTTCCCGCGTTCGCGCCAGCACCGGCATCGCCACCAACACCACCGGAGCCACCGGCCCCGGCGTTACCGCCAGCGCCACCGGCCTCGCCATCGACACTTTGGGGGGTGCCAGCAGCACCATCGACACCGGCCCCGCCGTCACCACCGATGCCGCCGTTGCCAGCCGCACCACCATTGCCACCGTTCGCGTCGGTACCGGCCTTGCCACCGGTGCCGCCCGCCGCGCCACCCGAGCCAGCGCCACCGCCGGCACCGCCAGCACCACCGTTGCCTCCGTCGCTGCCGTCCTCGCCGGCATCACCGGCATTGGTGCCCGCGACACCGCTGTAGCCGACACCACCATTAGCACCGGCGCCGCCGTTACCCGCTGCACCGCCGTTGCCGCCGTTTCCGTTCGTGCCGTCGGCGGCCGTTCCCGCGCCTGCGCCACCGGCTCCACCTGCGCCACCGGTACCGCCGCTGCCGGCGTTACCGCCCGCACCACCATCGCCGCCCGACACACCGACGTAGCCGGCGCCACCGGCAACGCCGGCACCGCCATCGGCACCGGCACCGGCCGCGCCACCGCTGCCGGCGTTACCGCCGGCCGCGTCGGTTCCGGCCGTACCGCCGGTTCCACCGGTGCCCGCAGCGCCGCCGGCGCCACCGGCGCCACCGCTGCCACCGGTACCGCCGTCGCCACCGTTGCCGCCGTCGAGGCCGGCGTCGCCGGGATTGGTGCCGTTGGCACCGGCGTACCCGGCACCACCGATACCGCCGTCACCGGCACTGCCACCGGCAGCACCGTTGCCACCTGAGCCGTTGGTGCCGGACGTGGCCTTACCGCCGCCGGCGCCGGCGTTGCCGCCGACACCTCCGGAGCCACCGGCCCCGGCGTCACCGCCGGCACCGCCGGCCTGGCCGTCCACGCTCAGCGCGGTGCCGTTGGCACCAGCGACACCGGCGCCGCCGCTGCCGCCGAGGGCGCCGTTGCCGGCTGCACCGCCGTTGCCACCTTTAGCGTCGGTACCTGCCGTGCCTCCGGTGCCACCGGATGCTCCACCGGCACCGCCGGCACCGGCGTTGCCGCCGTCGCCACCGCTACCGCCGTTGCTGCCGTTCTCGCCGGCATCGCCGGCGTTGGTGCCTGCAGCGCCGGTGTACCCGACACCACCATTGGCCCCGGCACCGCCGTTACCGGCCGTGCCGCCGTTGCCACCGTTTCCGTTGGTGCCGTCGGCGGCCTTGCCCGCGCCTGCGCCGCCGGTTCCACCGGCGCCACCGTTGCCGCCGCTGCCGGCTGCTCCACCCGCGCCGCCATCGGTACCCGGGGTCGACGAATCAGTTCCCGCGATACCTGCGATTCCGGCACCGCCATCAGCACCATTGCCCGCGAGGCCACCGCTGCCGGCGTTACCGCCGGCCGCGTCGGTTCCGGCCGTACCACCGGTTCCACCGGTGCCCGCAGCGCCGCCGGCGCCACCGGCGCCACCGCTACCACCGGTACCGCCGTCGCCGCCGTTGCCGCCAGCGAGGCCGGCGTCGCCGGGATTGGTTCCGTTGGCACCGGCGAATCCGACGCCACCGATGCCACCGCTACCGGCACTGCCACCGGCAGCACCGTTGCCACCTGAGCCGTTGGTGCCGGACGTGGCCTTACCGCCGCCGGCGCCAGCGTTGCCGCCGACACCTCCGGAGCCGCCGGCACCGGCGTCACCACCGGCACCGCCGGCCTGGCCGTCCACGCTTTGCGCGGTGCCATTGGCACCGTCGACACCGGCTCCACCGTTGCCACCGAGGGCGCCGCTTCCGGCCGCACCACCGTTACCGCCGTTGGCGTCGGTACCTGCCGTGCCACCGATACCACCCGATGCTCCACCGGCACCGCCGGCGCCGGCATTGCCGCCATCGCCACCGCTACCGCCGTTGCTGCCGTTCTCTCCGCCGTCACCGGCATTGGTGCCCGCGGCACCGGTGTAGCCGACACCACCATTGGCACCGGCACCGCCGTTACCGGCGGTGCCACCATTGGCGCCGCTCCCGTTGGTGCCGTCAGCGGCCGCGCCGCCCCCGGCGCCGCCTGCCGCGCCTGCGCCACCGTTGCCGCCGTTACCGGCCGCACCACCCGCGCCGCCATCGGTACCCGGTGTGGACGGATCAGTACCCGCATCCCCGGCGATGCCGTTACCGCCATCAGCACCATTGCCCGCGAGGCCACCGTTGCCGCCGTTACCGCCGGCCGCGTCGCCGCCCGCCGCAGCGCCCGCACCGCCCGCAGCACCTCCGGTACCGCCGTTGCCGCCGGCTCCCGCTGCGCCACCATCGCCACCGCTACCGCCGGCCGCACCCGCATCACCGGGATTAGTGCCGTTAGCGCCGGTCAGGCCGCTACCGCCAGCACCGCCGTCGGCCCCGTTACCGCCGGCACCCGCGTTACCGCCATCGGCAGCATTGCCGGCCGTCGCGCCGGCTCCGGCCGCGCCGCCGGTGCCGCCATTGCCGCCCGCGGCGCCGCTACCACCGGCGCCGCCGGCGGTGCCGTCCGGTGTGCCCAGCACACCCGCGTCGCCGGGGGTACCGGTACCGCCGCTACCGCCTACGCCACCATCGCCGCCCAGTCCGCCGTCACCGGCGGTACCGGTCGTCGCCGATCCACCAGTACCGCCAGTACCGCCGTTGCCGGCCGCCGTTCCGTCGACACCGGTCCCCGCGGCACCGGTGAAGCCATCGCCGCCGTTGCCACCGGCGCCGCCATTGCCGGCCACACCCGTGGTCGTATCGCCACCGACACCACCCGCACCGCCATCGCCAGCTGCCAGACCGGCGACCGTGGAGGTCCAGCCGTCACCGCCAGCGCCACCATTGCCGGCATCGGTGGCCGAGCCGTCGCTACCGGGGCCCTGGCCGCCGCCGCCAATGCCCGCACCGCCACCGGAACCACCCGCGCCACCGCCAAAGCCATCGGGATGCTGCTGGGTGCCGTTCGCCCCGGCAGTACCGTCAGCGGCCTTGCCGCCGTCACCACCGTTACCACCGGCACCGGTGCCCGAACTGCCACCGTTGCCGCCGGTGCCACCGCTGCCGCCGTTGCCGCCTGGGCCGTCGAGCGCGGCGCCCCCGGTACCTGCATTACCGCCGGCACCACCATCACCACCGGCCCCGTCGACCGCGGTGCCGCCATCGCCACCGGCACCGCCAGCTCCGCCGTTGCCGCCGGTCTGCGCGTTACCGCCATTACCACCGACACCACCAAATCCTGCGTTGTCGGATCCGGTTGCGTTATAGCCGTTGCCGCCGTTACCGCCATTTCCGGCATCCGCGGTGGCGCCATCAGCGCCAGGGACCGTTCCGGCCCCGCCCAGGCCGATCGCTCCACCGTCACCACCGGCGCCACCGGCGCCGCCGGCGGGGGTTTGCGGATCCACACCGGCCGCGCCGTCACCACCATTGCCACCGGCACCGGCGTCACCGCCATTGCCGCCGTTGCCTTGGGCCGCGGTACCGCCACCGGCACCTCCTGCACCACCGGCACCGCCGTCACCGCCGACGCCACCGGTGCCACCGTCACCGCCGGGAGCGACACCCGAACCGCCAGCGCCGCCGACACCAGCGTTACCGGCGTCACCGCCATCGCCGCCGACCGCGTCCACACCATCGGTGCCGGTCGCACCGCCAGCCACGCCTCCAGCACCGCCAGCACCACCCGTGCCGCCGGCGCCACCGTTGCCGCCGTTGCTGCCGTTCTCCCCGGTGCCCGCCGCACCGGTGTAGCCATTACCGCCATCGGCACCGTTGCCGCCGAGACCGCCGACGCCACCGGCGCCACCATCGCCGTCTTTACCGTCCGCAGCCGTGCCCGCACCGGCTCCGCCGGCGCCACCGGCACCACCGATACCGCCGGCACCGCCGCCGCCGCCAAATCCACCGTCGCCACCCGGGGTAGCCGGATCGGTGCCAGCACTGCCCGCCGGGGTGGCGTTACCGCCAGCACCACCGGTGCCCGCCGCGCCACCGTTACCACCGAGACCACCGGCGCCGTCAACGCCTGCCGCACCACCGGTTCCGCCGGTTCCGATCGCGCCACCCTCACCACCATCGCCACCGACACCGCCGGAACCACCCGCACCGCCGTCGGTGCCGCTGGCGCCGTTGACCCCGGTACCGCCGTTGAAACCAGCACCGCCTGCGCCACCGGTACCGGCGTTGCCTCCTACGCCACCCGCGCCACCGGTGCCGTTGGTGCCCGCCGCGGCCGATCCGCCGCCGGCACCGGCATTACCGCCGCCGCCGCCAACGCCACCGCTACCGGCAGAGCCACCGTTACCGCCGGCCTGACCGGTCGAGGCCGCATCCGGCGCCTGAGCACCGTCCTTGCCGCTGCCGCCGTTGCCACCCGAACCGCCTGCACCGCCGGTGCCACCGGTTCCGCCGTTGGAATCGGTGCCTGCGGTTGCTCCCGCACCTCCGGCCGCGCCGCCGGTTCCGCCGGTTCCGGCGTTGCCGCCGAGGCCGCCTGCCCCGCCGTTGCTGCCGTTCTCACCGGATGTACCGGGAAGGAATCCGCTTTCGCCGTTCCAGCCGGCTCCGCCGGCGCCACCGGTGCCGCCGTTGCCGGCCACGCCGCCGTTGGCGCCGTTGCCGTCGGTGCCTGATGCGGCCGCACCGTTACCGCCACCGAGGCCACCGGCTCCACCGGCGCCGCCGTTGCCGGCGTTACCGCCGAGGCCACCGGCACCGCCGGTCAGGCCGGGGCTGGCCGGATCGGTGCCCGAATCGCCTTCGACGCCGTTGCCGCCGTTGCCGCCATTGCCGGCCGCCCCACCGGTGCCGCCGTTACCGCCGACCGCAGAAAGCCCAACTGTGCCCGTCGCGCCGCCGGCCGCACCGCCGGTGCCGCCGATGCCGCCGCTGCCTGCGGCGCCACCGTTGCCGCCGTTACCGCCCGCGGTGCCGGGGTCACCGGGATCGGTGCCGGCCACGCCGGGCAGGCCGTTACCGCCCGCGCCACCGGCAGCGCCGTCGCCACCGAGACCGCCGTAGCCGCCACTGCCGTCGATACCATTCGTGCCGCCCGCGGTCGCCACACCCGCCGCGCCACCGGTGCCGCCGGTACCGCCCGCACCGCCGCTACCGCCTGCGGTGCCGTTACCGCCATCCGGGGTGCCGAGCACACCCGGGTCACCAGCAGTGCCGGTGCCACCGGCACCGCCGACACCGGCGTTGCCGCCATAGCCGCCATCACCGGCCGTGCCCGTGGTGGCCGAACCGCCCACACCACCGAGGCCGCCGTTACCGCCGGCGGTGCCGTTCAGGCCTGATCCGTCCGGGGCGCTGAAACCAGCGCCGCCGTAACCGCCGGTGCCACCGTTACCGGCCACTCCGCCCGCGGTGGTGCCGCCGTTGCCGGCGGTGCCACCGGTGCCGCCGGCGGTACCGGCCACCGTGGAGGTCCAGCCCTCTCCACCGTTGCCACCGTTGCCGCCATCGCCGTCAGTGCCGCCGGTGCCGGCCTTACCGCCGTTGCCGCCCTGAGCGCCCGCACCGCCGGTCGGAGTGGCCTGACTGCCATTCGCGCCGTTGCCACCAACCCCGCCGTTACCGCCGTTACCGCCCAGGCCGGTCGCCCCGCCGGTGCCGGCGATGCCATTGGTCGGGAAGAAGAACAGGATCGAGGCCGTCCCGGCCGCCCCACCGGTACCCCCGGCACCGTTATTGCCACCATTGCCGCCATTGCCACCCGGGGTGCCCGGATCACCCGGCGTCGCACCGTTCTGGCCGGCCGCACCGTTGCCGCCGTTACCGCCGGCACCCCCGCCGCCACCGTTACCGCCATTGCCGCCGATCCCGACGATCCACGACCCCGCACCGCCGGCACCTCCATTGCCGGCTTTGCCGCCGTCGGTGCCATTGCCGCCATTACCACCCGGGAAGGTGCCGGCGATGCCGTTGGTTCCGGCACTGCCGGTGCCGCCGTTGCCGCCGTTACCGCCGTTGCCGATGATCGACAACAGTCCGGTGCCGCCACCGACACCACCATTGCCGCCAACACCGGTGGGCGACGTGGAATCTCCACCATTGCCGCCGTTACCGGCGTTGTCGCCCCAAAAGCCGCCGATCCCGCCGCCGCCACCGTTGCCGCCGTTGCCGCCCGCACCACCATTGCCGGCGTTACCGCCGTTGCCTGACCAGCCTGTATTACCGCCGTCGCCGCCCACACCACCGGTGCCCTCGGCACCACCGACCCCGCCATTGCCGCCGTTACCGCCATTGCCCAGCCACGCCAGAATGCCGTTCGCCCCGCCATTTCCACCCGCGCCGCCATTGCCGGTGACCGTCGTCGCCGCGCCACCCACCCCACCGTTGCCGCCGCCGCCGAGTTTGATGCCGGCATGACCACCCACACCACCGGCACCACCGGTGGTTGCACCTGTGCCGCCAGCACCACCGTTGCCGCCCTGGGAAATCAACGACAATAAGCCCGCGGAACCGCCGGCACCACCGGCACCGCCGGCACCGGAGACCGATCCACTGTTGGCGCCCGCACCACCATTGCCCGCCGCGCCGAACAGCGACAACAACCCGGTGTTGCCGCCCGCGCCACCGGCACCGCCGGCACCGGTCAAAGTCGTCGCCGCACCACCGGCGCCACCATTGCCGCCGTTGCCGATCAGCAACCCGCCCGTGCCACCGGCACCACCGGTACCACCGGCGGTCAGTGACGCCCCACCGGCGCCACCGTTGCCGAACAGGATCGCCGAACCACCACTACCGCCGTTATAGCCGTTACCGCCATTGCCGATCAGACCCGCACTGCCACCGGTGCACGCTCCCGTCGGGCACGTCGCCGACGTCCACGAATACCCCGACCCGAGCAGAATGCCGGCATTCGGATTGGCCGCGGAGCCATTGCCGACGAAGAACCGCAGAATCGCACCCGGATACCAACCCGCGAACGTCGCCGCCGACGGCGACCCCACCGCCGCAGCCGACAGACCACCCACCAACTCACCCGTCGACACCGACGCCGCCGGCGCGGCCGTGCGTGCTGCACCACCGAACTCACGACGTGACGCCGCCGCCACCGTCCACGCCAACGGCGCCGCCGACGGGCCATCACCGGAACCACCAGACGCCAACCACACCAACAGATTCGAGCCCACACCACGCACACCACCAGCAGCCGCAGCCGCCCGCGGGGCAGTGATCACCGGCGCCGACGCTGCCGCTGGAACAGACACCTCAACCACCGGCACACCCGATCGGCCACCACTCACCGCATCAGGCAAATCCACCACAGGCGCAACAGAATCCACCGACGAAGCAGGCGATCCCGATAATGTCAGATCAACCGAACCCGGATCCACACCCGTCGCGTCGACAACCCCCGACACCACAGAGCTCGGCCGCGGATGACGCGCCGACGACCCTGCCGCACCCGCCACCGGCGACTTGCCCGACACACCACTGCCATGTGCGGCCGACGGCGCCGAACCACCCCGGCCCGACCCCGCCGACGAACCACCCGACGAATCTCCGACAGCCGAACCACCCCGGCCCGCCCGCGCCGAACCCCGCGACGGAGCCTTCGTCGACTCCGACGCAGCCGACCCCGACCCCGCCGAATCCGCCGCACTCGACCCCGACGACCCACCCGACCCCGTTGTATCGGCAAACGCCACCGGCACCGACGCCACCGCCGAACCCACACCCAACGCCACCGCCAACACACCAACACGGCCCACAAACGGCGCGAAACTCGACGACCCCACCTCCGTCGCCGTCACCGCACGCCGCCCATACTCAATTGCCCGCACCCGCCCCCGCGACACGCGACGATGACGACCAGCAGCATCGGAAGACGAAACAGAAGCAGCAGACGAAGCAGATGACGATGCAGTGGACATCAAGTGAATCCTTCTCGCTTCGCGTGGAACCGACGCCCACGCCCCGATCAGGTTTATACCACCCTCGAGCCTGACCACGGCACGCAACGCAGCAAACAAATCAACCTTCGCTGACTAAACCTGCGGCGGTGTGAGACGCGGAGTGATCAGAAGACGGTGTAACCCCCGTCGATCACCAGAGTCTGCCCGGTGAAATAGCTCGATCCCGAACTTGCCAACCACACCGCGACGGCCTCGAAGTCCTCCGGTGTTCCCCAGCGCCGCAACGGCACCCTCGGCAAAATCTTGGCTTGCGCGGCGGGGGAGTCCAGCAGCCCTTCGGTCATGGCCGCTCTGGTCCACCCGGGCACGATCGCGTTGACCCGGATCTTCTCGCGGGCCAGCTCCACCGCCAGACCGCGCGCCATGGCGGTCAGGGCGGCTTTGGCCGCCGCGTAGTGCGTGGCGAACGCCAGACCATCGCTCATCGACACACTGCTGGTGAAGACGATCGACCCGGTGCCGCGGGATTTCATATGTCCGGCCACCGCCCGCACGGTGTAAAACTGGCCATCGAGATTGACCGCCAGCACCCGGCGCCACTCCTCGGTCGACATGGTGTCGATGGGTGCAGGATGTCCGGCCACGCCGGCATTGGCGAAGCAGGAGTCGATCTGACCAAAGGCCTCCAATGTCTGGGCGACGCCTGCAGCCACCGCCTCATCGTCGCTGACGTCGACCCGAAACGATGCCACCGGAGCATCGGAGGGCTCAGTCTTCAGCGCGGCGACGGCAGCCATGTTGTTATCGGCATTGGTGCCCCAGATCGCCACGGACGCGCCTGCTTTGCGCAATCCGCGGGCCATGCCCAGTCCGATACCGCTGTTGCCGCCGGTCACCAGGGCGACGTGGCCGGTCAGGTCATGCCACGGTGTCACGAAATTCCTTTCGACGCGCGCTAAATCATGTCTCGTGCGGTGAGCCATCGCATGATCGGCCACCCGGCGAACACCGGAAGCCAACAGGTGAGCACCCGGTACAGCAGGACTGAGGGCACGGCGACGGCGGTCGGCACTCCGAATGCGGCCAGTCCACCGATCAGGGCCGCCTCCACCGCGCCCACCCCACCGGGTGTTGGCGCCGCCGACGCCAACGTTCCGCCCACCATCGTCACCACCGTGACCGTGACGAATGTTGTTCCGCCGCCGAAGGCTTCCACGCTGGCCCATAGCGCGAGCGCCGCACCGAGAGTCGTTCCAGCGCAACCCAATACGATGAGTGCGAATCTTTTGGGGTCACGTACCAGCTCGATCAACTCACCGCCGACTTCGACCAGCTTCGGCCGGATCGCCGTGTCCAGCCAGCTGCGCAGCTTGGGGACGAAAAGGAACGCCCCGAGTACGCCCAGGGCAACGCCACCGATCAGGTACACCAGCGTCAGCTTCGGTACGAAGTGCGACAGGTCCGCAGAGGCCCCGGCGACGACGGAAAAAAAGACCAGCAATGCGATGTGGGTAATCACCTGTACGGCCTGCTGCACCGCCACCGCAGCGGTCGCACGAACCGTTCCCAGACCGGCCTTCTGTAGGAACCGGGTGCTCAGTGCCAGCCCGCCCACCCCGGCCGGCGTGGTAGTGGCCGCAAAGGTGTTGGCGAACTGCATGATCACCAGATTCCGGAACGGCACCAGGCCGGAGGCGCATGCCCAAAGGCCTGCTGCCGCACCGATATACGTCATCGCTGAGACACTCAGACCCAGCAGCGCCCACCACCAGTTGGCACTGCGCAACTCGTTGACGAAGGCCGGCACCGTACTGATGAACGGGTAGGCGACATAGACCAGTGCGACGAGCAGAACAAGCTGGATCACCTGCTTGCGGGTGAACCGGGTGATGGTCTCCGCCTCGATCTGATTCGCACCGGTCTGCTTCTTCACCTCGTCACGGGCAGCCGTCATCACCGCCTTGGGATCGGTGACGCTTTTGCGGATCCGGGTCGGGATGGCCGATTTCGTTAGCCGACCGGAACCGTCGAGCACGGCGTCTGCACCGAGTGCGTTGACGGCCGCGCGCACCGACGGTTCGGCACCGAACCGCGCCGTCGTCGTCACCAACAGTTGGGCGATGTCGGATTGCAGTTGTTCCTCGGAGGCGCCGTACTCGGAGTTACCGAAGCCGCCGAACAGAGCGGTGCCGGTGTCGTCGACGGTGATCTCGGTGGCCCGCAGATCGCCGTGGGCGATCTGATGACGCTGCAGGACCGCCAGCGACTCCCACACCGTCGCCACGGCGGAGTCGTCGGCGTGATCGAGTGCCGTGCCGCGAGGAGCGGTGTGGGAGTACATGGTCCAGCCACGTTCCAGACCGGCGACGGTGAGTGTCGTGGTGTTAGCGACGTCAAGATCCCCGGCTGCGACAGTCATCAGGGCACGGTGTTCCACCGCGCGGTGCATGGACGTTTGCAGGGGCGCGGTTTCTGCGTCCCGCAACACCAGCCACCGCCAGAACTGCCGCAGCGCACCACCGCTGCGCTGATTGGGGCCGTAAAGTTCGACGACGGCGTTGCGGCCCTGACTGTCGACGGCCGACAGTTCCAGCGGGCCATGCCCCGCGGGTCGCACCACCGTCATCGCGTCGACCGTGAAACCCCGTCGCGACAATGCGCGCGCCGCACCGTCGAGGGGCACCTCAAGTGCCGGCGTGCCCACGACGAGGACGATCAACGCGCCAACAAACCACCCCACCGCCAGTCCGAGCAATGTGCGGGCCGGCAGGACCGCGCTGACCACCAGATGGATCGGAATGAATGCCAGCAGCAGCGTCCACCACCACCGCCGCCAACGGCCGGGCAGCCACGGCCCCGACACGGTGAGCACCGCCGCCAGCATGGCGATCCAGCGCGGGTCGTCGAGAAACTGCGACAGTGTTGTCGACAGTCGTTCGGACTCGTCAAAATGCCAGCGCGGCGCCGAGATGCCCTCACCGGTGATCGACAGTGCCAGCACCGCAAGGAATCCCGCGGCCGCATACGCGCCGAGGAGTTTCCACTGTCGGCCGGCAATCAGTCCGATCAGGATCACGAACGGCAGTGCCACGATCGCGATGCCGTAAGCCAGGTACACCAGGTTCGACTGGGTGGGTGTCAGTACTCCCACGATGCGCGAGACCGACTTCTCCAGGCTCACCCAATCGCTCCGGGTGATCAGTGAACTGGTGATCACGATCGCCAGGAATGCCGTTGCCGATGCCAGGCGAACGATGTCGTTGGTGCGCCGGGTCAGGGGTTCCAGCAGATTGCCGGAAACCGTGACCTCCCGCCCGTCAACTCGCACCGTGTGAACCTATCCGAGTGGCCTCGCGGCGATCAGATGAAGCCCAGGTAGCCCAGTAATGCGGCGCCGCGAGCCGTGCCTCAGCCAGCCGGCACCGTCGGGTCGGGCAGGTTCAGTCCCAGACCGGGCGGAATGTAGATCTCGGGACCGGGTGCGGTTCCCGGCAGGGGTTCGCCGAGTTGCTCTTTGGGCAACTGGCCCAGGAATGCGCCCTTGAGCGAACCCGCCTGGTACATCTCGTGCAGGCGGCGCAGGAACGCGATCCGCCCCGCGCTCGGGCTGTCCTGATTTGGGCCGATTCCGGGTGCGAGCTCACCCTGGCCCGGTGCGGCCGGTGTCAGATTCTGCGGAAGCAGATAGGCGGCGTTCAAAGCGTTCAGATTGGGGAGGACGGCCGCTTCGGTCGCACCCGGCGCTGCCGGGACCGGGTTCTGGCCCAGCACCAGGCTGGGCGCATATGCCGACAGGTCGGGCAGCCCGAGCGGACCGGCCGGAGTGCTCCCGCTCTGGCCCAGCACGTTCTTGATGGACGCGATCGGCGGGATCACACCGATTGGGGCCGGCGCGGCCGCCGGGTCTGGTGGCGGTTCATCTGTCGGTGCGGCGATCGCCGGCACCGCGCCGCCGACGGCGGACGCGGTCAGCAGAACTGCCGCGCACCACCAACGAGGGACCGCCATGGGTCCACCGTAATACGCCGGTCAGCCCGCGGGTGCAGGTGTCGGCACGATGGGTGCCGGTGTCGTCGCGACCGGCCCTGCGTCGGCCGGTGCACCGGGTGCCGGTGGGAGGAGTTCCGCCGGATCGACGTAAAACTGCTCCAAACCGGCTGGCACCGCGGATCCCGGTGGTGGCGCGGTTCCCGGCAGCGGTTGGCCGAGCATCTCGCGCGGCATCCGGCCTAACCCGGCGTGACCCAGTGCGTGCACACCCTTGAAGGCGTTGACGCGGGC
>Ga0114963_10002308_pt1 | contig 13054 bp, 14 predicted proteins | sample C_131016_EF_Meta_FD_87019 | JGI IMG/M metagenome (GOLD analysis project Ga0114963, IMG submission 87019) | Freshwater microbial communities from Lake Croche, Canada to study carbon cycling - C_131016_EF_MetaG | ecosystem: Environmental > Aquatic > Freshwater > Lake | place: Lake Croche, Canada...
GTGCTGATCTGCACATTGCGGCACTTGCTGGCGCTGTACCAAGATTGCTGCCGCCCGCAGAGACGGCTGAATTCATATTGGCTTTTGACTATGCCAAGGCTTTTGCATTGGCCGAACAGTTTAGTGAGGAGTGTGGGTGTTTTGATCGTCATCACGTATTTAGCAAATACGACATTGACTGCTGAACCATTTTGCCTTGTTGGACCCGGCCTATGGCGCAGCATTCAAAAACCAGTCGCGCAATTTTCAGCACTTGCGGAAAGTTTATCTTCGGGGTGGTAACAAGCAAAGTCCATTTCATGTGATACGGCAAGGTTTACAGCTTCAAGCCCCGCATATCTATTTCAATCTAACATCCGGTCCTTCATAGAGGTAAGGAAAGTTTCGTGGCATTGGCCCCTTGTTGCGTTCGCCGCGGGAGGATTGCTCCCATGCATGGGCCAGAATACCGACGGCCCGCGAAAGACAAAATACACCTCGCGACAGCGGCGGCGGAAAGCCCAGCTCACCGTAGATGACGGCAGTCGCGCCATCGATGTTCATCGGGATGAGCTTGCCCTTACGGTCCGCCATGGCAGCCTCAATGGTGCGGGCGACCATGGCGATCCGGCCTGAAACCACGCCCTTGCCAGCCATCTCGTCAACAAGCGCAAGCAACTTTCCGCTACGTGGATCGATGGGGTGGAACCTATGCCCGAAGCCGGGAAGGTACTTTCCATGTGCTGCAATCCACGCGTCGATTGCGGATTCTGTAGCAAGCTGAAGTGCGTCTCCAGTATCCATCCTTGCCAAGATATCGAGGTAGAGTTCGAGCGCCTGCTCGCCCGCCCCGCCATGGACATCGTCAAGTGTGTTTAGCGCCGAAGCCATGGCACCGTTGAGCGGTAGGCCACAGCTCACGGCCATGCGCGAGATGGCTATAGATGGCGCCTGCGGTCCATGATCCACTGACGCTACCAATGCGGCCTCCAGCAATCTGGCCTGATCGGCTGTCGGCAATTCACCACGCAGCATCAGCCAAATCATTTCCGGGAAAGACACGGATCCGATCAGATCCTGGATCGGATAGCCCCGGAATGCGATCTTTCCGGGCGTGATGTCACAGATCGACGTCCGCCAGTAATTTGCAGCCTCGTCGCGCGGATCGCGTTCAGGAATGCTCATGCCGGCCTCGTTACGGTGTTTCAGTCATGAAGACTTTCTGTGCGACTTGCCAGCGTCCATCCACCTTCAGGCAGGACAGCAGGTCTGTGAAGTATTTTGGTGGAATAGCGCACTTGATCTTCATATGCGCAAGGCTAGGGCCGACAAGATCAATCGACAGTATGTGGTCATCGCGCTCGAGCCCAGAGCTTCTCGGTGAGGGCCGCGATCCCACACGCTCGAGCCAGGTCTCGCAAGGAATGATGGAAACCCTGCCATCGGCAACCTGCGTTAGCGCCGACGTTGGCAGAAAGACCGAGCCCAGTTTTTTGATGTCGCCCTCGTAAAGTCCATCAAGATAGGTCTTTGCGAGGTTTTCTAGCGCAGTAATTTCGTTCAACATTTTGGGAAGTCCTTTCAATAAGTACGTTATGAATGAGTAGAAGCCGTTGCACCGGATGTGCGTAGATCTTCGACCTCGGTTGCGCTGTAGCCGAGCGCAAGCAGCCAGTGTTCTGTGTCTTGGCCTAGGGTGGGTGGCGGTGATGGCATTTCAAAGCCGCCATCGATCCGGAACCCAGGACGTGTCACACGTATCGCCGCGCCGGAACCGGTCTTGCAGTTGATTGTCTCAACAAACTGGCGACCGGTAACCTGCGCTTCGCGGAGCACTTGCGGGACGCTGAGTACGCAGCCGGCAGGCACACCCTTCGCGTTGAGCAGGCCCTCCCATTCCTCGGCGCCCCTGCTGGCAAGGGCAGCCTCGAGTTCATCCTTGAGCGCGGCGCGATGCACCTTACGCGCCTGCCGCTCGGCAAAGCGCGGATCGGTCCTAAGGTCAGGCCGCCCGACAAGATCGCAAAGCGCCTCATATTGTTTCTGCTCGTTCGCTGCGATGTTGAGGGGGCCTGTCGCAGTGCGGAATGTGCCGGACGGCGCGGCCGTGAAATTCTCGTTGCCCATAGGCTCCGGGTTTACCCCGGCATTGAGATGGTTCGACACGACCCAGCCCATCGCGGCCAGCGTCGATTCCAGTAGCGAGACGTCTATCAGGCGCCCGCGTCCGGTTGCGCGCTGCTCGACCAGCGCTGCCGAAATCGCGAAGGCTGCTGTCAGCCCGGCAATTGTGTCGCAGATCGGGAAACCGGTTCTCAGCGGGGCCGTCCGAGCATCCCCGGTGACGCTCATCGCACCGGACAGCCCCTGCACGATCTGGTCATAGGCCGGTCGCCCGGCCCAGGGCCCATCCTGCCCGAAGCCGGAGATTGCGCAGTATATGATCTTCGGATTGCGGGCCGACAGCACTTCATGGCCCAGCCCCAGCCGCTCCATTACCTCCGGGCGGAAATTCTCCAGCACCACGTCGCTCTTTTCGACAAGACGCAGAAAAACTTCCTTACCATTCGCGTTCTTGAGATCAAGCGTGATTGACTGCTTGCCGGCATTCACGGCAACGAAGGACAGCCCCATCAACTGCTTTGTCATCTCCGGATCAGAGCCGAGCCTGCGGGCAAGATCACCACCATCGGGGTTCTCGACCTTTATGACCTCAGCCCCGAGCCGCGCTAAATTATAGCCACAGAACGGGCCTGCCAGCACGTTCGACAGATCAATAACACGGACGCCGGAAAGGGGAAGGGTCATTCTGTGCTTTCTCCCGGCCGGATTGCAGCAGAGCCCGGCTCGCCTCCCAATTGGCGCGTTATTGAGGCTGCGGCCTGCTTTACAATTACCTTATATTCCGGCACATGAGCTTCAAACCGGTTGAGAATGCCTGCCAGAGTCAAGGCGCCAACAAACTCGCGGTTCGGGCCTAACACGGGAGCTGAAACGCTGGCTACATCCGGATCCCGGTCACCAATCGTGGCGATAACGCCTTCAGAGCATATATCCTCTGAGAAACGTGTAGGCATTCCGAGAAAATAGGCCACGATATGGCCTCCGGAGCCTTTGCCGATTGGCGAGCTCTCACCTTCTTCGACATGGGAACGCGCACTGCGGGGCGAGTTCTGACGAAACAGGCACATGCGTTCTTCACCGCGTGGGATCCAGAACGACGCGCTTTCCTGTGTTAGCGACACCATGGCCTGCATTGCAGGCCGGATTATTGGCTCTAGTTCAAGGTTCTGCCGAAAGACGGAACCAAGCCGCCAAAGGGTAGGGCCTAGCTGATAAGACCCGGCAAGGCTGCGGCCCACATAGCCAAAGCGCTCTAGTGAAACCGTCAGCCGTAAGATCGTCGCTTTGGACAATCCGGTCTTGATCGCGAGTTCTTTTAGCGAGAGGGGCGTCTCAAACGAGCCTAGGGCATCAAGTAGGCTGAGGGCACGTTCCACCGCATCGACACCCATTCGATCGTCGGGCCGGCCATCAGCACGAAAAAGTGTATTATTTGACATTATAATTCCGATCAGTTGATCGCTCCATATTAAAAAATTGGGAAAGAAATAAACCGCACATGCATGACTTTGACCACTTTGAAAAAGTCCCGTGCATAAACGCCTTTTTCGACTGGACTATACCCAGCCTGCTTTCGAACGTTGAAAGGTTTGCGGAATTCATGCCTGCCGTCGGCAGGTTCACCTGAATGCTTGCTCCGACTTTATAACGAAAATAGGGGATTAACTTAGTGCTCTGGGTCGCGATCCAGCTGCAAAGCCCTGTTTCGGTATTGTTGGCATTGACGAGAACTTTGTCATAAACCCGTACTGGGATAGCAGTCTTGATAGGGCCTAAAATTTCATCGCAATGGATGGTCATCCGGCTTGTAATCTGGGTGAAGGCGCTCATGCTGGCAGGCCCTTCTCAACGACGAGCCGCGGGCGAATGATTTCGAATAACAGATGTGCGGCTATCGCTTCGGACCGCCCAGAGGGGTCCAGAGGCGGCGAAACCTCTACCAAATCGATCCCGCAAAGCGGGGCTTCGGCAAAAATTTCGAGAAGGTCGAGATATTGTCTGCAGGTAATCTCGCTATGTACGATTGAGCCAGTTCCCGGCAGGAAGCCGGAGTCCAGCGCGTCAATATCGATAGTGAGATAGAGCCGGTCGCAGTTGCGCATGGCATGTTCGACAGCACGACGGGCGACCTCCCTGGCTCCGATCCGGTGTACATCTTCGGCAGAGAAGATCAGGCCTCCGAAGCCTTCAATCTCGGCTACATCATTGCCATCGACCCACCCGGCAATACCAATCCAGACCATATTCTCGCGCCGGATATTTGGTAGCTCAGAGCAGCGCCGTGCATTTGTGGCATGATTAAACGGGCCCCAGGCAGCAAGCCGATCGCAGAAATCGAGATGTCCGTCGATCTGGATGTAGCCGAAGCGTACACCTGGCTCGTTCTGTGCAAGTGCCTCGGAAACACCGAGGCACGCCGGATAGCTATTGAAATGGTCACCGCCTATCGCAAAGGGAAGCGCGCCCGTTTTCACGACAGCGCCTGTCATGTCTGCGATGGAGCGGATCGTATTCTCGACGTCCAGCGGATGGATCGTGGCATCGCCGAGATCGACCAGCGTGCGCCGGTCAGCCAAACCGCAAACTAAGCCGCTTGCAGTATCGATCAGTCCGCACTGCGCATCCCGTCTCAGTTGATGCATCAGCAAGCTTGTTTCGTGCCGGAGAGCACGTGGCCCGAACCGCGTGCCGATCCGGCTGGTATGGGTCGCGTCCGAAGGCATGCCGATAAAAGCGACATCTCCGCGGCGCAGATGAGATAAGTCGGCGTTTTCTCCATCGAGAAAGCGTGAAACCGGAGACGAGAAGGCAATCGAAAAAGCTTCAGATACAGACATGGGATGTTTCCAATCGTGCTTCGAGCACGCCAAGCCGCGCGTAGATGAGATCAAGGATGGCCGTCAGCAGCAGGCGCTGGCCGGTCTTAACCAGCGACAATCCGTTGATCGTCGGATCAAGACCGGTGATCGACAAGCTCGCAATATTTGCGACGCCAAGCTGGCGGAAGAGCCGCCGGCATTCCGACAGGCTCAGTCCTTCAAAATCAGCATTCGTGCTTGCTCCGTGCCAATGGCTTGCAATGGCAGAGGCATCAAGCGCCACATGGACGGGTCTTTGGGTAATATGGCGAAGGATCAACTCCAAATGGCTCTCAAACCGCTGACGCAGATCGCGGAAGGCCAGAGACATAATCGCAGGGTCGCCATGCTCCTTGGGCGATGCTGAAAAGACGCAAGCGACGTCATTAGCCTGCAACAACGGTAACTCAGACGCGTCGCTGAGGATGAGCGCCGCAATCCCGTTGGACGAAGGCTCGCTCATGCGAAGTCCGGCTAAGACCGAGGAGAGGCAGCCTTGATCACCGCCAAGCAGAAGGGGGATCGCATCTTTCTCACGGATGTGAGCGATTGTTCTCCGGATTGCGACTTCGAAAGTGCCGGTTGACGGATCAGGTCGCAGGTCGCCAAGATCAACCATCGAACTCGCAACATCCGCGCTGCGCAGGATCTGCCTCTGGTCGATGTCCATGGCGGACTTCATATTCGCATTGAAGTGCGACCCGAAATAGGCAGATGTCTCGCGCATCGCCAAAGGAGCAAGGTCAGTCCGGCCATTGACTACAGACGGCAGGCCAAATGCCACCACCATGCCCAGACCGACATCGTCCAACCTTGCCAGGCGACCGCGCATGAACGGCAGATGCCCGGCCATGCGGGGGAGCGGTTCAATCCTGAGTGGCATCAGACACCAGCCTTGCACAGATGTGCGACGACGATCTTGAGAATATAATGGGAGAGACTGGTTTCTTGACGGCCGCAAAGATCAAGGTCAGGCGCCAGGCCGGTTATGTGAACAGCGCCTATGTACTTTGGCGAAAGAGTTTCAATCGCTTCTCTAAGATGAGCCAGTGGCATTTCCCGGGTGATCACCATCTGGTTCCATCTAGACAGATCGACAATCAGGACAATCAGATCGAGACCATTGGCAGGTGCCCCTTCCGGGTCGGCAGTTGGTAACTCAAGCAGGAGCGTGTGTCTTGCAGACCCTTGCTCGAGAGCCTGCTGCATCAAAGGGCCCATCGAAAAGGCGCCTCCGACCACGACCGGGACCGCCCCTTTACCGATGATGCTCTTAAGCTGGCGCATCAATGCGTTGTGGTTTCGCTCACGCTCAAGCGGAAACACATTGAAATCACCAAGATCGAGGACGCGGACACCCGAAGGCGTAGGACTCGGATAGGTATCGCTCTGGCTTGCATAACGGATCTGTCGGGCCGCAAATCGCGCACCGAAGTCTGTGGCGTCTGCATGATCCTCGAAAAGCCCTAACATGCAGACATCACCTCGCCTGAGATCGTCGATGTCAGCAATCGGCGCCCCCAATAGCGATGGGATTGGCCTGAAAGATGGGGCTGATGAGAGTTCTGTTGAACCAACTATGGTCATGCGGCCTGCCCCGACTGATCTTGCGCACAGACCCGATCAGCGATAATTGCAGCGATGCGCTCGCTGTGTCCGCGGGGATCGCGATCTGGCGCAATGTTCAGAAGGGCCAGCCCACGAAGGTCAAACTGTGAAATGATCCGGTCCACGAGGTCGAGAACCGCCATCGGACTGAGCCCACCAACATTCCGCATCAAGGCTCCCGCCGCGTACCCCGTATCGATCACGGCGAGATCAACTAGCAGCAACGCCGTTCTCACCTTTGTCGCCATGGCGCTCAGTATTTTATCAGCGCAATTCGCGTCATATGTGGCTGCTGGAACAACTTTCCCGCCCGCCTCGCGCCAAGCGTCATAGGTGGACTGTCCGATTAGGCGCTGCGTGCCGATCGCCACGGCCTGGAACGTCCCGGCTTGCGGCAGGCGCACATCGATCCGGGGCGAAAGCAGGATGATGCTCGGCGGAGCCGATCCCGGAGTCTTCGCAAGAGCCTCGAAGAAGGTTGTGCCCATCTCCGGATCACCGCCTAGCATGAAAGACCGTGCACCACGAGCTTCGATGTCATGCAGAACTGCTGGCAACCGGTCAATGGCCTCGCCCAGATTGCCAAGATCAATGCGTCGACATAAGGCCTCTGCTCGCGAAAAATGGGCGTTTGCGGCGTCCCGGATTGCGAGCGCAGCCACTACGTTAACTCCGAAAATGGCTATATCACCACAAGTGACATCTGAAAGTTGGCCAACGCTTGCGCCGGGAAAGCACCCGTCGGCGACGACATGGCGATGGATGAGTCTGGATACCATGTTAAGTGCTCTCCTTGCCACGTGCACCAAAGATCTGGACGGCAGCAAGTGCAAGTGTCGATACTACGATTAGGCAGGTGGAAATCGCTGCAATCGTCGGGTCGATCTGGTCACGCAGCGCATTAAACATACGACGCGTGATGGTTGCGTTCTCGCCGCCTGAGATGAACTTGGCAACTACAACCTCATCTAGCGAGGTGATGAAGGCCAGGAAGGCTCCGGTGAGGACCGAAAATCTGATCTGCGGCAATGTGATGCTGAGGAACGCCTTGGGACGAGAGGCCCCCATGCTCCGAGCTGCAATCTCCTGTGTCATGTCGTAGTTGTTGAGGCTCGACAGTACCGTGATGATTACGAAGGGCAAAGCAAGCGCGGTATGCGCGAGAACAAGGCCAGTGATCGAGTAGTTTATGTCGACGATCGCATAGAGATGGAATACGCCGACGGCTACGAGAATCGATGGCACTACCACCGGCATCAGAACAAGAATCTGTAAGGCATTTCGGACCCTGTCGGACGTGCAATGCATGCCATAGGCGGCCAGCGTGCCCAGCGGCGTCGCCATCAAGGTCGTAAGGACTGCGACCAGAAGCGAAGTCCAGGTGGCGCTCATCCAGGCCGAAGAGCCGAAATATTCACGGTACCAGCGCAGCGACCAGCTTGTAGGAGGAAATTCCAGGTACTGGGAGTCCGAGAACGACATCGGGATTACGATAACGGTCGGCAGCATCAGGAAGAACAGGACCAGCGCGCCGTATATGGCGAGCAGACGCTGCGTCCAGGGCGAGGCACCGGGCAAATACTGGTTCGCCATTGCCCCTACCTCACGAACAGCTTGTCGAGCCCGAAGACCCGGTGAAGCAGAGCAACGAGAGCGAGCGCCATCACCAGTAAGGCGACGCCGAGCGCGCTGGCGGCGCCCCAGTTCGAGAAGATAGTGATGGTTGATTCAATCCGTTGCGCGAGCATCTGGATGCGGCCGCCGCCAAGCAAGGCAGGCGTAACGTAGAAGCCCAGCGACATGATAAAAACCAGCACGACACCAGCGAAGAGGCCGGGCAGCGACATCGGTACGAAGATACGCCAGAAGGCTTCGGTCGGACTGGATCCCAGACCAACCGAAGCCCGGACCAAATCGCTGTCGATCGACTTCATAGTAGCATAAAGCGGTAGTACCAGAAACGGCAGCATGATGTGGACCATGCCGATGATGCTCGCGGTCAGATTGTGCGCGAGTTGCAAGGGTGCATCGATGACACCCAGCGACAACAGCGTGTTGTTAATGAGCCCATTGCGCTGAAGCAGTACGAGCCAAGCATAGGTCCGCACCAGTACCGCCGTCCAGAACGGGAGAAGCACGCAGATCATTAATAGGTTGGCCGTCTGCTGCGGCTTTCGGCTCAGCCAGTAGGCAAGCGGATAGCCCAGCAGAACGCAGAGCGCGGTTACAGACGCGCTGATCTGGAAGGTAACTACGAAGGCCTCGACATATAGGTCGCCGGTGAGCCGCTGGTAATTCTCCGACGAGAGCTCACCGACACGATCTAGAAAGGAGAGCGAGGAGAGCCAGAACAGCGGCAGAAAGACGACTATGAGGATGAGCAGCGTCGCTGGCAGGCTTAACCCGATGAACTGTGCCCGTTCGCGCCAATGCCCGCGCGCCAGCTCATCGGCATTGATAGCGCTTGCCGTTCCAGCACTCATGACTTCTGCTCCGCTAGTACTACGGTATCATCGCGATGAAGCCCTAGGGCAATCTGGCTGCTGCTGTCGGGGATACTCGCCTGACCAGCCCGGCTTGTGGCGATACGCACGGAAACCTCGTGACCATCGCCGGCGTCGATGATCAGCAACACTGAGTCCCCCTGGTAAACCGTCTGTCGTACCACACCTGCGATGGTATTTGTGTCGCCGTTATCGCCGACTTCGAGTTGGAGCAGTTCAGGCCGGATCACGAGTTGCAGCGGTCCGTTACCCGGCGGCGTGGGTGTTGAAAGCTTTAGCTTGCGCCCCTGCAGGCTGACGCCATCACCCTCCCGTTGGACGGGTAAAAGTACGGTTTCGCCGATGAAGTCCGCAACGAACAGCGAATTTGGGCGGCGATAGAGCGCCTTGGGCTCGTCGAGTTGAGCGATGCGGCCCCTGTTGATCACGGCGATGCGATCCGACATCGTCAATGCTTCGCGCTGATCGTGCGTGACATAGACGATTGTGGCATCCAGCTTCTGGTGAAGCTGCTTGAGTTCAATCTGCATTTGTTCACGGAGCTTCTTGTCGAGGGCCGACAAGGGCTCATCCATCAGGATGATGCGCGGTTCAAACACCATGGCACGGGCCAGAGCCACGCGCTGTTTCTGTCCTCCGGAAAGCTGGTTGATCCGCCTCCCACCATAGCCACCTAGCTTGACCATCTCGAGCGCGGCCTCGGCACGGCTCTTCTGTTCGGCAGGCGACACTCCCCTTATCTTGAGAGGATAGGCAACGTTCTCCGCCACGCTCATGAACGGAAACAGCGCATAGTTCTGGAATACCATGCCCACCCCGCGCTTGTGCGGGGACGTCGTGATCATTTCTTGCTCGCCGAAACGAATCGAGCCGCTTTCGGGGCTTACGAAGCCGGCGAGAGCCATCAGCAGTGTTGTTTTTCCGGACCCGGATGGCCCCAACAGCGTCATGAATTCGCCAGGGCGGATTGCTATCGAAACATCGTCGAGGACGCGCAGATCGCCATAGGTTTTGACAAGATTGCGGACCGTGATCGGCAAGGATTGTGACGAAGCGCCAGCAGCATCCATGGCATATGTCCTTTAAAGCGGCGCAGTATATTCAATCAGGCAGAGAAATGCCGGTCGGTGCCATTTGCGCCGACCGGGAGGGCAAAATGGATCAACCGCGCTTCTGCTTGATACGCTCGAAACGCTCGGTCAGCACATCGAGTCGACCGACGTAGAAATTCGGATCGACCAGAAGCTGTTTGCCGATGTTGCTGGGGTGCGTATTGATCTTGAGCGCTTCGGCCTCAGTAATGATGCCCGTTTTGAAGGCGTTGGTATTGACCGGGCCCAGCGGCATTGTCTTGGCGAGCCGAGCCTGGGGTTCGGGCTTGAGAAGCTCGTTGATCAGCCGCATCGCATTCACCTTGTTCGCCGCTCCGCGCGGCACCATCAGGGCGTCGATATCCATCGTGCCGCCATCGAACTTGTAATTGACCTTCTTGCCCGAACCGATGACGCTCTCGACTCGGTTATGGCCCATGTGAATGATGTCGACTTCGCCATCGCGCAACAACTGAGCCGATTGCGAGCCACCCCGGTACCATATTGTGATATGCGGCGCGATCTCTTCGAGTTTGGCCCAAGCCTTGTCCATGCCCTCTTTGGTGGCGAGCACCTTGTAGACATCGGCACTGACGACGCCTTGCGCCATGGTTGCGGCTTCAAGAGCATAGTTCACCTGTTGCTGCAGCGAGCGTTTGCCAGGAAATTTCTTCACGTCCCAGAAGTCGGCCCATGTCGTCGGACCATTCTCGCCGTATGTCGATGCTTGCCAGGCAATAACCTTTGTGAAGTTCACGAAGCCAACGTAGTGGGAGTTCACCAACTCCTTGGGGATGCCGTCAGTATTGATGACACTGTAATCCAGCGGCTCTAGCGAATTCTCGCGCTTCAGCGTCTCGGCGGTCGGAAGCTCCTGTTCGGTGACGTCCCAGACGACGCGGTTAGCCGTAATCTGCGCGCGGACGTCCTGAATGCCGTTGGTCGTGTCCTCCTTGACCGCGATACCAAGCGCCTGTCCTGCCGGGGTCAGCATTGAGCTTCGCAGCGCATCTTGAAAGGCGCCACCCCAGGACGTAAATGTCACATTGCCCTGCTGGGCAAAAGCCGGCCCACCCACTAATGAGACACCCACAGCGGAGGCGGCAGTCAGGAATCCGCGCCGATTGATTTCAGTCTGCTTTAACATATTCGTCTCCCCTGAGCGCTATTCGTACGCGCAATTATGAAATCTAGTTTCATTATGATGATGGCGAATATATCCTGTCAATACAGTTTCCAAAATTTTAAGAGGATTATTTTGAAATTAGAAAATTGTTGCGAGGTTAACAGAGTTTCGTCATCATAAAAATGAAATACAATTTTGTTATGGAGTCGCTATGCCACGTTTTCTCGGCCAGGTGGGCCTTGGATCTTTGACCCGGGATGGAATCGCTTACCCGCGCCCTGTTCGCCCCTGGCTGATAGATCTCTCGTTCCTAAAACCAGTTTTTCCGCTCGTTCCGGGCGATATTTCTGATTTTGAGACAGCTCCAGACTTCAGCCGCTGGGTGCTAGGTGATACGCCCTCAGATGAAACGCTTCAGCTCCGCTGGAATATCATCGAGGATAAAGGACGCCAGCTGCTGGTCTGCGACCGTATGATCCTAACGCGCGTTAGCTGGGATGACCTCCACGCCGCTGGCTATGTGACTGGCCGACAGGTTGTAATTGACGGCCGCAGCTACATCTGCCGACTGCTGACCGGAGGCAACGATTTTCAGGTTCCCGATGATGGATATAAGGGCGGCTCGCCTGTCAATGAGTGGGATCGGTACATCGGCACAGACACGACAGTTGGCGGTCCTCTGGCACCAATCGCGCATAGGGTATCAAGCAAGTTGACCGAAGAAGATCTTGCCAGCCCTCACAATCAACTCTGGAACTGGCTGGGCGCCGTAAGCTGGACGCAGGAGCCGTACTTGCATCGTGCAACTGCAAGGTGTTGCCGTGGTTTTCATTCGGCGCGTTTTTTTTATCTCAACACTCAATCCCATCGTCATGAAGATATTGGCTGGAGACCAGTGCTTGAGCCAATTTAAGGTAAAAATGGGGGACTTAGCTTCAGCTGCTAATTAATCAGGAAAATTTTCGAATGGTACTAAAACACTTTTATATTAGCCTCATACGAAAAGTTTATTGTCTGGGTGGTTATTTTTACAATCACACAAATTGGTCAAATAAAGCAAAATATTAATAATAGTCCATGAATCAATATAAAATTGTAAATTTTCTGAATTTATTTGTAAAAAGTGAATTTGGTGATTTTTTATTTATATAATAGTCTAATGGATAATATAAAAGTGTAAAGAAAACATCTTAAAACTATTTTATCTGAAATTTGAATTGTAATTGTTAAAATGCTCAATCATACAACCGTTAGATTTTGAGCGATCGGAAATTTGAGACTTTCAATTCTATTTATTTTCCTAGATTTACATTCAAAGTGCTACTTTCTGTAATCTGTTGAGGTAGCCGAGATTGTGTTTAGCGCTTAGTTCCCTTGAACGGGCAGTCAAAAAAGCAGGATAGCGTAGCAATATTTTAGCCGAGGAGAAAAATACCAGATTTCTGCCTTGTTGAAAGAGGGTCACATCCAGTCCCAGATTGCTGCCAATCTGACGAGGATTAAATCGAGACCTATACTCATAACCTCAAAAACTGGTCGTGCAATTTACAGCTATCACGGAAAGTTTATCGTCGGGGTGGTGATTTTTACACCCCAGCCCCGTCTTTCCGGTTGTCCACCTCAATGCTCAGAAAACACAATCCTTGTGAACACAGCAGGGATTTTTGAGATGAATACAGCTAAAATACGAGAATTAAATGATAAAGCACGTCAAACACTAGCTGGGTGCAGGGTTATGGTCACGCAGGGCATCCAACAACTCGA
>Ga0114963_10002310_pt1 | contig 13051 bp, 16 predicted proteins | sample C_131016_EF_Meta_FD_87019 | JGI IMG/M metagenome (GOLD analysis project Ga0114963, IMG submission 87019) | Freshwater microbial communities from Lake Croche, Canada to study carbon cycling - C_131016_EF_MetaG | ecosystem: Environmental > Aquatic > Freshwater > Lake | place: Lake Croche, Canada...
AACAAAAATACTAGACGAAGATGTAGGCGGACTTCAACACATTTATCCCCTATCTCACGACAAAGTTGTTTCTATGGCATAAAAAATATAAAGAAAACAACATATCTCGCTTTTATAGCTCAGTTGGTTAGAGCATGTGACTGTTAATCACAAGGTCGTCGGTTCAAATCCGACTAAAAGCGTATGGACTAATGGTCTAATGGTTATGACTGCAGACTTTGAATCTGCCAATCTCGGTTCAATTCCGAGTTAGTCCTTATGTATCAAATCCCCTATTTTCTTCCATCTCTTCGTATGATAGAGTTCTTACTATAAACTCACTCATATCCAATTTATCTAGATGTTCCATTACATTGCCTTCTTCGTCACACTCTTCTATAAGAGTCGGATTAAGCCATTGCTTCAACCTATTTGTCATAAACCGAACACCCGCAACAAATCCTATCTTTAAGGTTTTTTCGCTTGGATCAGTATATTCAGGATATTGGTTTCGCACTGTTTTTATGTCTTCCCACATTTTATTTCGTGTTGCTTCATCAATATGAGTATATTGTTTGTATTCTTTTTCAAATGCTTTTTTTGTTTTAGGTCGCCTCATGGTCCAAGCAATTTCAAATGCAATTACACTCATCTTTTCTAGTGCATTTTCTAACTCAGCAATGGTAGGAGGAGTATATGGCTTGTTTTGACAAGCACACCGCTCTTCCCATGTTTCTTTACGGTGAATACAACTTTTGATAATATATCCTTTGCCGTCACAGGTTGTACAGGTGGGATTTCCTTCAGCACTCATGGTTTGTTATTATTTCATTTTCAATTATTGGACTTTCAATTTTTTTTTTATTATGAGGATTATCAGAAAATGTTTTGTTATATAATGTTTCATATTGTTTTTCATAATACTCTTTACCATTACGTTCAGCAGCTAATTGATCCCTCAACAGAACATTTCGTTTATCTTTTTTTGATATTTCTTTGTCTTTTTGTTTGATTTCTTTGTCTTTTTGTTTGATTATTTCTTCAAGTTCTTTTATTCTTAAAACGCATTCTTTTAAAAGTTCTTCAGGTGTTTGCTTTTTATATACAAGGTTATGTTCATTAGATAAATGCTTTGATGATTTTAAATGTCTTACTAAATTAGTATATAGATTAGTTTCATATGCACACACTTCACATCCAAATACATGTTTTACAGTTGGTTCAGGATTGTTTTCCATTATATATACTTATTACTTGTCTTTATATAGTTATTCAAAATATTCATTAATCACCTGCTACTCACTTCAAATAACGATTGCAAGGCTGTTTTTTCATAGGTCCTATATAAAAATACTATTGAAATTACTTTTACTAATTTTTTATAACTAATTTATATTTTTATTTTTTACTCTTTACTTTTTAAAAAAATAACATATATTATATACTTAGCAGGATAGTATAGAATAATAAGAATAAATGTTATGTAAGTTAATAAAGGAGTATTTATATCTATTTTCTCCTTATTTTGAATAAAATGAATAAGTTTATAAGAAGAAAAGACCTTTTAGTTATATTTCTAGAAAAACAGAATATAAAAACTCCATTGGACTCCATTAAACTCCAGTACGACTCCAGTGGATTTCCACGACAAATCCAATGTATTTCCAATGGATTTACAATAGATCTCCAATGGAACTCCATTGTAAAATAATGGAATCCATCATACTTATAATGGAGTTTTACTGTAATATTAGAAAAATTGATTTAAAGAAATATCATGAGTAACATATAACAAATGGAAATTTCAGGACGACACACTAAAGATGGCAAGGTTGGCTGGTTTTGCACAAGATGTATGGGACAAAATCATAAAGGGTTTAGGTCTGACACATATAAACTTCATGTAAATACAAAAACTCATATGGAGAATTTTATGATCCCAAAAATGTCTTATTCAGAGTCATTAGAAAACAAAATAGGTATTTTAGAAGGAACTATAGAATCAAAAGATAGAGAGATAGAAATGTTAAAATCTAAATATGAACTATTAAAAGAACAGATAGAAACTATAAAAGACAAAACAAGAAAGGAAACCATAGAAGAGTTGAAAGGATTTGTAACTCCTCCAAAATCTAGTAAACAAGTCAAGGTAGAAGAAGAACAAAAAGAAAAAACAGTTGTTCCGCAAGCACCCACAGCAAAAGAACTCAAAGACCCAGCACAATATTTAAAGAAAGAATATATTGATAAGGGTGTAGAAATGTTGGATATGCAAAGTGAATTAGAAGATGCTTTAACTATAGAAGCTGAAAGCATTTTAGATTGTAAATCAAAATGTATGGCATCAGAAATAGTACGAGTTGCAAAATATTTTATAGATAAGCAATCATTGTTTTGGATGGGAAAACAGTTTTGGATATATGACGGTAATATAGTTAATTCTGAATGTATTGATTTATCGTTTAATACTCTTATAGGTGAAGCTAAAACACATGGAAAACCATTAGAAAAGATATTGTCTATGCTTATTAATCAACGCTGTAAAAATACACAGGCAAAAAGATTGGATACATTGGAGTTAGGTGATGAACAACGAGTCCGTGCAACAATAGCTAGTATGTGTTTAAAAATAGAATAAAATTATACCAATGTATTATATAATGTTTACCAAGGAAGATTTTACAGGTGATACAGTGACACGTCTTCAAGTAATTATTAACAATCGTATGGGAGTGCATCCGTTGTCTGCATTTAGTGAATTGCCAGAGGGCAAAAAGAAAAAGTACAACCGACTATTGAATGAATACGTAAATGCTTTGCCTGAAAATTGGGAAAGTGTAATTCTTGCGGATTTTAATCAAATTGCAGATGAAGACATATTTCCAAATATAAATCCAGCAGAGCATAGCATCTATATGACTAGCAAGGAGGCTTTGTTGTCACCTGACCATGAAGCATTCATCCGAGAAGAACTTAAAGAAGACCCAGAGTTTTATAAAAAGAAAATGATGGGACAAGTAAATTAATTTATCTATATATTCTATAAATGAACCCAATGGGACGTAATACCGTAAAAGACCAAATGAAAATGAGGCAAGCGTATCTTAGCAGTTTAGCATTGGATCAGAACAACATTCAGAAAAATACCAATGCTGTTATGATTTATAAACAAACAGGAGAAACACCTGCTAAAGTAACTGATATACGATCCACTACGGATAAATACGCAGGTTTAGAAGGCAAAAAGCAGTTGCTACGGGATACTCTTTCGGGTGAGCAGATTATGAACTCACACGTTGCTGAAGATTTAGTACAAAACTTATCTGAGAATGAATTGGATTTTTTTTCTCAATACAAGGATTTTATACTTAAGGATTTTAAACCTCGTAATGTTCCAGCAAAGGTATTTAAGGATTATTTAAAACGGCTCATCAAGAAGACAATATTGACTAAAGGTGTAGATTATGGATTGCAACAAGAAACGGGCAATGGCATACTTTTAGGACAACAATTGCTTTTAGCAACTGCTATTACTCCTGAATTTGCTCGTCAAGCAGAACAAGAGATGCGTGCTTCAGGATGCCCGCCTCACATTGCAACAGAGGTTGGCAATCGTTTAGGTAGAATTGCTGGACTATTTTTAGAACCCGAACAGCGTGATAAACTAACCAAAATATTGGATGGCCAGTCAGCAGCATTGGGAGCAAGTATTTTAGAAATGGATAGTGAATTAGGAAACATGTTTGCTACAAGAGATCAAGTAGAACAGGCAATAGGTGAGGCAGCGGAGACTGGTGATTGGAGTGCAGTAGTTGATGTAACTGATGGTGACATTGCTGAAGGAGCAAAAATTAGTCGTGAAGTAAGGGCATCTATAGAATCGGCACTTGCAAATGATGAGATAGTTGGCCCTCCACCTCTTGGAGGTGAGGACGATTTTGATCCGCCTGTTTTTGCTGGTGAAAATTTTATTTTGGATGAATTACAACATATAACACCTAAAGATATAAGTGATATGAAACGTCAATTTGAAGTAGAAGATAATGCTGGATATAAACGTTGGGTTCAACGGTTTGAAAGTCAATCATTAGAACAAAAAAGACAATTAGCAATTCCAGCAGGAACAGATTTAGGATTAAGTTTACCCGATATACAAAATGCAACTGATTTACAATGTGATTTTATTACTCTTAATTTTGCATTGGGAAGATTAGCACAAGCAAGACCTGAAGCACAAGGAGGTCCAGCAGGAGCAGAGGAAACAAAAGGAGAAGAGCCTCAAATTATTCCAGAGTTTCAAGGAACTACTTTACAAGCAGCATTACGAGAACTACAAAACTTGGATGTATTTGAATTACAAGACTATGGCGGAGATCTTATAGATGCTTTAAAACAAGCAAACAGAAAACCGTCTGTAACAAAAGATCAATTATCGGATGATATAGATGAAATAATGGATCAAGTATCCCAACTTGTAAGAATTGCTTTTGGACAAGAACCAACAGGAAGCGGTTTAATGAAACGGCCAAAAACCGTAGGTAGACCCCCACGGAAGAAAAAGAGTGCAGCGGAACGTAGTGACGGATACAAAAAACCCGCATCATATAAGCAGTTCGGAAAATACCTCCTAAATCACCATAAACTAAATGACGGAATTTTAATGATAAAATCGGCATCGGGGGCGGCCGTTCCAAAAATACCTACAGAGGCCATCAGCCATAATTTAGCAAAAGTTGTTAAGCATGTAGGAACAGGTGTTAAACCATCATTGTCTGACTTTGAAATGCTTACTCCTGATGAGAAGAAAAAACTACATCATATTACTCGTATGTCACGTGTAGAAAATGTAGATGTGCCTAACCCAAGCAAAGATGCAGAGGAAAAAGAACTTGATCGTTTTAATATTTTGCGGGGTGAGATTATTGCTGGCAATGATTCGTCTCAAATTGCACGGGAGTTTAAAGCATTGCTTATGAAGTTTGTTCGTGAGGGTCGTATTCCAAAACGCCAAGCAAATGAAGTATTAGAAGAAATGCTCCATTTAGGATAATTTTTTATAGTAAGATTATAAATGGAAGGAGCAAAATTAGAAGACAATATGGGAATGACTTCTCTTAACCATTGGAAAGTAAATAATCCTACTACTCCAAATAATATAGTTCAAATGAGAAGTGGCAACGAGCAACCACCGTTTAGGGCAGGAGGTAATCAAGTACCATTTTTTCTTGGTGTAAAAGGTAATTGTTGTACGACATCCACAACAGAACAAAGGTCTTTGTATTTAGACACAATGGCGAAGTTTAAGTAATTATTTATCTCTATTATTTATATAAATGGTACAAACGGTAGTATTAAACCAGTCAAACGTAGTACCTGATGGACAAAATAACAAATTGGTTTATAACTTTCCCAATTCAGTTGCATTTCCTAATCATGAAATTGCAATTCAATCGGTATATATGTATTACTCTTGGGTAAACATTAATGCTACAACTCTTAATAACAATTTGTTTTATCTTTATTGGCCTACTAACAGGTATGTTGCTGCTGGTGGTGCATATCAAGCAGCAGGAGCAATTGTAGTTGACATTCCAGATGGATTGTATGAAATTGCTACGATTAATCAGTATCTTCAATGGTTTAGTATAAAATATGGTTATTATTTAATCAATGCAAATTCGGAGAATGTTTATTATTGGGAGTTTATAATTAATCCGTCTTTGTATGCTGTACAACTCAATATGTATCCAGTGCCAACTTCTTTGCCGACAGGTTGGACTGCTCCTGTTGCAAATCCTACTTTAGGCACAGCAGCATTTGCTGGATTTCCAGCTACTGCTTGGACACCACAATTATGGCTTCCATTTGCACCTGGATCAGGATCCCCTTCTGATAATTTTTATAAAATTTTAGGATTTAAACCAGGAGCAGCATATCCACCAGCGGCACTTACTACTAACTATTCAACAGTGTCTACAACAAGCCCTCAAGTACAACCCAACCCAGTTGTATTTTTGGCATTGTCTAACATTGAAAACAACTATGCCTCTCCATCTAGTATTATTGGAGTTGTATCACCCCAAGTAGGTTTCGGTGAATTGATACAACAAGAACCACCCCAATTTGCATATAATAAATTACTTCCAGGAACCTACAACTCTTTACGCTTATCTTTTGTAGGAACAGACAAATCTCAGATACAAATATTAGATCCTCAAATGACTATTACATTAGTTATACGGGACAAAAAAGACGTTTCACTTGGAGATGCAGTCTCAAACGCAACAGGAGGTAAAGCGTAAAATAATATAATCAATAAATATTTAGAAAGAATATATGAATACAATCAACTTTACTTCGTTTATTACGGAAGGGTACTTAAACAAAGTGTGGGATGATTTAGCACGAGAACAACAGGAACTACTTAAAAAGATGAAAGCAGGAGGAGACCCTGATGTTAAAGATAAAGAGAAGAATTACCTTAGGCAGTTACAGCTATTTAACAAAATATTGAGTGACGTAGTTAAACTTCGTAATCTTAGAAAAGATTTAGATAAAATGGATATTAGCAATTAGTTTTTCTTTGAGTATTATATATGTCTCAACGAAAAGTAAGTATGGTTCACATTGCTGGACGGACACATGTACCTCATTTAGCAGGATGTGGTATGGGTAGTGTTTTATTAAATATAGGAGGGCCGCCATCAGGTGTAGGAAGTTCTTTTACAAGTGAAGAGCAGTATACAAAAACAACTGGTAATCCAATTCCTCGGGGTAATTTAGGACAGGGTCTCAATGAAAAACTTCAAAAGTTAATGGTAAAACCTCTTGCCAAAAAACCTAACGCAATTCGTTTTTAAGGCAATTTATTTTCTTTCATTAAACTATAAGAATGTCCGACACACTTGTTTTAGATATGTCAACACAGAGTGAAGGTGCTGCCGCCGTATTCACCAAAAAGGACTGGTTGTCTATTCTTGATAACCAAAATCAGAACTACCAAGGTAATCAAAGCGTCATTGATACATCACAACTTGCAAACAGTAATAAATACATGAACTACCGTGAGGGCTATTTTACCGTCCCACTTATGCTCACAGTCACAGGCGTCGGCGTTGCTACTCCTTGGACCCCCGCTGCTCCTGCTGACAATTCCAACTTTATTTTTGGCATGAAAAACTGGTATGGTTCTATTGTCCATTCATTCACTCTAGATTACAATGGAACTACTATAATTCAACAAACCCCGTTTATTGGCCTTTGGAACACTTTTAAACTTATGACTTCGCTTTCTATGGCGGATGTTAAAACACAGGGATCGCTCATTGGTTTTTATCCTGATGACTCTCAAACTTATGTATATCTTGGCAGCAAAGCTGCCGCAGTTGGTCTTGGCAACAACACTAACTTTCGTGGTATAGGTATATGCAACAATCGTATTACTCCAAAAGCTCAAACTTTATTTGGTATAGCATCTAGTACAGAGCAGTATTCGTCAGATAGCCCTGCTTCTTGCGGTGTAAACAATGGTCTTTTTCAGCGTATGACACCATGGAATCAAGCACAGGGAACCATTGTTGGTTCTTGCTTGCCTACTGGCGGTGCTTTGTCAAACGTTACAAACGCACAGTTTATTTCTGCATCTAACATGAATCTTTTGTGGCAGTCGTATGTATTTAACACTGTAAGTGGTGTAGCTGGCCCTCCAATTACCCCTGGTGTATGGCAAGCGTCCATTTGTGCTGTAATCTATCTTAAACATCTTCATGCATTTTTTGAGCGTGTTCCACTTCTTAAGGGTGTGTTTATGAAAATGACTCTAAACTTGAATCAGTCGTCGGTGTCTTGGTCCATGGTAGCTGGTGCGGGCGCCCCGGCTGCGGGCATTTATGATCCTCTTACATCTAACGTAATTGTTTCGTCTCCTCTTGGCGGTGTATCTCCTCTTATGATTGCTGGTGATGAAGGTTCATTTGCCGCAGCAGAACGAGCATTAGTTCAGGGCAGTTACATTTACAGTTTATCAGTTGGTCCTCGCTGTCTCAATACTACTCAAACAAATCTTGGTGGTGCTTTAGTTCAAACCAATCCTGTTGGAGTCAGTTCTATCATTCTTAACGTCCCAGCCTACACTTTTAACCCTGTTTTTGAGCAATCTTATCTTGCTTCGCCTGTTAAAAAGATTGTATACACTGATGTATATCAATACCAAATTGTTAATCAAATTGGTGCTGGCAAGACATTTAACAATCTTATTACAAACGGCATTGCTAATATTAAGTCGGTGCTTGTACTTCCATATATGTCTTCAGGTTCTGCTACTGCTGCAGGTGCTACTGTTGACCTTATTACCGCTGCTGCTGGAAACTTTGGTCTTTCTCCAATTCAGTCGCCATTTGACCCAGCAGGCGGTGGTCCAACTTCCCCTCTTGTCAATTTTACTCAGTTCAATATACAAATTTCCGGTCAGAACGCCATTTACAACACAGAGCGTTACAACTACGAGCAGTTTGCTAATCAGTTTAAGGGCGTAAATGCTATTAATGGCGGTCAAACTGATGGCCTAGTCAGCGGTCTTGTAGGATTTAATGATTGGCAGAAATCGTACAGCTATTACTATGTAAATTGTGGACGGATGTTGCCAATGGAAGAATCGGTTCCCAAATCGGTAAACTTGCTTGGCACAAACACCAGTCAGTTTCCGATTGATCTTTACATCTTTGTTGAGTATGGCGTAGAGGTCAGTATAGATGTTTTAACGGGCGCCAGAGTTTAAGTAAAAATAGAATTAAAAAATAATTGAATTAAAGAAAACACATTTATATATATTAAGAAATGACTTACTATGTATATCGCATTAGTGGAAATGGATTAGAATATTACGGCAGCAGCGGACAACCAGTGTGTGAAAGAATATCACAGCATAAATCTCAATATCGTTATTATTTAAAATCTAACAAAGGTAATAAATGCATGTCTTATAAAATATTTGAAACTTATGGAGATAAATGGGAAAATAACGATTGGGAGTTTGAAGTTATAGAATGGTATGGCACACAAGAAGAGGCATTAGAAGCAGAAAATGACTTTATCGTAAATACTAACTGCATTAATCGCCAAAGAGCAATTCCACGCACTGACGAAGAAATGACTGAATATAAACGTAAATGGGCGGAAGAAAACCGCCGTAAAAAAGGTGTAAAACCAAAAGTAATTGGTTTTGACAATACGTTATATCAACGTAATTGGATGCGTGAGTTTAGAGCAAGTAAGGACGAACAAACACACCAAGCAGAATTACAAAAACGACAAGAAGATTACGCATTGAAAATGTCCTCTTTATCTATTGAAGAAAAGACACAAAAAGCAAAGGCAATAACTGCTCGTCGTAATGAATTATGGAGTGAAGAATATAAAGAAGAATTACGCCAACGAAAACGAGACGCAAGAGCAAACCGCACACCAGAACAAATTGAAAAAGATAGATTAAAAGCAAAAGCAAATTACGAAAAACGAAAAGCGTCCGTTTAAATCAATTGTTTATTCTTAACAAAGAGTTAATGATATAATTTCAATATTTTTTATCTATATTGATATTATATATGGAAAAGATAAGCATCGCTCGTCCGTCAAGTAGAGTAATGGGTCGTCTTCGTAAAGGCCATAAAGTTAGGTTAATGAAAGGTGGAGATTTAGATCTTTTTATTGAACCTGAAATGCTTGACAAAGCAAGCAAAAGTTTTTTAAAAGGCAAGGGTATTCAAATGTGTTTAAGTCCTGAGGCATTGGCACACAATGAAGGACAAGGCGTATTTAAAAAGGTAAAACGCACTGCAATTAACACAGCAAAAAAAGTAGGGAGACAACTTGTAAAACATGTTGCCCCTGAAGTTGCTGAGAAATTTGGGGCAGTATTAGGAGCAGCAGCACCTGCTGTTTTAGGAAATCCTGAATTGTCACCAATGGCGGCAATGGCAGGACAAGAGTTGGGTGAATATGCTGGACGTAAACTTGCGCAGCATTCTTTAGGTGCATTAAGAACAAATCGGCAAAATAAGCGTAATGAACCTCGGTCTCGTGGAACTGGCATGGATCCACTTCGTGCTGCTAATTTGAGCGTAGCAGATGCAAATCAACAAGAAGCTAATTTTGAACATATGCGGGCAAGAGTTAGGGATGACCAATCTCCTTTTCCGCTTGTTGGTGCAGCACACGAAAAATCCAGTATTGGTGCTGGGGGTTCTTTACTTAGGGCAGGGCAAGCTCTTCAGTCGCAACCGTATAGTGCTAATTTTCAGTTTAGGCATACTTTGCCCCCTGCTTTTCAAAATCATGCTAAGCGTGGTGGTAGTCTTGGTGGTAGTCTTGGTGGTGGTATGGGCTTATACGCTAGTGGCCTCTACGCCCAACCCGCTTCCGCTCGTGGCTTGTATGCCTAATTTCTTACGGTGATAATATTGCCGAGCATATTCATTAATCTTATTTTTGTTTTTTTCAGCATACCGTTTCTTATATTCTTTTGCTTTTTCTTTATTGTTTTGACGATACTCTTTAACAGTATCTGCATGAATTTCCCTGTACTTTTTTTGATATTCTGTCATTTTATCTTTATGTTCTGCTCTCCATTTTTTCTTGTATTCTTTAATTTCTTCTTTATGTAGTTTTGCGTAATTTGCCATTTGTTCGTTGATCTTTTCGCTGTGAGTTTTATAATATTCTTTGTAATATTCTAGCATTCGGTCACGGTTTTTTGTCTTCCATTCTTTAACTGCTTTTTTCTGTGATTCCGTTGTCATTAAAAAATATAAGGAATTTTCTTTATATGTTTTGCTTTCTATATATTATTCCATTTCTAACAATACGTCAAGCAAATCTCGTTTTAACAATTCATCAAATCTATCATCTACAATTGCTTTAATTGTAAATGTTTCATCATCAAATCCTAAATCTAATGTATACATTGCTGATGTAGAAAGCAATACCATTCCTTTTGCTTTTTCTAATGCTTTTAAAAATGAATGAAAGTTCTCAACGCCTATTTTATATGTTTGTTCAGATTTTGTGCCATTAATCACTTGGTCTGATATAACTTCGTCATATTCTTGAAATATGTTTACTAAAAGCGGGAGTCTTATATACGCATATCCTAAAAAAGCCATATAAATGCTTCCTATATCTATAGTGTCCTCTGTTTTATTGCACCATACCACTTTACCAGTCAACATATCATTTAGCGTTTGTTTTGAAAGTTCTCTTGTTCTTTTAAGAAATTCAAAATAGTCACGCCTAATATCTTTATCAGGGCATTTGGAAAAAGTAACACCACATATCCGAACAAGGTCTACGAGAAAAACACGAGTAGTAGTGTAAGTGATCTCACGCTCCATTTTGGTAAAAAAAAATATAAAGAATATATTCAATTCAATTTTATTTTAAATCAACGATAAGTGCGTTGTTGTAAAAACTTACAGATATATTTCGATTTGCCGCAGCAAGAAGGATAGGTTCTGATTGCATCAGCACTTTTAAAAACATGTGACAATTTTCCACGGCCATTTTATAGGTTGATTCCTTTTCAGTTCCTAAATGCACTTTGTCGTTCATTTCTTCATCGTAATCTTGAAATACGCTGACCAACACCTTGTATCTAGTATACATGAATGATAGAAATGTAAAATATATGACCGATACGACAACTCCACCGTCGTTTGATGTGTTTTCGTGATCTTCTACCCATATAGATTTACCGTTTAAAATATCTTGAATCAAATCAACATTTGTATTACTCCTTAAATAGACAATGAGTTCAAGATAGTCCCGCCTGATCTTTTTATTGTAGTGTTTTGAAAAAGAAGCAATACATATATTGACTGCGTCTTCAACAAATACTCGGGACATTGTGTAGGATTCAACCGACATGGTGTTATGTGTGTAAAAAAAATATAAAGAATATATTCAATTCAATTTTATTTTAATCCACAGAAATGCAGGCAATGTTGTATTTTACCCACGTTTCTACAGAATCTTCTTCGTCTTCCTTACGGTTTTTGCAGTCAAAGTCATAGCATACGCCCTCGTCGTCTAGGCCTGCTTCGTCATCAATCAGTTTGCTTTTGGAAGCGTCGTTGTCTGCTAATTTATATTCTTCAAGTTGGTCTTGTGCATCAGTAATGTATTGAGGAATGTCAATCTGTTTGCCTTTGTAGAAAAACTTGCCGTTGTCCCATTTAAGTTTCTTTTTATCCCAATCCGCAGGGATGGCAAAAGAAGTAGTGAAAGTGGGGCGGAAGTGGAAGACTGCAAACTTGTACGCCATTGTTGTTTGTTGTTTGCTGTTTCTTTGTGTTTTTTTTTCATTTCAATTTTTTTTAAACTACATAACAAAGTCTTTTTCCTTTGTATAATTTATAGATGCCATAATAGTCTTGTCTGCAATGACGGCATTGTATTCGCTTCTGTTAAATTCACGGGACACAGTGTGCTTTGAGTGTGTTGCATCTTTGCACATACAGCATTTCTTTTTATGAAGTTTCAACCACATGTCTTTTGACCCATTATTTTTAAATGATAAACACTCATAATCCATGCAAGAAAGTCTGAGAATGTAGACAGAGGTAAAGGAGCGGGTGTTAGACATATTGTCTTGTTGTATAAAAAATATGGAATTTATGGTCTTTCAATTTTTATTATATTACTCGGCCTTTGCTGCTTCGTATGCAGTGACCGCATCTTTGGCCTCTTGAAATTCGTCTTCATCATATTCAGGGTTGCAGTCAAACCATACTTCGTTTTCAAACAAAGTTGAATCTTTTACTTTGCAGACGACGACTTTGTCAGGGCGTTTGTAGTCAAAGTCGTTGTTACACGCAGATTGGAGTTTTACAAATCCAGGGAATTTAAGATCGCCATATGTCAATTCGTCGTACTTAACATATAACTCTTCTTCATCTATGTTGTCGGGAATTACCCAAATAGATTGGCATGTGAAATGATATGTGGCGGCAACATATTTTATACCAGGCTTGGCAGGGTCTTCTTTTGCTTTCAGTTCTGCAAGAATAGATTCGTTGAT
>Ga0114963_10002312_pt1 | contig 13044 bp, 10 predicted proteins | sample C_131016_EF_Meta_FD_87019 | JGI IMG/M metagenome (GOLD analysis project Ga0114963, IMG submission 87019) | Freshwater microbial communities from Lake Croche, Canada to study carbon cycling - C_131016_EF_MetaG | ecosystem: Environmental > Aquatic > Freshwater > Lake | place: Lake Croche, Canada...
ACGCCTCGTATGTAAAAATAAAAATAATGAATAGGAGGCACCCATTTCAATGGTTGTCCGAAACTCTCTTTTCTCTGCGATGTGCGTCGCAGGTCTTCTCGGCGTCGCCTTGGTTGCGCCGGCTCATGCGGGCGCTGATCTAACCATCCCGAACAAGGATCTGGTTGTGGGACCCGGAATCGTTACCTTCACCGGTACTGCAAATGTTACCGGCCCTGATCGGTTCAACGCTGAGAGCGTTATCGTTGTGACCAACCCGGGCACTTTCCCTGCCTTGATCCCTGGTTCCGGCGCTGATCTACTGCCCAAGGCTACTGCCAATGCTATGACTCCTACCCTGAACCTGGCGTCTTTTGACTTCACGGGTTTTGCGGATGGCGTTTACTCCGCTACGATTGGTTACTTTGATAACCTGCACTCGATTGCCAGTGGGCAGTCGGCGGCTTCCGTATCGATCACCGTCACCATCGTTCCGGAACCGGGCGTGGTCGCCTTCGGCGTTCTCGCGGCGGGTTCCGTTCTTGGCCTGATCGCCCGCAAGCGCAAAGCGTAAGCGGTCGTCTTTCGACTACTAGTAGAATTTAACTTTTAGCGTAAGCAAAAAGGGAAAACAGTGCATTGGTCTATGCCTCTGATCAACGCACTGAATTCCCATCCACACCTTCAAACCCTCGCCCCAATCCAGAAGCGTCGCTGGAATGGGATTTCGAGGGTTTTTGTTTTTTATGCCCGGTTTATCCTCCCCAGAAGGAATACGGTCGCGTATCCAGCAGAAGTCCGATCAGATGCCAGAACGGGCCGACCAGAAATTGCCCCAGAATCAGACCCAGGAAGAAAGGTAATGCCTGTCGGTAAAGTCTAACCCCGCCATAACGTAGTAAAAGCCCCTTGATCACCCAGGCGAAAAAGAGCGGCATCCAGACCAGATTCATGCTCCATGAACCGGAAATCGCATAACCGATTGGGTGGAAGGGAAAGCCTGCAAAACGAATCCGGGCGATCATCAGGAGAGAGCAGAATACGAAACCTCCCAGAGCGGCGATATTGGCTTGAAGGTTGGGTGGTTGGGGTGTCTGTAGCCAACCGTTAAGGCGGTTATAGGTTTCGTCCCCAAATCCGCGTCCCCACTGCATCTGGGAAGCCGCGCCCAGAATATACGCCTGATGCAAATATGCCCAGAAGACCGCAATACCGCTGAAGACTCCCGCCAGAATCAGCGCCCAGAACATCCCTTTTTGTGTAACATCTGTATCTGATGCCGCCTTGAGTCCTTCGACGCCATGTGGCATGGGGTGCGCACGGTACGCGCGGTTGAACCAGTAGAAAAAGGATAACAGGGTAAGGTCTTGCGCTCCGAGTGCAGTCGTCCCGAACATGCGGGGTAACATATGGTCTGGTCCGGAAAAGTGCAGGTCATGAACAGGCGGGCCGAGTTCCGCACGCAATCGCGCGACCGCTAACGCCAGAGCGAAGTAAATCAGGAACGCCAGCGCCGCAGTCGAGGGGCGCATTCCCGCCCAGACGAAGAAGACGGCAAGAATCGTAAAGCCTACCAACGCCCCGCCCATCGCCTGCCGGTAGGTCAATCCCTCGTTTGTATCGTCCAATTCGGACGGTTCGCCGAAAATCCGCTTGAACATCTCCTGGAAATATTGCCTTCCATTCCAGAACATGAACACCAGAATCGCCAGGTAGCCGCCGAACGCTTGCTCTCGCACAAAGGGGAAGTCCGGGGTGGTATCCCAGGAAGCGGCGCGTGAGATGATCAATTGCGCTTTCCAGAAAAGGTAGAAGAACCAGCATGAAAAGATCAAATCCAGTGGCAACAGATATCCCAGACCGATGGCGAAGGGATAGAAAGAGTAGCAGGTAAATCCGACAGCGTTATAAGGCCACTGGGTGAAAATGCCCTGATTCTGGATTTCATAGTGCTGAAGGTTGATCTCCGGTAGCGCCGGGTAGAGGGAATGTAATCCGTTCAGGACTTCGATAGCGGCGACAAGGCAGAAACCGACCCAGAACAGGGGCTTTTTCCAGAGCGCGCCACTGTTCTCTGTCATTTGAATCGGGAGTTCGACGACTGGGAAGGGTAAACGCTCACGCTCCTGCCATCCACGCCGAACCAGAACGTTCAGGCACATCATCGTCCAGAAAAGGATAGCGATGAAAAAGCACCATGCTATAGCGGGCGTCGCCCAGAGCGCCAGATGTTCCGGCGTATACAGCGTGGAATGCCCATCGTAGAAGGACTTGAGAGCCTTTTTGTCGCTGATAGTCCAGAGTTTAGGCAAGTACTGCCCGAAGCGATCCGCCCATCCATTTTCCGGGCCGCTATAGGTGGCGGCATGAGAAATAAGAGGAACCAGAGCCGAACCCATATCCTGTCCGGCGAACGCGCCGCCGACCGCCAGCATCGCGTAGATCAGCATCAGTTCACCCTGTGACAGAGCGGTACGCGGTGCGACCTTGCGCACAAGCGCATTCAGGATGGTGACGCCGGTCAGAATGAACAGGACATTGGCGAAAAGGGAAATGGTGGAGAAGTACGGTCCTCCGGTAATGCGTTCCGCCCGGATAACCCAGAAAGCGTCCAGCAGGATCAATAGACAGGCAAGAAACAGAATAACGAGCCGGCGCAGAAAACCACCGGAACGAGGAACCGTTTGCCCGGTATCGTTGTGCGCCAGAGCGCCGGTTGAAGTTTGTTGCGCGCCAGAAATCATAAGGTCACGGGTTGTCCTGTCTCGGCGGCGCGATAAGCGGCGAGAGCGACTCTTGCCGCCGCTCGTCCATCTTCCCCGGTCGCCAGCGAAACGGGGGCATTCAGGTCCTGCGTCCCGGCGACCGCATCGACGAATGCCTGAATCATTTCCAGATCCATATTGTCGCCCCAGTTATGAAGGGAGGGGCGTTCGGCGACATCGGAAAACACGACATGATTTTGTGCGAACATATCCATAGAGGCGACGCCTTCCGTACCGGTTAGGGCGATTTTGACATTACCCCACGTCCAGAACGATTTTGGGCGCGACCAGGAAGCATCCAGCGTTGCGAATACCCCGTTGTCGAAAGTGATTGTAATCAAAGCGCAGTCGTCGTAGTCGCTATGCGCCATACCGTTCGTGAGTTCCGCATAGACTTCGACCGGTTCCGCGCCCATCATATCGCGTAGTAAATCGGTGACATGGACGGTGTGGTCGATCGCTGCGCCACCGCCGCTCATTTTTTTATCGATGAACCATCCGCCGGGACACTGTCCCTGATTGGTCGTGTTCGCGCCGATAATCTGACCGATAGCGCCTTCCTGCGTCGCCGCTTTCAAGCGCTTATACGCGGGATGGAATCGGCAGGGGAACGCCGTGAATAATTTGACGCCGTTTTCGGCGCAAATGGCGATCATGGCATCCGCATCTTCCAGAGTGGTCGCCAGCGGTTTTTCGCAAAGAACATGCTTCTGCGCCTTCGCCGCAAGTTCGGTCAACCGGCGGTGGTGGACGTTCTCGCTACAGATGACGACCGCATCCACATCCGCCAGCAGGGCTTCGTAAGAAGGGTATGCCGTCGTCCCGAACTGCGTCGCCATGCGGGTCGCCCGGTCGCGGTCTTCATCGGCTATCCCGACCAGCGTTGCGCCGGGAATATGAGGTAGCGACCCGGCATACGACGCCGCGTGCATATGTGCGAAACTGAGAATGCCAATTCGAACTGACAATGTCTTATCTTTCTCATTTTTGCGGGACAAAACGGGTTTGTCCTGCGACCATTTCTCGTTGCGATTATAAAGAGACTATAACACAGTTATAAAGAGACGCTTTTTGCGATTCGGGAAGATTCCAGCGCCGCTAACCCGATGGCTACCGCCGCTCTGCCATCTTCTGGAGTGATCATGGGAGCGACGCCCACCGTCAGGCAATCGACAAAGTGACGTAATTCCAGATAGTACGGATCCGCCGAGACCGGGCTTTCCGAATGGATGCCTGCTCCGCTCGAAGAATCGTGGCGCCGACGAGCGACTCTGAGCGGAGCGGTCTCACGGCTATCGTAATGGATCAATCCATTGTCGCCCGCCGCCTCGATACTGGTGTAGTATCCCGCTGCGTCCATCCACGTTCCTTCGACATGAGCGATAGCGCCGCTTTTGAAGCGTAAGGTCGCCAGTACATAATCGTCTTCGTGGATGCCGTCCGTATGCCGGGTCTTCGCGTAGACGCGTTCGACATCGCCCAGAGTCCAGCGTAGCCAGTCGAAATCGTGAATCAGAATGTCCAGAGAGACTCCGCCGCTCTGCGCAAAGTCCGCGAACCAGTTATTGACGCCCCGGGGGAACCCGCCGCCGCGATGCGTCCGAACCACCGCAGGAGCGCCGATAGCGCCCTTACGGATCAAGTCATGCGTCGATTGAAATTCCGGAAAGAAGCGCAAGACCTGCGCTGGCATCAGGGTCTTGCCGCTTGCCTCAGCCGCCGCAATCATCCGGTCACACTCTTCAAGAGTGCGTCCCATTGGCTTTTCGCAGACGACGTCTTTATCCGCCTCCAATGCGAAGATTGCGTATTCCGCATGGAATGGCGTCGGGACGCACACATCGACAATATCGACGGTGTTTACCAGTTCCTCAAACGAAGAGAAAGCTGTGACGCCAGAATCGGCGGCGATCCTGGATGCCCGCGTCGCATCGATATCATAGACGCCGATCAGTTCGATATCTGGCATACGACGCCATGCGCGGCTATGCACCTGGCCCATCGTTCCCGCGCCGATAATTCCTACACGAAAACCCAAAGCGAAAATACCTCTTGAGCGTAGAAATTCGGCTTCGGAGCGGATATTTCCTGCCCTGCCCCAGACTCTTTCCGGTATAGTAAATTATGAACCCTATTATTTCCGGTGAGACGCCCGGTTACCAGTGTCCGTTTTGCGGAACAGACTGCTCACCGATTGCCGGAACTCCGTGCGCCCATTTTTTCCTGACCGATGGCGAAAACGGATGGCGGTTCACCGCCTCCGCCCTCGGTTTGTTCGATGCCGCAACGGCAAAAGACCCCACGCTATTCCGGGAGCTTCTCTACCACGACGAAACCTGTCGAGAGTATTTGCGCCTGCGACGCTCTATTTACGAAGACGCTATTGAGCTTTATGTCTTCTCCAGCGACCCCTCCGCCACAGTCGCCGCTTTCAAAAAAGCCATTGCCTCTGCGTAAAGAGAGCATCTTTCGCGATGTGACTAAAGCGCGATGTGACTAGAGAACGTCTCTAAGGCAGCGCCCGGTGTGGGAAATCGGGTTTTCCGCCACCTGTTCCGGAGTTCCGGTAGCGATGATAAGCCCGCCATTCCTGCCGCCTTCCGGACCGAGGTCAATCAGGTAATCGGCGGTCTTGATAACATCCAGATGGTGCTCGATTACAAGAACCGTGTTTCCGGCATCGACGAGTCGTTGCAGGGCGTCCAGCAGTTTCCTGATATCGGAAAGGTGAAGACCGGTGGTCGGTTCATCCAGTATGTAGAACTTCTTGCCGCCGCGCTTGACCTTGCTCAGTTCAAAGCCCAGCTTGACCCGTTGCGCTTCGCCGCCACTGAGGGTAGTGCAGGACTGACCGAGTTGGAGATAACCCAGACCGAGTTGACAGAGTGTGTCCAGTTTGTGCGCGATAAGCCCCTGCTTCTCGAAGAAATCGGCGGCCTCCTCAATCGGCATGGCGAGGATATCGGCGATGCTATGGTCCCGATACAGGATTTCCATCGTCTCCTCGTTGTAGCGACTGCCTTTACACGAAGGGCAAGGCGCTTCGACATCGGGCATAAAGTGGAGCGAGGTGACGACGATACCCTCGCCGGTGCACTCCTCACAACGTCCGCCGCGCACATTGAAACTGAACCGACCCGGTGTGTAGCCACGTTCGACCGATTCTGGCAGAGCGGAAAAGAGATGTCGAATTTCATCGTAGACCCCGATATAGGTGGCAGGGTTGGAACGGGGCGAACGTCCTAACGGCGTCTGATCAATCGCGATCACGTCCGTGATATGTTCCAGTCCGGCGATGCCATCATGATTACCGGAACGGGTTCTGCTGTCATAGAAATGGGCGTAGAGACGCTTGTAGAGAATATCGTTGACCAGTGTGGACTTGCCGGAACCGGAAACCCCGGTCACTGCGGTCAGGACACCCAGAGGGAAGGAAGCATCGACCCCACGCAGGTTGTTCTGTCGTGCGCCCCGTACCATGATCATCTTTTCCGGGTTGATAGGACGCCGTCGCTCCGGAACTTCGATTTTCAGCTCTCCGCTCAGGTATTTTCCGGTAAGAGAAAGGGGTGATGCCGCTAAATCTTCCGCTGTACCGAACGCCACCACTTCGCCGCCATGAACGCCCGGTCCCGGTCCCATTTCAATCAGGTAGTCCGCCGCCCGCATCATCGCCTCATCATGTTCGACGACGATAACGGTGTTGCCTAAATTACGCAGACGTTTGAGAGTGTTGATCAACCGGTCGTTATCACGGGGATGTAGACCGATACTCGGCTCGTCCAGCACATAAAGCATTCCCATCAGTCCGGAAGAAATCTGCGTTGACAACCGGGTGCGTTGCGATTCGCCGCCGGAGAGTGTCGCCGCCTTACGTCCCAGACTCAGATAGCCCAGTCCAATCGCCTGCAAAAGTTCTACTCGTTTCTGCACCTCGCTCAGGACATGCTTTCCCGCTTTGCTCTGTCTTGCATTGGTCGGGATATCCTTCAGGTATTCCGTCAAATCTTCCAGCGGCATCTCGCAGAGTTTAAAGATATCGATACCCTTGAGCGTCACTTTCAGGCGCGACGCTTTCAGGCGCGTCCCCTGACATTCGGGACATTCCTGATCTACCATGACACGCTTGAGATAATCTTCCATCCAGGAGTTCGACGCTTTTTCTTTGCGGTACCGTCGGTAGCGACGCTCGATATCGTTAACGATGCCATCCCAACGGAACAGCTTCCCTATATACTGTTCGCCAATTTTTGCGCCGGGCGGCAGGATAACGGGGAACCGTTCACCTTTTGATCCATGCAGGAGGATGTCCAGCGCCTCGGTCGGGAGTTCCTGATACGGAATGTCGAGATCAATGCCAAAATGCTGAGCGCAGGAGTACATCAGACGCGCTCCCCAACTGTCGCGCTCCCATTTAAACGCTTCTGGAATGAACGCTCCCTGTTTGATACTTCGCGATTTATCGGGCGTCAGAAAGTCCGGTTCGACCACTCGGTACACGCCCAGACCGGCGCAGGTCAGGCAGGCGCTTTCCGGTTCGTTGAACGAAAAGAAATAGGGGAGCAGTTCGCCTATCACCAGCCCATGTTCCGGGCAGGCGAAGTCCTTATCGAAGGCTGCCTGTTCGGCTACCGTCGCGTTGACCAGATGGAAACGGACAAACCCCTCCCCGATTTTCAGCGCCGCCTGAATCGATTGCTGAATTTGTCGTTCCAGCGTCCGCATGTCCCGCTTGACAGCGACTTTGTCTACAATGGCTTCGATGCGGTAGTCATGGTCTTCGTCCAGTTCGATATTTTCGCTCAGGTCAAGAAGCTCATTATCGATACGGATACGCCGACAGCCCTTCGCACGGATTTCGCCCAGCAGATAGGGGTAGTCCTCGCCATATATTCTGGTCACCGGAGCGATGATTTCTACGGAGGTTCCTTCAGGAAGGCTGAGCAGGCGCTCCAGCATCTGTATCGGAGACTTGATCGGAATCTCACGGTCGCAAAAGGCGCAATGCCCGACGCCGATGGTCGCGTAAAGCAGGCGAAGATAATCGTAAATGTCGGTCATGGTTCCCAGTGTCGAGCGCGGGTTCTTATTGACAGTCTTTTGCTCGATGGAAATCACTGGCGATAACCCGTAGACCATATCGACATCTGGCTTTTTTAACTGCGAAGCGAATCGCTTGGTATAGGCGTCCAGCGACTCCAGAAAGCGGCGTTGTCCCTCGGCAAAGAGGGTGTCGAAGGCAAGAGAGGATTTGCCAGAACCGGAAACGCCGGTAAAAACGACCAACTTCTCTCGTGGAATCTCGACATTAACATTCTTCAGGTTATGTTCTTTAGCTCCTCGAATGACGATTTGCGTCTGTCGGGTTTCTTCAAGCATCGGAGCTTCTGAGGGTGGCGCCGCCATAGGGGTTACTTTTTACCTTTCGCTTTCAGGACAGCGGCGGCGCCGACCGGATCATAACAGTAGGCTGCCTCATCCACTGCGGCTATCGAACTTTTGTCGGTCAGACGAACCGGGCAGGGAATCTTGTGCAGTATGCCCCGGTCAGCGAGGTACTCATAGGTGAAAGACAAATCGCTCTGCTGGGATTGTCGTTTGAAATAGTCGTTGAGTTCGGTCGTCGTACGGACGCTGTCGGCTTCCTGAAGATATTCGATCACCGGCCCATAAAAAGCCATCAGGCGTTCTTCGATGTAGCCGTTCACACGGTCGATGGCTATCTGCATCGTTTCCGGAGTCTTCTGTCCGTGGATGAAATCGATATAAGCGGGTCGGAAGAAGGAAGGATTGAGTTGTAGCGCCTGCTGAATCACTTCGCGTCCGGGGATGCGGTTTTGCAAGAGAGTTTCCGCTCTGGCAAGGTGTTCGACAGCATACAGCAACCAGTGGAAGGTATACTCCAGGTCTTTCTTGACATAATGCCATTTTTCAATTTTTGCCATGAGATATTGCAGGTTGTTACCCTGACTCAACAATTGCATATCCCGGTCGTGCGCTCCCAGCTTATCCAGATTGTCGTAGTATTCGCGGATAGTCTCATCGGTGGTATAGAGCAGGGTGGAACGGGAAAAGGCGGAGTTCATGAAGCCGCCGCGTAGAGAACCATCCAGCGCCGCCTTGAACTGGTTACGTGGATAAAGTCCGGCATGGATATTGACGCCATTCTCCACCAGACAGAAGGCGCGTCCTCGCTCCTTGTCGGTCTTCGCAATAAGCATGATGTCAATATCGGAACGTTTCCACACTCTGTCATAGGAGAGACTACCCATCAGCATCACCGCGATGACATTACGGTCTTGCTTAACTTTCGCCAGAAACGATTCCAGAGCCGTTTGAAAAAGCGCGACGGTCGCCCCGAAGTCTTCCGTGTTGGAGGGGCGATGCTCCTGTAGAGTGTCGCTGATCGCATCCATTCCGTTCATAAGTCTGTCCTTGAGCCGCTGTCTTGCAGAGTAAAGCCGTTTCTTCACTGCGCCCGCTGTCCGAAGAAGTTGTGTCAGATTTTTTGTCCCGTCTCTAATGGCATATGCATACCCCCTCAAAAGTAAAGAGTCACGGACTTACTCGAAGGATACCAGAGAAGCAGGAATACAGGCGGAATGTTTTTTCTATCGGTAATTTTCGTCATAACGTCCCCAATATTTTTTTCTGTTGGGAAGGCATTTCCATGACGATACGGGAAAATAACGCCGATTCTCCTGTTTGTTCTCGCCTGATGATAGGGCGATGAAAAAGATAGAGCCAGGAAAAAGGAGCGACTCTGATGTTGTCCGAAGAGCAAATTGAACATTATTATCGTGAAGGGTATGTGATAGCGCGTCAGCTTGTCCCGCAGGAATCGGTGGATGCCGTTCTTGCGGCGGCGCTTGCCTCCGGCGGGAACGTCAGCGGGGATAACTGGCAGGCGCGAATTTTCGACCACCAGAACCCGGAACGGGACGCCGATATCCACCTTCTTCTCACAGAGCCAAACATGATTGAAGCGGCGCACAATTTGCTCGGAACGGAACCGCGCATTTATTACGGGATGCTCGCTATCGTCCCCGCTCGGGGCGGCAATGGCCTGCCCTGGCATCAGGACAATCAGTACACCCAGATTCTGGGCGGCGCTCTAAACGTGTTTATCGCCCTCTCGGAAATCACGCCGGATAAAGCGAATCTGTGGGTCGCGCCGCAATCCCATCGCCTCGGGACGCAACCCTCGAAAGAAAACACAACCACCGCGAAGGGGCATCGGGAAGCGCTGACGGAACCCGAAAACGCGTTGCCGTTACCGACCCTGTATCCCGGCGATGTTTGCATCTTCGACAGAAACACCCTGCATCGCTCCCTGAAAAATGAGACCGATACCGACCGCTACGCCTACGCCGCGCAGTATCAGTCTGACCATGCCCGTCAGGCATGGAACGGTAAACTCGACCCTACCCGAATGCGCGCGAGGGATTTGAGCAAGATGCGATAAGGCGTTTTGCTTTTGCCCATCTCATGCGATAGGGTATAACAAACTATGCTCCGACGATTCTTCACCTACTACCAACCCCACAGACGGCTCTTTATTCTTGATTTTTCCTGCGCGGTCACTTCCGGTCTGCTGGAACTGGCGTTTCCGCTGGCGGTGAAGTGGTATGTCGATAAGCTCCTGCCGAGTGGGAACTGGGGTCTGATCCTCGGCGCGGCGGCGGTCTTGCTGGGCATCTACCTGTTCAATACCATTCTGCAATACGTGGTCAACTACTGGGGGCATGTGCTGGGCATCGCTATTGAGACGGAGATGCGCCGGAAGATTTTCGACCATTTGCAAAAACTCTCGTTCCGCTTCTACGATAACCAGAAGACCGGGCATCTGGTCGCACGGGTGACCAAGGACCTGGAAGAAGTCGGCGAGGTGGCGCACCACGGACCGGAAGACGCTTTCATCGCCATCATGACGTTCTTCGGTTCCTTTATCCTGATGTTCCAGTTGAACCCGCAACTGGCGCTCCTGACCGGATTGGTCGTTCCCCCGATGACCTGGATCTCCACCCGCTTCGGTTCGGCGATGACGCAGAATATGCGGACGCTGTTCCGGCGTGTCGGAGACTTCAATGCGCGGATCGAGGAAAATGTCGGCGGAATACGGGTCGTACAGGCATTCGCCAACGAGGATCACGAGCGGAAACTCTTTGCAGTAGACAACGCGAACTACCAGAACACGAAACTGGACGCTTACCGACTGATGTCCAAAAGCATGTCGCTCAGCTACATGACGATGCGCATCGTGCAGTTATTCGTCATGATCGCCGGCGCCTACTACGTTCTGAACAACCAGTTGACTATCGGCGGATTCATGGGCTTCCTGTTACTGGTCAATGTCTTCTTCCGTCCGGTAGAGAAAATCAATGCGGTGCTGGAAACGTACCCCAAAGGTATCGCCGGATTCAAGCGATACACCGAATTGCTGGACACAATCCCCGATATTCAGGATGCGCCGAACGCGATTTCCGTCGGGCATTTGCAGGGTGATATCCGCTTTGAGAATGTCACTTTTGGCTACGACGAAAACAAGCAAGTCCTGCAAAACATCAACCTGACGATCCATCCCGGTGAGACGGTAGCCTTCGTGGGGCCAAGCGGCGCCGGCAAGACAACGATTTGCTCGCTCGTGCCGCGTTTTTATGAGCTCGACGCCGGAAGCATTACGGTGGACGGCATCGATATCCGCCAGATGACCCTCGCTTCACTGCGCCGCAATATCGGAATTGTTCAGCAGGATGTCTTCCTGTTCGCCGGGACAATTCGGGAAAATATCGCCTACGGAAAACTGGACGCCTCCGAGGAGGAAATCTGGGAAGCCGCTCGTCGCGCTCGTCTGGATGAAATGATCGGTAAACTGGCGGACGGTCTCGACACCGTTATCGGCGAACGGGGCGTCAAACTCTCCGGTGGGCAGAAACAGCGTCTCGCGATTGCCCGTATGTTCCTGAAAAATCCGCCGATCCTGATTCTGGATGAAGCGACCTCCGCTCTCGACACCGAGACCGAAAGAGCGATTCAGGCATCCCTGGCGGAACTCGCTGTCGGGCGGACAACGCTCGTGATCGCGCACCGTCTGGCGACAATCCAGAACGCCGACCGAATTGTCGTCGTGGACGAGACCGGAGTCGCGGAACAGGGACGCCATCAGGAGTTAGTGCGGGCGGGCGGCGTCTACCAGCGCCTGCACGAAGCGCAGTATACGATGAACTACGCGCCTCGAATTACGACATCTCGCAACGAAGAAGTCGCTGGCGAAGCTACCGGGGCGCGTCGCTGACGCGCCCTGAGTCTCTGTTCAAAGCCCCCCGGTTACGAAGGTGTCTTGGCGCGGGAGCGCCATCCTTCAGCGGTTATCAGGGTTCCAAAGCATATGTCGGCAATAGGAACGAAGACGTTCAAATTGCGCAACATATATTTATGATGCAAACGGTGGTGGTTCAACAGGAACTGATACCAGCCAAAACGCTCGACAAAGTGGCCTTTTGGAACATGCATCAGGTAGTGGGTGTATTCGTAACCGGTGAAATAGAGAGTGCACCCTAGGCTCGCTCCCCAGAATATCGGCAGACCGGTCGCCCACTGAAAGAGCGCGAAAATACTCATGTGTCCCAGAATCATCGCTGGGAAAGCGTACCAGCGGAGCATGACATTGGTCATAGGTTCGCCGGGCTGTACGGAAAAAGACTGGTCGCGGTACTGCTGATGGTGGATCAATGTGTGACCCCGGAAAGCGTCCTTCAGCGGAAATCGCGGCGTATGCATAAAATATCGGTGGACAAACCATTCGAAAAAGCTGCTGTAGATAAAGAGGACAATGGCGGCAATGACCTCGCAAAAAATAACCATGCCTTATCCTATCGGACATAGCGGCATTTCGTCAGAGTGATGCCTCGAAATTTTCTTCCTCAATTTTAAGGGGACTCGCTCCAACTGCCGCTCTTGCTCTGACCATCCCTGATAAGTTCGCGCTATTCCCACAGGATCGGGAAGGTGACAATAACACGAGCGCCGCCCTCTGCACGATTCCCGAACTCCAGCTTCCCGTCCATATCCCAGACCCCGATACTCTCGATCAAGCGTAAACCGGTATTCGCTGCCCGTTCCAGATCGAAATCCTGCGGAAATCCTGGGCCATCATCGCAAACTTCCAGTTGGGCGTAGGGTGCCGAAGGCTTGCCTTGATTTGTCGGAAGGGATTCTTCACGACGTAAATTTATCGTGATTTCTCCCTGTCCATGTTTGATAGCGTTGGCGACCAGTTCGTTGACCAGAAGGGTGAAAT
>Ga0114963_10002313_pt1 | contig 13043 bp, 6 predicted proteins | sample C_131016_EF_Meta_FD_87019 | JGI IMG/M metagenome (GOLD analysis project Ga0114963, IMG submission 87019) | Freshwater microbial communities from Lake Croche, Canada to study carbon cycling - C_131016_EF_MetaG | ecosystem: Environmental > Aquatic > Freshwater > Lake | place: Lake Croche, Canada...
ATTATTATTATTTGTATTTATATTAGTTTCATTATTGCTTTTATTATTATTATTATTATTATTATTATTGTTATTATTATTATTATCATTATTATTGTTATCATATTTGCTTGTATTATTCTCATTATTATTACTTCCATCATTGTTATTATTATTATTGTTATTATTATTGTTATTATTATAATTTCTTTTATCATTATGATTATCATTATCATCATCATCATTATTATTATTATTATCATTATTAATATTATTATTATTGTTATTATTTGAAGTATTATTAATCTTATTGATTTCAATTTCTTCCCAGGTTGATTCCTTCCATTGTGGTAAGTGATCAAGGTTCTCATCTTTTATAAATTTCAAGTAACAATTAATTTCTCCTATTCTTTGCCTTTCGAATTCTTCTATAGATGCACTTGGAAGTTTTGGTCTATTAAGTGGAGTATGCACTTTAAATCCTGTACGGTATGTAGAATGAAAAAGTTCTTGTCTCTTGTTTTTCATTGATATGATTGGCTTATTCAATGTTTTTGAAAACCAACGATTAGAACGAGAATCGTAATATAATTGACAATTTGCATCAAAGCTTGTTTCATATTTATTTTTTAATGTTTTTTCCGAACCATATCTATTAATCATGGAAGATCCTCCTACAAATGGTAGATAGTCTGTTGCTCCATTACAATTAAAAGTGTTTTTTGTATAACCTTGGAGAAAATATTCTGTATTAGCTGTTATTGGTAATTTATCATTCATATAGTTACCGAAATATATAGACGTAATTGAATTTGGTTGTATTATAACAGGATATCCAATTTCATTAGCACTTTTTAATTTTAGGCCACGACCAGGAGTATGATAACCATCAATCTTTGGTAATGAGCTGTCTTCTACTACTAAATAATTTCTAGCTTCATTACCATACATACTTTCTGCATCATTGGTAAAATGTAATATTGCGAATAGTAATTGCCCTCTAATACTAGAATATTTATTGTGAGATGCTTGTGGGCAGTAAATTTTCCAATTTTTTGGAATCTTAACATCTGAGTACCAACAATTATTGCATTTAATTGGTTTATATTCATTTTCTGTAGCATCGTAAATAGGTATATAATATTCACAAGTATAGTAGTATTTGCCTTGTTGATTGTTTTCTTTTTTGTTGAATTGATGATTTTCATTATTTTCTTCATTGGAATTATAATTATTATTATTATTACTTTCATGAATATTATAATCATTATTACTATTAATTTCATTGGAATTATAATTATTTGTTATACTTTTATTATTATCATTATTTCGAATAGATAAAAGCATCGATAAAAGATTATCATTATTTTCATTAAGATTATTATTATTTCTTACTAAAGTTATGACGTTACTTGTTGTTTTTTTTTTAAGATTTTTGTTTAATTGTTTGTTTCTTTTATTATTAAACCTTTCAATTGTTTCTTCAAATGAATATTTTATACTTATTGTATGCCTTTTTTTTAAGGTCGTATCTTCATTATGATTTCGTTTCCAATGACTTGTTTGAAACGTTTGTAGATTTATGTCATTATACTCTGTAGTTTTAAAGTCTTTACATATTCCAAATTCATTTTCGCCAATAGGACAATTGAAACATTTTATTAATTTACCAGTTTTTTCGCACTCTTGATGTGTTATTACAATACCAACTTTTATTAATTGTTTGAATTTGTTTTTAGTATAATGCATATGACTATTTGCTAATTCAAATGCTTCAGTTATGGTATTCGGAATAAAAGGAGTCTCAAAAACTCTAACATTGTTTGGATTTTGAAATTTCCGTTTAACAGCTTTCTTAATAACTTCATTACTTTTGTTTTCATTTGTCTCATATTTTTCCATTTCTTTTATAATAATTTAATACGGATGTCGCTTAATAGCTTAATAGATTATTGAATAATTTATTTGATAAGTAGTGAAGTCATTTAAAAATATCAAGTTGATGTGCAATTGAAGATTATTTTTTTATAAGAGCCGTTATCTTTGAAAAGTAGGCGAAATCAAAAAAAAATATATATATCCGTTTTTTAAAAAATAATTATCTGTAAAAAATAGGCGGATTCTATCCATATAAATTATTAAATTAAATACTTTCGGTACGTACTGTTCCGTACCGTAAAAGTACAGCATATTGGCTTAAAAAAGTTTTTCTTCATATTTCTTAAAAAACGGTACGTACAGCATAGGTTATAATAAAAATAAAATTCTCATACTTGTGTGAAAATTAGGCGATTTATTTAAAAAAGTTCGCCTATTTATCATAGATTTCAGCATTTTGGCTTTTTAAAAAGTTTTTTCGTTATCTTAGAAAAGTAGGCAAAATTATATTAAAAACAAAAAATATATATATCCGTTAAAATACATATCTGTAAAAAATAGGCGGATTCTATCCATATATATAAATTATTAAATTAAATACTTTCGGTACGTACCGTTCCGTACCGTACAAAGTACAGCATATTGGCTTAAAAAAGTTTTTCTTCATATTTCTTATAAAACGGTACGTACAGCATAGGTTATAATAATTATAAAATTCTCATACTTGTGTGAAAATCCGTACTTACGTTGGAAAGGTATAACACTCCTACAGAGTATACCAGTATAGAATATATTTACTCGTAAGAGTGAGGAGAGAATTCTCTGTCAAAAATAGGCACACTATATTATAGTACGTTGCCTAATTTACATTTAGCATTTAATATAATATTAAAAGCAGAGAAATAGGCACAATATAATAGTTAAATATAATTATAATAAAAAATAAATAAAAATAATAATAATAACAACAATAATAATTATAATAATAATAATAATAATACACCTGATCTTAATAATCATAGAGAAATAGGCACAATATAATACTTAAATATAATAATAATATAATAATAATAATAATAATAATAATAATAATAATAATAATAATAATAATAATAATAATAATAAGTGTTTTAATTTGCTTAAAAAATATTTGACTAATAAATTTTTACTAAATGTTTAATTGTTAAATTTTTAATTGATTATAAATATAGTTTTTTACTATAATACAATCATCAATATCAATATTATCATTCGTACAAAATATCCTAATATTATCAAAGAATCGTATTCTTGATAACGAAACATACAAATGACCATGAACAAAGGGAGGAGATCTTATATCGACTAAACATTTTTTTAATTCTTGACCTTGACTTTTATTATAAGTCATTGAATATGCTAAACGTAAAGGAAATTGTTTTCTTATCATCGTAAAACTTCTTCCATATGGTAATGTTACTTTAAAAGGTATCCGTGGAATTGTAAAAAATTTGATAATATCCGTATCTATAGTGCATACTCTAATTGAATATTTTTTAATTTGAGTTATCTTTACACGCGTATTATTGGTTAAACCTTGTTTTTTCAATAAATTTCTCATTATAAAACATATATCACCTACTTTTAATTTAAGATTATGAGAAGGAACTCCAACTTTATTATATTTATGTAGTATATCTTCTGTAATCATATTTTGCAATATACCTTTGTTATCATCAACGTAATCAAATATATCTCTAGATTTTAGTATTTTAATATCATTAGTATTCAACTGTTGAATAATATCATTCCATTCATCAACGTATTCATTTGTAGCACATAAAATTGCTGATTTTGCGTAAATTTCTGACTCATTATTATGATTAATAGTCGAAGTAAATAATTGTGGAAATACAAAATTAATTGCTTCAACTTTATCTTGTATATATTTTAAATTAGGAAGTTTTACTGAAATAGATCCATCAAATGGATTCAAAATAGAAGAATGATAATTGTTATTTTTCTTATTATATTTATCCCTACCACTATTATCATTAACAGTATTATCTTCTAAAGATTCTGATATCGGTAGTACTGTTTTATTATCAATTATACCATTTCCAATTGAAACTAACATTTCAGCATAATTTATTTGTTTTTCTATACAATTGCACGAATTAAGACATTGATTACATTTTTTTAATGATTGAATTCGTAAATTTAATGTAAATTTGTATACAGTAAATAAATACCATATTTCTGAATTTAAAATAGATGCTCTACAAATATCGTTCATTAAACCATCTTTTACAACAGGGGGACATTGTTTCCAATCACCAATTAATATTATGACTTTATTTGCAAATCCATTAAAATATTTATAGACAGTTAAAAATATATTAAATTCATTTGATGGTGCTTCATCCCATATAATTACGGATGCATTATCAATAAGTTCTTTTCTCTCATCATGAAAATCCATATTTAACTGTATATTTGTTACAGCATCAATATCTTCAGAATCCTCAACTACAGGATATTTAAATAAACTATGTGCAGTATCGAAGTCCTCATAATTTTTAGCAGCAAGAGCAGTGGAAGCACATCCAATAGCTATTTTACCCAATGATCTTGTATAGCTCAAAACCTTTTTAGCAACTGATGTTTTTCCGGTACCAGCATCACCTTGTAAATATACAAGTTTTGTTTTATTATGTAATATAGCTTCTGTTATATCATTCATAAATAACTGTTGTTCAACAGTATTTGGCTCTTCTTTATTTGATCGTTCATATTTTTCCAATTCTATTTCACAATTGTATTTTAATTTTTCTTTTTGTAGTTCTGTTTCAGATTTTTCAGGCATTGGAAGTCCAAAATTACTTAAACATTTATCGGCTTCTTTAAACTTAATTTGAAGCTCATATAATAGTTTATTATTAGAGAAGTTATCATTATGAAATGTTACAGCTCTAATATCATTGAAATAATCTTCATACATATGACGTCTTAAGATTTTATCATTATATATTATTAATGTTTGATGACCTTGTAATGTTAATATTACAAATAAGTTTCGTAGCTCATATGGTGTAGAATAAAGAAGATTTTCATTAAAACATTTCAACGCTTCGGTTTCTTCATTAATAAGACCCCGCTGTACAGCAGCTTCTTGAAATGAAGAACAAACTTTGGTTTTAACAGTAAGAATGTCCTCCCAACTATTTACAGCAATATTATTAAGAATTGTTCTCAAATAATAAATTTCACCCATAGTTACATAAACCATATTCATTCTAGTAATTGATTTAACTTTCTTAACTCTTTTATAAATATAAATATTTTTATTCACATTTGAAGTCTGCTGTTTTATAATATCCGAACATGTATCTGTTATATTATAAACAAAATTATTATTATATATATTATTATCCGCACAACAGTTTTCTTCATTATCTAATTCATCATTGTCACTACTATCTACACTATTATCATCACTATCATCATTGTTATTTTTATTAACATTAATCTTTGTACTAGTACTACTACTACTACTAATATTATAATATTTCGGATATGTATAATTATAATCATAATTTTGAAAAAACTCTGTATATTTTAAAGAATATAAATGCGACGGTCTTCTAAGATAAATTAAAAGATCACATAATTTACCATTTTCAATTAATAAATTTACATGTTCCGGTAATTTACAGTTAATTATACGAACAGGTGGATATGTTGCTGGGTAAGTTTGATATCCAAATGCTCTCCACATTGTATCCATTGTTGAAATTATTCTACCACGTAAGAAATGATTAATTTCATCTTTAGGATGTAAGTCATCCGTATTATTAAATTGAATTTTTACTTTTTTATTACCTTTAAAGAGATATTTATATAAATACAAAACAGCATAACTTGATCCACAATATTCACAATTTAAATGACCATTCCAATCAAATAACATTTTTTTATTATACGGAACTACTCTTAAATCCTTATTATGACGTCTTCTATATATAGGATATCCACGCTCATCAAAATAGGTTTTTTCAATCAAATCATTACAATCATATTTTCTTTTACATTTACCATTCTCATCTAAACATCCGTTCTCCGCATCTGAACATTCATGAATATTATTTGAAGAACATATGTTAAATAAAGTATTGTTATCTTCATTCATTGAATCTTCATCTGGTAGTTCAGCACAAATATGCTTATTAATAAACTCATATAACATTTCTTTTGTTGAGTTATTGTCAGGTGCACCATCTAATTTTATTATTAAATGTAAATGTGGACATCCTCTATGTTGATATTCTATAACTCGCATCATATATACTAATTTCATTCCATCAAAGTAAATACCTTTCTTAATATTTTTTATCAATAAATCTACTTTACGATGAAATATTCTTACGACTGCTTCAGGTTTATCATATACAGTTTGTCCTGGTAATAAGATATCTTGGATTTCAGGCCAGTATGGATTAGTCGTTGCAGTAATAAAAAATGTAGGACCACTGCATTCAGATACGACTGTTAAAGCTGATATTGCGCAATTTTTTAAGTGTCTTGGTCCACCATGATAAGATGCTGCTAAAAATGAAGGACTACTGTTACAATATTCTTCCCTGTCTTTTACAATTTCATTGTTTTTTATTTTATTAAACTTTTTATCAATTTCAACTACTCCAAATATAAGATTTTGTTCACTACTACGTTTACCTTTAATAATGTTCTGATTATTTTTATTCCAATTTAACTTATAATCTTGAGCTCTACTATATAAATCAACCATATGATATTGCGCTATTTTCGACATAATTTGAAATCGACTGACTGGTAAAAACTTTTCTTTACTCTTATTTAACATACAAAGAACTCTTCTTCCATTCGGTAAAATCTTATAATACGTCTTATCTAAACTAGTATTATAATTATCATTATTTAAATTCTGAATTATGTTTGCTTCATTAAAATTTGTAATTTCTTCATAAATTTCTGTTTCTGTAGAATTGGTATTATCAATATTTTCACACATTAACCAACGAGAACATAAATAATGCATACAAGATACTTCAGACTGAATTGTCGTCGAAAATCCATTTTCACCATATGGGAATAATATCGGAAAACACAACGGCTCAACTATTTCACTGCATGAAGATATTTTAAAAGTTTTATTCTTAAGTTTATATTTGAAAATGGTATTACCGAGCTTTGTATCACTAATAATAGATCCAATTTCAAAAAAATGAGTCTTTGTGTTTATATTGCTATAAAGTGTTTTTATTTTATTATTAATATCATTATTATGATTATGTTTAATATTATTGTTATTATTATTATTATTATTATTATTATTATTATTATTATTATTATTATTATATAAGTTATTATTACATTTAATACTGTTTCCTATCATGAATAACTCTATTGCGAAAGGATTTATTTGTTTCAATTCAGAATATATTTTATTCATGTAATAAGGATTTACACCATAATCAGTATATTTATTATTCACTATAGATGAATTAAACTTATCAACACTATTTTGCATGTCTAATGTAGCATCAAATGTAAAATAGTTTATTCCACTTCCTTTTTTATTAGATGATTGTAAATAAGTATAAGTTCGGCCATTCAATTTTACACATGATTCGCCATTGATTTTTTCAAACCCTCCACCTCTTCCATTATCAACACCAATGCTTGCTATCGATAAAATCATATTATAATAAGAACAATTTTTATTAAAGTGTTCAATTTTATTTACAGCAATTTTCCGTATCTGATTTGGTAAAGGTTTTAACTTTGGAAAGGATGAACTTTCCAATAAAAATTTTCCTGAATTACAGCATTTTTGTCTTTGTTTTAAACCGTCTCCTATTAAATGCAAAGCACCACAACTATAAATATAACAACAATTATTATTACTATCTATTATTATTATTATTATTATTATTATTATTATTATTAAATGCAAAGCACCACAACTATATATTACGACAATTATTATTACTATTATTATTACTATTATTATAATTATAATTACTATTATTATAATTATAACTTATAATTATCATTATCATTATTATTATTATTATATTATTATTATATTTAATAAACTAAGCTTACTGTTCACAAGGATTTTCATAATTCCATTTAAGAAGTAAAGTAGATTTATAACCACATTCTTTAGAGATTGTAACTTTATTTTTTTTAAATGATTTTTTACTTAAAAAATTGTTGTTTAACAATTGATCATCATTTATTTTTCTTCTTTTATAAGAATGTCTTAACTCACTATTGTTATCCATTTTTATTATATGATTTTACTTTATTTAATTTATTTTTATTATAAAATATATTTAGGTTTATATAGAATTTAAATAAGTTTTAGCTGCAGTGATTTATTATTTTATTATTGAAAGTGTATTATGGTTCCCTAACTTACACAAAAAATAAAGAAAATTATCTGTTAAAAATAGACATATATACTATAGTACATAGCCTAATTTACACTTATAATATTAAAATAGAAAATTGTCTGTAAAAAAAACACACTATACTAGGTAGTGGTTGCCTAATTTACACTATAAATAATGTCAAAAATATAAGCACACTGACTATAGTACGTAGCCTAATTTACACTTATATGTAGGATTTTATCTGTAAAAAATAGGCACACTATACTACGTAGTCGTTTGTTTTAGCCCGTCCAAAAGCAAACTTAGGGGTTGCCTAATTTTACAAACTACCACCATTCAATTATCAAATGCTTCAATTTATTTATAATTTATTTATTTTAATATCAAATTGAAATAAATAATTAGAAGTTTCTTTTATTAATTTTAATATAACAAAACATAATATAATAAAGTATTTTATTATTAAATTATTATTTAATTATTTTATAAATTACTAATAAGATATTATATATACTATTGGCGTGCGGGTATATTCATAAGTAAATAACTACTAAATAAATACTATAATTTAATGTATACTAATATCAGCCAAAATCATTAATATTCATTGTCTTCTCCTTCAAATTCATGTTCCTCATTATAAGTTAGTGCATTTTTTCTTAAATATTCAATGTTCGGTATATTACTGTTAATTGTTGTATTATATAATGAAATACCGATATCATAAATCATCCAAACAGATTGAAAAATTACACGATCTTCAACTTTTACTAAATAATATAGATAAGAATTAAATTTTGTTGTCTGATTAACATGAAATGAGGTTTTCATATTCAAATAAAGATTTGGTAAATTAATAAAATTATACTCCTTCAGACCATGCATACAATTAAATCCTCTACTACTATACTTTAATGATCTAATTAGACCACTTTTTACCATTTCAATCAAAGAAGCGACAAATGTTGTTTTATTATAATCATAATTAGTAGCTAAAAGCACTGGAAATTTTGATCTGCATAATATTTGTTTATCCGGATTAATTGTCGAACTAACATGCTTGTATGGATCCATCTTATTTATATCATTTCTTGATAAAATTGATTTTAGTGAATCATTATAATTAATACCACCATTAAGATTCTCTGTTAGAGGGTCTAAATAAGTCTTTAAAAACTTGAAATCATAATTATTGAATTTAGTTTCATACTCATTGTTGAAAATTATTTGTAATTTTACTTTTTTTTTATAATATTTACTGTAGTGATATAAACGCATGATATTTATTTTATTATAATATTGATTATTGACATCATGGAGAAGCGAGTAAGAACTCAATATTTCATAGCGATAATTGTACATTACATCAAATATCCGCTTTAGAGTAGATATTGTTTTAAATATTCTAATATTACCAATATCATTTACTGTTTCACCACAAATTGCTGATAGCATTATCTTACACAAACCAATATCACGTAGATTTTGTATATGAGCGATTAAATAGTGAATTTGTTCTTCAGCAGAAGGAAATGTATAATCTAAATGGAACTGAAAGTTCTTTTCTAATTCATCAGTAATACTAAAGTTATTACAAATTAGATGCCTTGGTGGAATAGTTAATTCCTCTGATGTGTTAATATATAAATCATAATCATCAGGAGTTTTGTTAATATTATTATCATGTATAAATTTGATTTGTTCTTCCGAGAAAACATTTTCATATAAGGGAACTAAGTTACTGTTATTATTTGTTTTATGGAAGCCCCAATTTTTCCCACAAATAGAGTATAACATTGTTGAACCTGATAATACCAATCCAAATGGTAATAGAAGTTTATTTTTAAAATCATTATAACTTAAATTTAGATGATGTCTTATTAATAAATTCAAATTACTCTCTGAAATAAGTCGAATCAATCGTTTATTTTTATTTATTAAATACATTATACTTTTGTTTGTAAGAATTAAAGATTTATAATCAAATATACTATCAAAGTATGAAAGTATTTCAAAAACACATATGTCACGCTCAATTAATGTTGTTAAATTTGATTCTATAGATAAAGACATTTTTAATAGTAACAGGTAAGTAACCAATAATCTAATATGAATAATATTATTACTTTTTTAATGTTATGTATTATTTCAAATAATTATTATTATTAGTAGTAATCTGGTAAGTACTTACCGCAAGTAATATTTTATATTACTTTTTATCGTATAAAATCCGACCGGATGCCTAATTTTCACATATCTTTTTTACCGGATGCCTATTTTTGCAGATATATACTCTAAACTACTACAAATTAGGCCAGTAATTTATACACACCCACAACAAATTAGGCAAATATGAATATAACCTAACCGGATGCCTAATTATCACAGATAACTACTATAAATTAGGCTAGTAATTTATATACCAACAACAAATTAGGCAAAAATGAATATAACCCAACCGGCGAATGCCTATTTTTCACAGATAACTACAATAATTAGGCTAGTAATTTATATACCCACTACAAATTAGGCAAAAATGAATATAACCATGCCTAATTTTCACAGAAATACTCTGTTTGTTGTATATACTTAAAACTACTATATAAATATTAAACAAAAATAAATCATATAAATATTTTATGATCAGTATAATGTATTCTCTATAATATATCTTATATTTACAAATAATACATTATAATATATATAAATATATAACTATAAATAAAATTTATGTAAATAAAACAAAATGTCGTCCTCATTAAAACAAAATAATAATAAAAAAGATAAAGGCGGCATAACAAATAATCAAACAAACTCTTCTAATAATAGTAACATGATGACAACCCCTTCAAAGAAACAGTCATTTTCAGATAGATTTGACCAATTCAAAGCAAGCAGTCCAATGACAAATAGCAGTAGAGAAACAAAAGTATCTATCACTAAAGTTTATGATGAAGACAATACTATGGTTGGATTTACAGTCTATAATTTTTACGGTGGGAGAGACTACTTTATGAATGATATTTCAAGTGCGTATCTTCTTGCCTATAAAGACCGTTTAGATGCACACGTTAAAGCAGGCCGTATTGCATCAATGAGTGATATTAAATACATTGCTAATGACAACAATAATCCTACTGTTTTAGTATCTGCATATCCACAAGCAGTAAGCAATTACGAAGATATTGAGTTAACTTTACAAAACTTTGTTACTTATTTTACTGAAAACAATGATCCAGTAAATAATTGCAAGATCAGATTTACTTATACTGAAGATTTTCATCTTAAATCTGAAGATGAAATTAATGGCTACTTCTTTTTAGCAACCTTAATTCAATTACCAGAACGCTTAAGATAAACAAATGAAGAAGTGTAATTGTTTGCAAAATTTAAGGGAAAACATTAATAATAATACTACTACTAATAATAATACTAATAATAATAATAATAATAATAATAATAATAAACTAATTTAGTATAGCTTATATTTTTTAAATTAAATAAAAAAATCCTAAACCTAATTAATTTTATTTTACTAAATAAAGATACTAAGATACTAAAATTAATATCATTATTTATCAATTAATATTATTTATTATTATAATCTAATACTACTTCTTCTATGCTCTTAGAAACTTTTAACTTAAGAGTAGAACTTAATTTTTTATCACTATTATAATGATATCGAAACTTATGCGTACTAAGTCTTTGTCTATTTGTTAATGTATTTTCCAATACCTTAAATTTCGGACAGACTCCGAATTCAATCTCACCATTAACAGGATTTACATACTTTATAGGGCAATGAATATATGTTTTATTATTATGTTTAAATTTTATAATTCCTAAATAATATTTAAATTTTGATTTATTATTAATAGTAGAGCAATTATTATTTGATAATAATTTACTACTAATTTCATTAAGAAATGTTTCCGAATATACCGGTAAAGGAATATAACTTAAATTGTTACATACAAAATTACTATCTGATTGATAAGAATGGATGTTTTTACACAAACCACATAATTTATAATTTTGTAACATTTTATTAATCAGAGATCTAAATAAATAAATTGTATAACATTTTATTAATCAGAGATCTAAATAAATAAATTGTATAATAGACTTTTAAATTATATATATATATATATGACTTTTAAATTGTAAAATGAGACAATCATATTTTTTAATGTTATTTTGAAGTTATTGTGCATTTTTAAATCGCGGCAGAGAGCTATCACAATTTTACATGGTTTCTATGCCGCTCGCGGTACTACTGTACTAATGTTTTATATTTGTATCAATTTTGTATTGCATTTTTTAATAAATTAAAAAATACGGCAATCATTCAAAATGGTTTATTTATTGAGAAAACAGCAATTTTTGAAATTTTTGAAGAAAAAAGTGCCTAATTTCCACAGATAAAATTACACTCCGCCAAATTTTCAGAGATAAGACGATCAGGGGCTTTAAAAGACAAAAAAAAGTTGGCAGTATTTCAATCCAAAAAAAAACGATATTTTCGTCTTATTTTGAGTGGATACGTACGGAAAAGTTCGAGATACGTACCCCCAAAAAATTAAAATAAAATCATAAATATCCATAATCACCGATATTTAAGTTACTAACGGTTCATATTCCACATACCGTTTTAATAGTTACCGTTTTGCGGGTCAAAAAATTCGTAAATTTGATTTTAATCATTTATATATAGAGAAGATAATAAGACTACCTACTAGTTACTAGTATAATAACTGGAATAAG
>Ga0114963_10002315_pt1 | contig 13036 bp, 9 predicted proteins | sample C_131016_EF_Meta_FD_87019 | JGI IMG/M metagenome (GOLD analysis project Ga0114963, IMG submission 87019) | Freshwater microbial communities from Lake Croche, Canada to study carbon cycling - C_131016_EF_MetaG | ecosystem: Environmental > Aquatic > Freshwater > Lake | place: Lake Croche, Canada...
GGCGCGAAAGCGCTCTTGCTGCACCAGCCCAAAAGGCGCGCTCCCCACCCGTTTTTCAAAGCGCGGTTGCATCATCCAAATTTCGCGCATATCAGCGGCTAATTTGCCCCGCCCAGAGACATCGCCAATGCGGGCATTAAACACATCGTCTATCGCATCTTGCAAAGCAGGGTGCGCATGCTGGCCATCGGCCTGGCGCGCGGCCCAACCATCGCGTACATCCGCCCAGAGCACACAGGCTAGCAAAAAGCTGGGCGCTACTGGTTTGCCCTCGCCCACGCGGCGATCAGTGTCTTGCAAAGCGGTGGTGACAAACGCGTGGTCAGCACGCTCCACCACGAGATCGAGCAAAGGATAAATTCCGCGCTCCAGCCCCAATTTGCGCAATTGGGCAATCGAGGCCAGCGCATGCCCGGTTTGTAAGAGCTTAAGCATCTCGTCAAACAAGCGACTTTGCGGCACATCGGCGAGCAGCGGCAGGCATTTGCGCAAAGGGGCTGCAGTTTTGGTGTCCACCTTAAAACCCAGCGGCGCCAGCTTGGCCGCAAAGCGCACCGCGCGGATGATGCGCACCGGGTCTTCGCGGTAACGCACACCCGCATCGCCAATCATCTTGAGGGTTTTGTTTTTGGCGTCTTTGATACCGCCGTGGTAATCGACCAGCACCTGCGTTTGCGGGTCGTAGTACATCGCGTTGATGGTGAAGTCACGCCGCACTGCATCTTCTTCCTGCGGGCCCCAGACGTTGTCGCGCAAGACCCGACCTGTGGAGTCAACCGCATGCTTCATGCCGGCCAACTCACTTTTGCTGGTTTTTTCATTGCCGGCCACTTGCTCGGCTGCGGCGTTGTCTAGATAAGCCCGAAAGGTGGAGACCTCGATCACCTCATGCTCACGGCCCCGGCCATAGACCACATGCACGATACGAAAACGCCGCCCGATGATGAAGGCCCGGCGGAACAAGGACTTGACTTGCTCGGGCGTGGCGTCGGTCGCCACGTCAAAGTCTTTGGGGCGCAAACCCAGCAAGAGGTCGCGCACCGCACCGCCCACGATATAAGCCACAAACCCAGCATCTTGCAAAGTACGCACGACGTTGGCCGCGCGATCATCGACCAGCATCGGGTCGATGCCATGGGTTTTCACCGGCACGTCCACACGTTTACCCAAAGAAGGTTTGCCATTGCTTTGGCTGTTGCCGGTGGCCTTGGCCAACAAGTTGCTAATAAATTTTTTGATCATAAAAACAGGCTTACGCCAGGCCTGTGGGTTTGGGTGTGCGGCGCGGCGCCATTAGGCGAAGAGTTCGAGTATGCGCCATCCGCGCGCCTGGGCAATTGCGCGTAGTCGCTCGTCCGGGTTGGTGGCTACCGGTACATTGGCTTTCTCCAAAAGCGGCAGGTCGTTGATCGAGTCCGAATAAAAAGTGCTGTGCACGTCCTGCCAGCCCAGGTTGCGGGCCGCCAACCAAGCCTCCACCCGCGTCACTTTTCCTTCCCGGAAACTGGGAACGCCACGTACCTCGCTAGTAAACCAGCCACTGCCGCCGGGGCTGGTATCGCGTTGCAAGTCGACGGCCATCAATTCATCGGCTCCCAAGGCGGCGGCAATCGGACGGGTAATAAATTCATTGGTCGCCGTCACCACGATCACGGTGGCACCTTCTTGCTTATGCTGGCGCACCAGTTCAAAAGCCTGCGGCAAGAGGCCAGGCTTGACCACTTCTTCCATATAGCGCGCATGTGCTTGGCTAGCGGCCTCTTGGCCGCGCTGCACAAAAGCCGCACTGGCAAAACGGGCGTATTCATAAATATCCAAAGTGCCAGCCTTGTACTGGGCGTAAAAAGCATCATTGCGCCGCGTGAACTCCACCGGATCGGTCCAACCCAGGCGTACCGTGAACTGGCCCCAGCTGTGATCAGAATCAAAGGGGATGAGCGTGTGGTCCAGGTCAAACAGCGCCAGCTTGGGCAAACTCATGTGTTCTCCAACATCGAGCGGATCAGGGGAATCGTAATGGCGCGCTGGGTTTGCAGCGCATAGCGGTCCAGCTCATCGAGCAAGGCCAACAAGCTACCCAAGTCGCGGCTAAAGCGGCGCAAGGTGTAGTCCATCACTTCGTCACTTAAAAACAGACCGCGGGCATCTGCCGCCTGGCGCAATGCAGCGCGGCTTTGCGCTTCGCCCAAGGGCTGTAAGGCAAATATATGGCCCCAGCCCAGGCGGGTGCGCAGGTCTTCGCGCAAAAGCAAATCGGCTGGCGCGCTACTGCCTGCGGCAAGCACCGGGCGTTGCAAGCTTTGCGCTTGCACAAACCACTGAAAGGCGCTGTGCTGTTGCTCGGTGGAATACAGGTGCACATCGTCCATCAACACCATGGCCCAGGACTCATCAAAGTCAGGTGGCGCGGCGCCGGATGCATCCAGGCAGCCGACTGTGGCTCCGCGCGAGCGCAGGCCTTCCTCTACCGCGCGCAGCAAATGCGTCTTGCCCGTGCCTTCGGGGCCCCACAGATAACTAGGTACTGCCAGGGCGTCGGGTACGCTATCACCCAGCACCAGGCGCTGCAAGTGCGCATGGGCGGCGCTATTGGGACCCGGGAAAAAATTTTCCAGCTTGGCCGGGCCCGGCATGGCAATGTCCAGCGCGATTTGCCGCATCACCATGCTTTAGCGCTGGTACAGGCCACTGGCCATATAGCTGCTGCGCAAACGGCGTATGGCTACAAGCAGCACGGCGCTGGCTGGCAACGCCACCAAAATGCCAACAAAACCGAAGATTTGACCAAAAGCCATTAGCGCGAAGATGACGGCCAGCGGGTGCAGGCCAATGCGCTCGCCCACTAAGCGTGGGGTGAGGAAAAAGCTCTCTAACACCTGGCCTAGGCCAAAAACCACGGCCACCATGGTCAGCGCGTACGCCGGGCCGGCGGTGGCTGAGAACTCCAGCAAGCCGGCTAACAGGGCCAGCACCATGCCAAGCCCAAAGCCCAGGTAAGGCACAAATACCGCCAGGCCGGTAAAGGTCCCGATGGGCAGCGCCAGGTCCAGGCCGAACAATGCCAGGGCCACGCTGTAATACACCGCGAGCACGCCCATCACGACCAGTTGCCCGCGTAGGTACTCGCCCAGCACCTGGTCGGCGTCGATCAAAAAGCTTTGGGTGCGTTCGCGGTAGCGCGGCGGTATCAGCGTGCGCAGGCCGGTCATGAAGCGCTCCCAGTCCATGAGCAGATAAAACAAAACCACGGGAATCAGCACCAAATTGCCGGCGATGGCCAAGGCGGCGCTGCCGCCGAGCTTGAGCGAGGACAGCACCGAAGCCATGGCGTCTTCCACATTGGCGCTCAGGTAGGTCATGACAAAGGCTTTGATGCCTGCCGGCTCCAGGCTGAAATGCAGTCCCAGTTTGCGTAGCGTGGGCTGCACAGCGGCGTTGAGTTGCTCTAGAAAGCCGGGCAACTGCTCGCGCATCAGCGGCAATTCCTTGACCAAAATCGGTACCAGCAGCAGGACTAAGCCGACCAGCAGCATCAGTACCAGTATTTCCACCAATACCACCGCCAACACACGAGGCAGTGCGCCACGTAGACGGGCATCGAGCCAATCCACCAAAGGGGTCAGCGCATAGGCTAGTACGGCGGCGAATACAAAAGGGGCCAGTACCGGCGCCAGCTGCCACAGGGTCAGCACGCACAAGGCAACAATGGCAGCCCAGGCGGCGGCGCTTTTTTGGGAGTCCGCCAATGCTCCTCCAAAAGGGGACTGGGGTAAGACCGTAAAATCGAAGGGTGATTCTATCGGGCACGCCCCGATTTCCCTCTCGCAGGCAAGCCTGCTCCAGCCCCGCACATTCCATGACCACTTCGCCCCCGCCCGCCGCCAGCCCTTTGTCCTATAAATCTGCCGGTGTGGACATCGATGCCGGGGACGCTTTGGTTGAGCGCATCAAGCCGTTGGCGCGCAAAACCATGCGTGAAGGCGTGCTCGCGGGCATAGGTGGCTTTGGCGCCTTGTTCGAGGTGCCCAAGCGCTATAAAGAGCCAGTGCTGGTCAGCGGTACCGATGGCGTGGGCACCAAGCTGAAACTGGCTTTTGAATGGAATATGCACGACACCGTGGGCATCGACCTGGTGGCCATGAGCGTCAACGACGTGCTGGTGCAAGGGGCTGAGCCCTTGTTTTTTCTGGATTACTTTGCCTGCGGCAAGCTCGATGTGGACACGGCGGCAGCCGTTATCGGCGGTATTGCCAAGGGCTGCGAACTATCGGGTTGCGCCCTGATCGGCGGCGAAACCGCCGAAATGCCGGGCATGTACCCCGCGGGCGAATACGACCTGGCCGGTTTTGCAGTGGGCGCGGTAGAAAAATCCAAAATCCTGAGCGGCGCAGGTGTCAAGCCCGGCGACGTTGTGCTGGGCCTAGCCTCCAGCGGCGTGCATTCCAATGGCTTTAGCCTGGTACGCAAATGTATAGAACGTGCCGCAGGACAGTTGCCAGCTACCTTGGACGGCAAACCCTTTAAGCAAGCCTTGATGGAGCCGACCCGGCTCTATGTGAAAAACGTGTTGGCCGCGCTAGCGGCGCACCCGATCAAGGCCCTGGCGCATATCACCGGCGGCGGCCTGCTGGAAAACATCCCGCGCGTACTGCCCGAGGACTGCGCGGCTCAGCTGGTTAAAGGTAGTTGGCCGCAAACCGAGCTATTCGCCTGGCTACAGGCCACTGCGGGCATCGACGACGTGGAGATGAACCGCACCTTTAACAACGGCATCGGCATGGTGGTGGTCATCGACCCCGCGCATGCAGACGCCTGCACCCAAACCCTGCGCGATGCCGGGGAAGCGGTGTTTGCGATCGGGACGATCGTGCACAGCCAGGCGGGAGCACCGAAGGTGAGTGTGCAATAGGGTATCGAAATGATTGTCACCGATCAGTTTACCTATATTCACCTGCATAAATCGGCTGGCACCTTCGTCAACGTCTTCATCCACCAATACTTTCCTACAGCAAAAATAATTGGTTATCACCTGCCGGCCAGATTTATACCCGAATCAAACCGCCATTTACCGATTATTGGCTGCGTTAGAAATCCCTGGGATTTTTATATTTCTTGGTATTTTTTTCAATACCAAAAAAAACAATCCAATGCGCTATTTATGGCGGTCAGCGAGGCTAAGGCCTTAGACTTTAACCAGACTATGGAACGATTACTTTCTTTGACGGACAACCGTTCCTTATTGAATCAAATTTTAGAAAAATTACCTACGCATTTTGTGGCATCTGGGATGAATATTCCACGCGATGCCATGGCGCAACTTTACGGCAGTAAGCGAGGCCTATATAGTTTTCTTTATCACTGGATGTACATGGATGCAGCCAGTGCGCCGTATTTGGTAAAGACGGAAGAATTAGAACTAGGCCTGCAACAAGCTCTATCACACATGGGCATTCCACTGAGCGATGCCATGCGCCATTATTTAAAGGGGCATGGCAAGGCCAACACCTCTCACCATGGTCATTACGCGGACTACTACAGCCAGGAGATCCGCGACCGCGTGAGCCACTTAGACCGCGAGGTGATACAGCACCACGGCTACCAGTTCAGTAGCCCGGGATAATCGCCTGGGGCGACAATTCGATTATGGATCTTGCCACTTATTGGGACTTGCCAAATCGCTGAAATTGCTCCATTACAGGGAGGAAAAGAGGTTCGACACTCTTGATGGCGGCATAATGCCGCTCCCACTTTTTGGGGTCCGGTGCCGATTGGGTATAACGGGATAACGGCAACTCCGCAGCGACCCGTTCGCGCAGGCTCCGATCAAATTTAATATTTACAAAATCGCAAATCCCTTCAAGCGATTGCTGCGGATCTTTGATCAACTCGTCATAATTAATACAGATATAACGATCGGTACCGATTTGCTTTAAATCAGACATAATGTGCTGATTCGCTTGTAGCCATTGGCTGGCGCAAACATACTCCAAGGATTTTGTTTGCAATTCTTTCCAATTCGGTGTGAGCAATAAGGACCAGGGTTTCCCTGCTGCAATGATTTGGGGATAAGTGACCCAATTGCCCGACTCCCAGGCGTCCATCATGCTGCCGATACTTTGCCAGGGGTCGCGATATAAATAGATATACAGCGCATCTGGAAATATCTTTTGTATAAACGGAATTCGCAGTGCATTTTTCGGTAGCTTATCGAGCAGCCGAACCCGGCTAAGGTCCCCTATTTCAATCGGCTTGCCTTCATGGTCACGCAGTAATGACGCAAAGCCCCGTCGAACCGAATCTGCAATCACCGGGGTGGCATCGTCAGCGATCAGCCGATTGCTTGCACATCCCTCTGGGTGTACCGGATTCAATGCCGGTATGGACTCAAACAGGGAGTGGCTCTCTCCGCCGATGGAGCATAAATCACCCGCACAGGCAAGTGTTTCGAAAAGCAATGTACTGCCGGAGCGCGGGGCCGCCATAATAAATATCGAGCGGTCGAAAAAATCTCGGGTTTTTCCTTGAATTTGGATAATCGGTGTTTGACTATTCACGGTATATTTCGCGCGCACTGCGGGATCTAGCAGATGAAGCTGAATAATGCGAATCGCGCTTTGCCCGTTCGAAACAAGTCTGATTTCATCGGGCAACGACAATAATCCCGACTTGATTTGATGTACATAACTTCGAAAATGGTGCAGATTGGCCGGACCATCGCCATACAAATACCAGAGCGATTCCCATACTTGCATAAAGGTACGCAGCACCTTGGTCAAGGTGGATTTCAGTGCGGCATAGGCAGCAATATCATCCTTCGGCAAATCTTGAAGAATAGTCTGGCACAGCGTTTTGACCTCGCTGACAGACATTAGTGCAGGCGAAGAAAACCTTTCAGTCGATAGCGGCGGGCACTGGCCAGGTTGGTGCGGCATCATTGCAGCCGCCCGGCTTCCCTTGAAACCGCCGGTGGGGTCACCGTGCGAGACCAAATCCCAAAAATAGGGTGAGCCAGCTGTATCGGCTACTAAATGGATGCGAGTAATATTCGAGTTATTTAGAACGGTGTGTTGGCGCCAGTTATCAAATATCCAGGCCTCGCCCTCCGCCATATGCACCTGCTGCCCGTCGCAAATAAAATGGACGTCGGGATGCGTGATCACCGGAATATGAATACGGGTTCGGTTAATCCAGTGGTAATTGATATCGCAGTGCGGTGGCACCACCGCTCCGGGCTGCAAGCGCATGAAGCGCGACCGGCTCCACACGCTGTCAAAAGCACCCAGCACTTGCTGCACATACTCGCAGCGCTGCAGGTAGGGCGTGGGCATCATTTCACCGCTTATTGCATCATTGGCTCCGCCGTTGACGGTTATCAGTCGCAGTGCCGAATTTCCAGTGTAATTTAAAGGATGGGCATTCCATTCGCTCTCTGTGAACTGCCCGATTTCGTACGCCAATCTTTCCGCATCAAAGCGGATTGGTAATTGAACAAAAGGGGTGGCAAGTTTCATGGCGCAAAAAGCTAATTGGGATATAAATATTAGACTAAAGTCTCCAGAAATCCAATTTTCCGCAGCGGTCTAATACATATTTTGATAACACGGTTTGGGGATTTATATTTGCGCGCGAAATTTCCTTTCGCACCTCATGCATATCGGGCAAGCCATAGGTCGCAATGTCATTTTCTCTTTCCTTATTTTCTATATTTTTAAAATCATGCGAAAAGGGCGACATACTCAAAAATTCATATATTTCTCTCATTACCTTGTCTGGACTGGCCACCAAGCGCTTGTACTCGACAAAAAACATGCGGTCCGCAAACCCTTGGTCGATACCATCTTGCATGGCCTGCATGGATTGACCCAAAATACCTTGTGGTCCGGCAATATAGTCGCACCTGTTATTGTCATTGAGCGCTATCCCATTGCGCACCAGTTGTTCATCAATAATATTCAATCGCTCATTGCCTTCGCGATAAGGGTTGCGGTGGATCATCGTGATGAATGAGGCGAGTATCTCGTCCACGTCACGCACGGGGCAGATGACCTTGGCTTCTTGCTTGATATAGCCTTCGATAAATCTGATATTGCCCGTCCAGGCCCGATTTTTATCGATCACCACCGGCTTATCAACATCGCTGTAGTACTGATTGATGATATTGGCGATGATGGAATTTCCCTGGGGAATTTTGGGAAAGCCACTGAAAAACGGATCCACCCTGAAGTGATTTTCAAGCAAAGCCATACTTGAAAAAACAGGGCTAGACGGGCCCGCATAAATCTCCGGGTTCTGTCCCAACAGCGCTGACAACAGGGTGCTGCCCGATCTAGGCAGGCCAGCCATGAAAAAGTATTTTTTTGCCAGCATGTACCTATTACTCTCCAAATTTAATTTTTATTTATAAAAATTTTTAGGCCGCAAGGGCCTGGTTAGCCCCGCCTTTTCGGCGCCCAGCAACGTCGTTAGACCCTACGTTCGCGCGCCGCTACTTAAACCTACCTGGCTCATGCGCCCGAACCTGGGTAGAGCCCGCGCCAAGCCTTCTTTACAACACCAGACAATTCTCCTAAGAAAAAACGCAAGAAATTGTTACTTTTTTGTGAAATTTGGTGTGAAAATAACAAAATCGTTAAAAAACTTTAAGCGATAGCCGAACTGTAGACCACAAAGCTCCCCGCGTGAGGGCGTAGCTTGGACTTTAGTTTGTTTTTTTAACCCTTTTCGTTGGAGAAACCATGAATCGAAACGCCCCAAAGTTCAAGCTCAATCTACTTACGCGATCCGCATGCATTGCCTGTGGTGCGACCATGTCGATGGCGACCTTACAACCAGTCTTCGCGCAGGATAGTGCTAGCAACCTGCAGCGTGTCGAGATCACCGGTTCGGCCATTAAGCGTATTGATGCAGAGACTGCGGTTCCAGTCACCGTTCTGAAAATGGACGACCTCAAGAAATCGGGCGTAACTACCACCGAACAAGCCATGGCCGCTATCACCGCCATGCAGTCTTCGACGGGAACCAGCCAGGTCGTCGGTGCGGGCACAGGCGGAGCTTCTTATGCGGACCTGCGCGGGTTAGGCGCTAACAAGACTTTAATCTTGCTAAACGGGCGTCGCATCGCCAGCAACTCGATCAGCGGTGACGCACCCGATCTGAACATGATCCCTTTCGCCGCCATCAACCGCATTGAAGTGCTGCGTGACGGTGCGTCGGCCCTGTATGGCTCTGATGCGATCGGCGGTGTGATTAACTTTATTACCCGCGATGACTTCGCAGGCGGCACGGTCACGATGGGGATAGACCGACCCAGCAAGGCTGGCGGCGAAGCCAATGGCGTGAACGTTGGAATCGGGTTTGGTGACTTGGACAAAGATGGCTACAACATTTTTGGCTTTGTGGATATGCAAAGCCAAGCCAATCTTGGTGGATTGCAGCGCTCGATCAACAAGCGCTACCCAGGCGGCCTCTCGGTCAACCCCTTCCCCGCGAACTACGGACAAGAAGAATTTGCGGTTGGTAACTGGATGAATCCCGCGGCACCTGCCTGCAATGCCAACCCGAACATTACCGTCGACACCAGCTATGCCACAGCATGTAAAGAGTCAACTTCCGGTTTTGTGGACTACATACCGAAATCAGAACGTAATTCGGGCTTCCTCAAGGGCACCAAAAAACTGGATGCCAACACCCAGTTGGGCCTGGAGTACTTTTTTAGTCAATCCATAATCCAAGGCAAAATTGCGCCTGTACCTTACTTCGGCCAACCGATGAACCGCTTCCTGCCCAATGGCACGACGCCCAACCCCTATTTCCCCGGTAACACGGGCGCAATTGCGTACAACGGTATCAACAAAGCCTACAACCCGGGCTTTCTGGGGCTCTATGGTGAAGTCGGTACCACAGGGTACGGCAAGAGCGTACTGATTAATCCTGGATTCGTCTATGTCAACTGGCGCGACCTGTCCTCTGGTGAGCGCAAAGATAAAAATACCAACACCCAGCAGCGTTTGGTTGCCTCCGTAGATGGCACCTTTAGCAACTGGGATTACCAGGCAGCGGCCACCTACAACGAAAACAAGGTGCAAGTGGAACTGAGTGGCTACACCAACGGCGCGCTGATCGCCGACGGCATTGCTTCCGGAATCATCAACCCCTTTGGCGATCAAAGCGCTGCAGGATTAGCGTACATCAAAGCGGCGGGTTATGCAGGCTCACAGCAGATCGCGACGGCCAAGTCCACAGGCGTCGATTTCCATGCGAGCCGCTCCCTGGGAGACTTGCTAGGTTCAGGACGCCCGGTATTAGTCGCCGTGGGCGGCAGTTACTCTGACGACAAAATGCAACAGGTCGGCGATGACATGGCGCTCAACGTAGCGCTCAAAGGAAGCACCGGCTTCGATCCTATGACCAACAACAAGGGAGCGCGTACCGTAAGCGCCTTGTTTAGCGAATTCAATCTCCCCTTCTCCAAAGACCTGGAAGTTACCGCAGCCGGTCGCGCCGATTCCTACAGCGGCATGGGCAGCTCCTTCAACCCGAAAGTGGGTGTCAGGTACCAGCCAATGAAGGAATTGCTGATCCGTGGATCTGCATCGACCGGCTTTAGGGCACCTTCTTTGTACGACGCCTTTGCGGCCAATGTCTTTACCAACACAGCCAGTGTGACCGACCGGGTCACTGGCAAAACCAGCCAGTTCACTGCGCAATACGGTGGGAACCCGGATCTCAAGCCCGAGACCTCCAAAACGATCAGCTTAGGCTTGGTTGCGGAGCCGCAAAAAGGCTTGACGCTCAGCGCCGATATTTGGAGTATCAAAGTGGAGCACACTATTGGCTCGCTGCCTGACACCACCGTGTTTGGCTCGGACCAATTCAATTATTTGTTCCACCGCAATGCCAACGGCGGCCTCTCGCAAGGTGGCAATTCCTGCCCTGGCACCAGCTGCGGCTATGTGGATCTGCGTAGCCAAAACTTGGGCGGCATCAATACCAACGGTGTGGATTTGAATGCCAATTTCCGCGTCAATGTCGCTGATTTGGGCATCGTCAACTTCGGCGTAGCGAGTACCTATGTCGACAAATACGAATACCAAGATTACGAAGGCGGACCTTGGGTACAAAACGTTGGCGTCTATGTAGGCGGCGGTCCTGTTTTCAAATGGACGCATAACGCCAGCATTATTTGGACCAAAGGCGAGGTTTCAGTAGGCCTGGCCGGCCATTACAAATCTGGCTATGCGGACCAAGCCACTTCAGCCAACAAGAAATTACAAGGCTACACCGGCGCGCCCGTGGGTGAAAACGTGACCTTCGACGCCTACACCACGTGGAGTCCTTCCAAAGCGGCCGCCCTCACCGTCGGTGTTCGCAATTTGACTGATGTCGAGCCGCCAACCAGCTACCAGGTTGCGACTTTTCAAGCTGGCTATGACCCGCGCTTTTCCGATCCTACGGGCCGGACCTTCTATGTGCGCGGAACTTTCTCCTTTTAAGCGAATGCGAACTGCCGCTAGCCCTGCAAAGGTCTTGGTGGCAAGCTGATTCGATAAAGGCTCAAGCGTGGCGGGCGGCAATGCATAGTTGCCGCCCGCCATTCTTTCTTGAAGGCAGGGCGCGTTAGGCCTACCGAAAACTTCAACCGAATTTGAATAGGATATGGGCAATGTCGCAGCTATTGGCAGAAACAAAACCGGATAAGCAAGCACTCATCGGCAGTTGCCTGCGGCTGCCGGTGCATTTCGACCTTGCGCAACTCATCGCTGAATTTCACACCATTGACGGCAGCCTCTGGGGAAGCCGTGCCGGACGGGTGGGTGTGCATGTGCAGACAGAAGCGGTTTTCTTGCGGGGCTATGCACCCGCGGAAGGCGACTTGCCCATTGAAGACCGTGAGGTCTTAGCGTCGCTACCGTTTACACGCGCATTGATTTACAACATCTTCCAGGCGCAGCCGCAGCGCTGTCTGTTTGCAAAATTACGTGCCCAGGGCGAGATCCGGCCCCATATCGATCAAGGCGCGTACTTTGAACGTACCATCCGTATCCACTTTCCTATCGTGACGAACCCGCAGGTCATCATGGTGGCGGACAAGCAGTCCTTCCACATGCAAGCGGGCGAAGCATGGGCGCTCAACAATAGCGCGGTGCATGGCGTAGTCAATGCGCATCCGACCCATGCCCGAACCCATTTGATTTGTGATTACTTGCCGACAGACCATTTGCGCCAATTGTTGCTAGAGGCCCGCCTGCGCCCAAGCGAATAGACCGGCCACCCACGGTGCTTGCAGCACCTGCTAAACGCCGGCTTGCGCAAAGTGGCAAGCGGCCTGATTACCCTGCGCATCCGATTGCAATGGCGGCACGGCCGCACTGCACTGTGCTTGTGCAATAGGGCACCGCGTATGAAAAACACAGCCCGATGGAGGGTTCAAGGGCGAGGGCAACTCGCCCGCCAGCAATTGCCTGGAACGCTGACGCTCCAACTCCGGATCCAAAATCGGAATGGCGGCAAGCAATGCCTGGGAATATGGGTGGCGCGCAGCGCTGTATAGCGCCTCACGACTGGCGATTTCCATGGTGCGCCCCAAATACATGACCATCACCCGTTGGCTGATATGGCGCACAACGGCCAAGTCATGCGCGATAAACAAGAGCGCCAGGCCCAAGTCCTTTTGCAGCTCGGCCAGCAAATTGACAATTTGCGCCTGAATCGACACATCCAAAGCAGATACCGGCTCGTCACACACCACCAGTTGGGGCTCCAAAATCAAGGCCCGCGCAATACCGATGCGCTGGCATTGCCCCCCAGAAAACTCATGGGGGTAGCGATTGACTTGTTGCGCGGTCAGGCCTACCCGGTCCATCAGCGTGCGCACTTTTTGCGCTCTATCGGCGGCTGTTATGTCAGGGCGGTGGATGCGCAGTGGCTCGCCAATAATCTGGCCGGCCGTCATGCGCGGGTTCAGGCTAGCCAGCGGATCCTGAAACACCATTTGTATGTCTTTGCGCACCGCCATCCATTGGGCCTTGGAAGCCCC
>Ga0114963_10002325_pt1 | contig 13015 bp, 8 predicted proteins | sample C_131016_EF_Meta_FD_87019 | JGI IMG/M metagenome (GOLD analysis project Ga0114963, IMG submission 87019) | Freshwater microbial communities from Lake Croche, Canada to study carbon cycling - C_131016_EF_MetaG | ecosystem: Environmental > Aquatic > Freshwater > Lake | place: Lake Croche, Canada...
GCAAGTCAAGCAGGAAATTATGCCGCTGGCTCAGCAGGCCCGCGAAAAGAAAGCCAAGCTTGTAGGACTGCTGACCGGCATTAAAGACCGACGCCGGCAGCTTGAAGAAAATATCAAAACAGCGACAGTCACCAAGGCCGATGCCCATCTTGCCCAGCATAACCTTACTCAACGTAAGGAGTTGTTAAAAACTCGGGTAGCGCTATCCGACGAGCGGTCGCAATTGTTGTTTGATATGAAACGGCTGGAAGAGCAGCGCAATTTAGCCGAGCAGCAAACGCAAATGGCTGTTAAACTGCGAAGCTGGACAGGCGTTGCTGAGTCAGCGCGTGAAGCTTTGAAGCATGCGCCTAGGCTCGTTGCCCAGCGCAATCTGCAGCGGCTAGAGTCTGCGATCAACGAGCTGCTGCAGATCTTTCGAGTTAACTTTGTTGTCAAGGTAGCCACAGATGGAACACCCACATTTATTGCCGAGTTCTTCGACGGCAGACGGCAAGTCGCCCAGCGATTATCAATTGGCCAGAAGACCGTCTTGGCTTTGGCGTTTCGAGTCGCCGTCAATGCAATGTTCGCAGAAGAAATCGGCTTGCTCGCACTGGACGAGCCGACTGCGTCATTGGATCAGCCGCGTATTCAAGCGCTAGCGCCAGTACTGGAAAAACTGCGGGATCTTTCTACGGCAAAAGGCCTACAGTGTTTGCTTGTAACTCATGCCGCAAATCTGTCGCACCTCTTTGAGTCCACAATTGAATTAGAAGCCCCGGAGCTACGACATGGCACCCGTGCCGGATGAACAAATAATCAAACTGCATACGGCTGAAAACGGACATGTCTGGTATTCGGTTGGAATCGGCCCGCCTATTAACTCCGAGTTAATAGGCGACGCTTTTCTGAATTCAGCTGTAATTAGTGGGATGGGCGTGACGGTGCGTATTCTTGGGCTGCCGCAGAATGCAGAGCTGATTACAGCTTTGTATCTGCGGCGGCACAAGCGAGAAGTGCACGCGGTCGAGGTTGCCGGCTTAAACGTCTTGCATTCGCAGGACGAGTTAACTGATCCTGTAGCCGTGCTGCGGCGGATGCGAGCGGTGGACATTTCGTCTGCGTCCGGCGGCTGGCATACGTTGTCTGTGCACGACTATCCGACGTACGCCATGTTGGCGCGTATGCTGCGGACAAACTTCGTGTTTGACGAGCCGGCTAAAGCGTATTTTCAGATTCATCCGGTACGCAAAGCCGCGCAGTTTATTCCGACGCTATCTGACCCTGATACGGCAAAACTGCTGACGACGATTGTTGACCCGCGCTGGTTTGTTGACCGGCGGGCGCCAGACCGCACAGGCAAACTGGAGCTGTATCTTGGGTTAACGCCACACGTACAGAAACGCGTGGCTGATTCAACTGTAATTTTGCACAAACATCGTGAGTTCCGGTGCGCTAGTGTTTTAGCCGCGTGGAAGACAAAGAGCCCTGAAGAAGTAGATCTTCACGAGCCGGCTAATTTCCTGTACCGTATCTGCGCGAAGAACAAAGACAAAGCGCTTGGCGATCTGCGGGCGTCACAGGCGTTTGTTCGGTATCTTCGGTACAACTGGCTAGATGCGCTAAATAGTCGCAAGGGTGTACACGACGGTATCTTCGTTCCCAGTATGTTTTTCAAAACGCCAGCAGAGTGCGCGGCCTATGAAATGCACATGGCGGCACAAGAAGACTAATTTATGCAAGAAATTACAGTGACATTACGGTTCAATCGAGTGTGCCTTGGCGGCGCTAAAAAACGGCGTCACGGTCAGATCATTTTCTGCTTTGACCGCGATCCCAGTCACCGTGTCATGTTTTTGCCGTCGTCGTGGCTGTGTTGTCTGCGGTATGCCGCAAAAATCGCCAACAAGCATCATGCCGAAGTCAAGAAGATCGACTGGTGTCCAATCGTGGTGGGCGAACCCCGCACAGATTGGCGCCGGTCGATTGTGACGCCCGGTCCTGACGGGCAGGCAAAAAGCCACTTCGCGCTGCACGAGGCTTTTCGGCCCGGCGACGTGGTAGTCTTGTCGGCCGTGCTGCCATCTGAGATACCGATGCCAGACTTCGTGCACTTATTAACGCTGATCGGCAAATACCGCGGGTTTTCCCCGTTCAATAACTCGCAGGAGAAGTATGGGACATTTGAAGTTATATCAGTCGAGCCAGTCGCAGGACCGGGCGATGACTGAGATCCGTACTCAACCCGTAACAATTCACCGTACGGGAAATGTTTTAACGTTAACTGGGGCTGACAAGGCGCCGCTTAACGACGGGCTAATCAAACAACTGACGCACGACCTTCGGTATTCGCATATTGAGCAAGTGCAGGGTCAGGCGAGACGAGATCCCGTGACTGGGCAGCGCATGTATTTCCAGACTAAGGAATACAAGCTGTACCGCGTCGAGAACGGTCACATCGTGCTGCTCAACGGCTATCTTGCCCGAATGGTGAACCGGCTCAGGAAGTTGGGTTGCCCCGCCACGCTGCTTGATTCGAGCCCTGTGCGCAAGCGACCTAACTGTTACGTGCCGCAGTGGGATAATCTCCGTGGTCGTGTGGAGTTCCGCGCGCGACAGGAAGAGTGTTTAAATACCATTGCCAGAGCGCCGTGCGGAATTATTAAAGCAGTCACCGGTTTTGGAAAAGCGCAGCCGGTTAGCGAACCTGTCTACACAAACATTGGACCTGTTTCAATTGGCGACATTCAAGTCGGTGATTTTGTTATTGGCGCCAATGGTTACCCAACAGAAGTTACGGGCGTGTATCCGCAAGGCGTCAAAGACATTGTTGAGGTCGCATTTTCTGATCACACAGTTGTTCGTTGTTGCAAAGAACATTTGTGGAATGTGCGAACAAAAACGCAAAAACACAGAAACACGGCATATAAGACAGTTCAAATAGCCGACATTGCCGATGATCTTTACGATAATCAAGGGAATGCAAAATGGTTTGTTCCGGTTAATGAACCTGTGCGTTTTCAACCGCGTGAACTGCCAGTAGATCCTTACTTGCTGGGCGTTTTATTGGGCGACGGCGGTTTAACGCAAGGAAACGTGCGTTTTAGTTCAGCGGACAGTGAAATTGTTGATCGTGTAGAAAAAATAGTGCAGCCGCTAGGACTATTTACTAGTTATATATCGCAGTACGACTGGTCGATCACGCACGGCGTACGAAAACGCAAAAACGCGTTGCACTCGGCGTTGACGTCGCTCGGGGTTTGTGTGCTGTCAAAAGACAAGAAAATTCCTAGCATTTACAAACACGCCAGTTATGAACAGCGGCTTGAACTTTTGCGCGGGCTTATGGACACAGATGGTACCGTGCGCAAGCGCGCTTATCATGTTGAATTTGGTGCTGTCGCATCCAAGCAACTCGCCGAAGACGTGTGCGAAATCGTGCGGTCATTAGGCGGCGTGACGCGAGTTAAAGAACAGGCTTATTCGGCGCAGCCCGGCAAGACCTATTACCGAGTTGCCGTCAATTTGCCTGTAAATCCGTTTTGGCTGCCGCGAAAAGCCCGGCTGTGGCGCGGTAAGACAAAACAGGGCAAGACAAAGGCAATTACAGCTGTACGCGCTGCGGCTTCCGCGCCGTGCGTGTGTATTTCTGTTGCGGCAGACGACGGATTGTATTTGACGACTGATTACACGGTGACGCACAACACCACAATGATCGGCGCCGCGGCACTTCTCTTCCCGGAAGCGCGCATCGACGTTGTGACCAAGAGCGTCGACGTGGCTGAGCGTATCGTGCGCAGCCTCAAACGCCTCTTGCCAAAAGTCGGCATGATTGGTGACGGCTGGAAACAGCGTGAGCGCGTGACGGTGATCACGGCCGGCAGTCTGCAGCACGCTGACGGCGACGCAGACTTTATGTTTGCCGACGAAGTCCATCAGCTTGCCACGATCAATTTCTCGACAACGCTGGCTGGCAGGTATCGCAACAGCCGCAACTTCGGCATGAGTGCCACACCGTATGCGCGGATGGACAACGCTCATGCTGTGCTTGAGCCACTCTTCGGTCCGATGGTGTTTGAGCTGACGTACCAACAGGCGGTGGAACTTGGGTTGGTTGTACCTGTTCGGGTGAGCTGGCTGCCAATGCGGTTGCGTTCGAACCCCGCGGAGCGCTACAAACACCGTGTCGCGAGAAAGCGAGCGGGCATCTGGACAAACCAAGAGCGAAATGGCATCATAGCCGACGCTGTCCGCCAGTACCCAGAATCGCAACAGATTTTGATACTTGTGGAAACGATTGAACACGCTGTCTATCTTGGCTCGCTCTTGCCGGAGTTTAGTCTTGTATACGCGAACATGGCGCCTTACGACTGTTCCGACTACAAGAAAAAAGGCTTACTGCCTCAAGACTACCGGCCGCTCATGGACGTGCAGAAACACGACATGCGCACACAGTTCGAGCAGGGAACGTTAAAGCGCGTGATCGCCACCGACGTGTGGTCCACGGGCGTTGACTTTGAGCAGCTAAGCGTGTTGGTGAGGGCAGACGACAGAGACAGCGACATTGTTGACGTACAAGGTCCGGGGCGTGTGAGTCGAATCTACACTGCCCCAGACGGTACACGCAAAGAAGTCGGTGAAGTCATAGATTGCATGGACACGTTTGACCCAACCTTCTACCGGAAGAGTTTGGGTCGACGCAATAGTTATAAACTCCTTGGATGGGAGCAAAACTGGCATGACGCACAGCGCAGTTGGAGGAATGGGGGCGGTGGCGGAGATTGAATCGCCGTTATTGGCGCATGACTGGTACAAGGAGTTAACTCCAGCACAGCTCGCCGCCTACGTGCGGTACCAGTTTATCTATCTAAACGAGAAAATTGTCGACTGGGACGCACACGAACACGTGCGTCGTCGACCGCATTGGGACGGCGGCAAAGACGCGTACGGCGTAAAGCATACGTCTGCGTGGGGCAAAGCTATCCGCGCTATCAGAGACGCCGGTGCCGATCCGGGTATTTGGGTGCGGGCGCATTTCTCGCCAGAGGCTGAGTTAAAAATGACTCAAGCGCGCGCGTTGCCCGAAATACGGCCCACCATGTTGTACGCGTCAAACTCGCCGGCTATTTACTCTAGATACTGCACACAGTTACCGAGCAGTATTGAAACTGAGTTTGACATTGCAGGGTATACAATTGCATCGCGTATGCAGAGCGCAAAAGCGTTCGGGTTTTCAAAAGACGACCAAAATCTTTACGTGCTTTGCGACGAAAGTTATGTATCAGCTTCTCCGTTCTTTCGCCACGCGTTTGCCGCGCTTGGTAACTGTGACAGGGCTGTAGAGCGCTATCTGTGGTTTGCCGCGATTGAATACGAAGCGCAACAGCGCGCGTATGATTGCGCCATCGACAGAGTTAAAGATCAAAACTACGATTGGTGGATTACAGATACTTTGCGTGCAGCGGTACGCGAAATTCGGCAGCACTGGAGGAACTATCATGGCTAGCGATGGATCGCGCACCACACGAGAACAATATGACGAAGCACTTACCTACGACGAGATTAAAGCGCTGATCCGCGGATTGATGCGCTATCCAAATCTGCTGCGTGACGCCACGCGTGTAGGTTTGGAGTCAAGTTTGTTTAACGGCAGTACCGGCGCTGGCGAGCTGAAGTTCTGTTTCCTGTTCGGCGCCATTCAGGGATTGACCAATGCCCACGGCGGTTTCACTGCTGAAATGCTGATTACGCAGTTGCGCGCGTGGAAGGCAGCTGGGCAACTGCCGCTTTCGGAAGACGATTTTGATTATCTGGTTGGCCCGAAGGGATTTATTTACGACACCTACTCGACCGCGCCTACTGACGAGGCAGGTACAGCCGCTGATAAGAGTCACGTTAATACGATCTTGCGGCGGTTCATGAATGACCGGCTCGTTAAAAACAACGTGCAGCGGGTCATGAATGCGGGCTCAGGCATTGTTGTCAGCGATCTGGAAGCTCAACTTGCTCGCTTTACGCGGCAGGCGCAGGCCGTACAGTTCCTTGGCCGCGCAGCAGACAACTCCGCGACGATGCCGGAATACGGCGCTGAAATCGAATTACCGCCGCCGCCGATTCCATCGACGTTACCGTGGGTGGATCAGTACATCGACGGGTTTCGCCCCGGAGATCTCATTGGTGTGCTTGGCCCGTACTCCGGCGGTAAGACGACTGCGTTGTCGGTAGCTGCTGTGCGTATGGCGCAGCAGTTCTACATTAACAACGAGAACAAGCTGTCAGTCTTTATCGGCTACGAGGACGGCGGCGCCAAGATGAAGCACATGTTCTGGTCGGCTGCCAGTCACGTAAATCGGAATATGTTCGTGGCTGGTTCGCAGTTCTGGGAGCAGTTCTCAACGCGAGATACGCTCAAAGACTACGACCGCGAGCTGCCCGAAAACAAGAACGGCGAAATCTTGGTAGGGGAACGCGAACGTTGGGACGCTGCCAAGATCTGGATGAACCAGAACTTTGTGTTTCTGGACTTCTCTGCAAACGCTTCTTCTGGCGGGCACGGCAACGGCGGCGTCCCTGAAATTTTGGCGGTTCTGCAGCAGTTGGCTGAAAGTCGCGGAATGGCGATTGGTTTTGTCGCGATTGACTACGCTGGCTTGTTGTTGAACCGTCAACTGTCAAAGAACGACAAGACAAAGAACATGGAGCAGGTCTGGCGCCCCATGCAAATGCTCCCTGACGAGCTGCGGACGTATGTGTCTGTACCGCTCAACTGCACAATCATGCTTGCCCATCAGCTTGCCGGCGGTGATATCAAAAAGATTCCGGTTTACCGATACGTAGACCATCTTGACGCTCAGGGCTCAAAAGCGTTTGCAGAAAATCTGCACGCTTGTTTATGCATTAATACACGAGATCCTGAAACCCGAGTGTCAACGATTAACTGGTCTAAGATCCGGTCTGGTGTTCCGCGTATTCCTACGGGATTGATTCGCATGGACGACGTAGTAGTCGACATGCATCTGGTGAACGATCAGTACAAGGCGTGCGAAGCTGCGCGAAAGATCATCAAGCGCGGCGACGTTGAACCTGTCGCGCCGGATGACGTTCGCAATTTCCGCCCGCCGCGGCGCGTTATGCAGATCGACAGATTTGCGGACGATGTCCTGTAGCAAGGGAGTTAGTATGACAATGGCCGCACCCAATGCGCCACGTGTAGAGCCGTTAAATCCGCTGCTGTATTCATTGTTAGAGCACAAGTTTGGCGAGGTCAGGATTGCAAACGAGGGCATGCCCGCGCAGGTGCAAAGCTTTCAAGACCCGCTAAACCCGAAGCGGCGAGTGAAGCGTGGTACGTGGGGCGAGTACTATCGGATCTCGTGCCCGTTTTGCAACGACTGTGATTACAAGCTTTGGGTGAACCACACGTACGGTGTCGACATCGACTCGAACACCGGCAGACGTACAGACACCCATCTTGCGCGCTGCTACAAGAACGCCTGTTTGGATAAGCCCGGCAAGCTTGAGCAGTTCGAAGATATGGTGTTCGGCGCTCACAAACGTATGCTGCCTAAGATGGTGATTCGTGCGACGACGTACGAGGGCGGCCCTAAAGCGACGGACCCGGCTGGCACTATAGTTCCGTTGACCGAATTGCCAGACTATCACCCGGCAATCGAGTATTTGGCGGGACGTGGTTTTGATATCAAGGAACTCACAGAGAACTTTGGTATCGGTGTGTGCACTGAGCCGTCGAACGTCCGGTACAACCTGATGCGCGGCAGGATCTACATCCCGATCTATTTCAATAAACAGCTTGCTGGCTGGCAAGGGCGAGTTGTTGGCAACGCGTACGGAAGCAAGTACTACAACGCGCCCGGCACGTCGAAAAGCCAGCTGCTTTACAACAATGACACCGCGGTCAAGCAGCCCGTGGTTGTCGTCGTAGAAGGCGTCCCGAGCGTTTGGCGCTTGGGTGCCGCTGGCGTTTGCATCTTCGGTAAAACGATGTCGGCGTGGCAGCAGATGACGATCACGACGACGTGGGCCAGCAAACCTGTATTTATTATGCTCGACCATGACGCGCAGGCAGAGCTGGAAAATACGGTTCACATGTTGGTCCAGCGCGGTGTCAACGTGGTGCCGGTATTCCTACCAGACGCCCGCGACCCGGCCGATTATTCTCGGCCGGAACTTTTTGAGATTCTGTCGTCGGCGGCTGCGGCTGTAGACGTGCAGGCAAACTTGTCTTTTTTACAGTGAGGACTTATGTCGACCGGGTTGTCGCTGAATCATCGGTTAACTCAAGCGCTGTATGACCCCGATAGCGAGGCATTCACTGCAGCGTGTTTCCAGTTTATTCCGCTGACTGCGCCCGGCATGCCCACCGCCGGCGCAGACTTTATTGCGCACGCTGTTGCCCTTGGTGACAGCATTGACGCAGCAGAAGCGAAAAAGAAGAAGACCGTGCCGGTGGGGGAAAAGTTAGCGGCGCTTTATCGGGCGGCGCTTTATGACGAAGATTTCTGCATGCCGGTCGCGTTCAAGACCGTCACGCCGCAGGTGTGTTTTCTTCCGGGGCACAAGTGGGGGCCGTACGGTAGACCTGTTACTGCGTTTGGTCCGCGCGAGAAGTGCCGCGTAATGGTCGTGGGGAAGATGCCGGGGCGCTACGAACTTGAAAAGCATAACGCTACAGTTGGCCCCGGCATGACGTTGCTCGCACAGCTGCTCGAAGAGATTGGCATTCCAGCAGAGCAGTTCGAGGCGTGGTACGTCACCGCCGCGTGTAAATTTGCCCCGCACTCTGACGAGGTAACCGCGGTGCCGGCGTCGTGGATGAAAGACTGCGCTATTTTGCTTGAGCAGGAAATCCGTATCGTCCAGCCTGACTTCATTCTCTGTCTGGGCAATGAGGCCACCAAAGCGGTCATGAAGACAACCGGGAATGTAGCCGGTCTGGCTGGCAGGGCTGTGCCGATGGAAGTGCTTGATGTCGACGGTAACAAACGTGACATAAAAGTCATGTCTGTCATGCATCCGTCTTACGTGTCTCGCAAGCCAGAGGTTACTGATGATTTTATCGGGCAGCTGAACCGGTTTAAATCAATGCTGGCAGATGAGATTCAAACAGAGGAGCAAGTCGATCATGCCGAGATCTATACGGAAGAAGCGTTGGCTGAAACCGTTGACGCTATGCTTAGTGATCAAGATCCCAACGCAAATATCATCGCGATCGACTGCGAATGGCATGGGGATTACCCGACTGAGTCGGGTGCATATCTACGCACGATTCAGATTTCCAATAAGGATAAGTGGGCGCGCACGATCGTGTTGCGGCATGAAGGCGGCACAGAAGCGTTTATGCCTAGCCTCGACGCCGCACGATCGCAACTTTCGCGCCTTCTTCAATCTACCGACAGTCGAAGCGTACGCGTGGGTGGGCACTTTTTCCGTGCTGACCTTCCGTGGCTCCTTGACTTTGGCATCGACTTACGTGACGAGTATAAACCCGCTGCTGACCCGGAAGATCGGACGCATGGTGGTTGGGACACGAGTTTGATGTACCACGCGGTGAACGAGTGCGCTCGGTATGGCCTCGATCACTGCTCAATGCGGTTTACAACGGCGCCGACATATTGGGAACCACTGGATAAGTGGATCAAGCGCTATCGGGAAGAGCACAAGATCAAGGCATCGTTACTGGGCGGCTACGGTAACTGCCCAGCGCATGTATTGCACCCGTACGCCAATTACGACGTTGACGTAACTCGGCGCATCATGATGAAGTTTTACGGCACCAACGGCCGCGACGGTGAGCTGGCGCGTGACACTTACGGCCACGACTGCTGGCGCCCATACTGGGTGGCGCATCAAGCTTCGACAGCGTTTCTGGAAATGGAAATGACAGGCATGGTGATCGACCGCAATCGCGCGGACGAACTGACGACGCTGTTCATGAACACGCAGGACAGATTGCTGGCAGAAATTCGGGAAGAATTGAACTGGCCAAACTTTAATCCCAAAAGCCAGCCACAGCTTGCCGTGGCGCTATTCGGGAAAGAATTCGGCAATCGGTATACCAACCCGCCTGTAATCCCAGACGAAGCGATTCTGTTGAACATGAAGCCAGTAAAAACAACTGGTAAGCGGCCCATCCTATGGCAGGATCTGCGGTTTAAAGGTAACTTGTCAACCGCAGTGCCAAGTACAGACAAGGAGAGTCTCGGTATCCTTGGGCACAATAACGCGACCGCTGCCAAGATTCGCGACTACAAGTTTACGAGTCAGGTGCTGCAGTCGGTGCTCAGGAAACCGTCTGAAAACGAAGAGGGAGAATTCGAGGTCGATGACAACGGAAACTACGCGTACGAAAAAGGTCTTGTCGGCTGTGTTCATTCCGACGGTAAAGTCCGTACTCACCTTTTTCAAACCAAGGAAACTGGGCGCGCTTCTTCGTCACGCCCGCCGCTCCAAAACCTCAGTTCTCGGCGCGAAGACGATTACAAGCGCATCCTTGGCGATCAGTACCAGCATCCCGTCCGGTCAATCTTGCGTGTCCCGGAGGGCTGCGTTGGGATTGAAACGGACCTCACTGGTGCGGAGCTGGCGGTCCTCGCGTGGCTAGCGCAGGATAAAGACATGATCGAGCACGTCCGGCGAAACATTCTGCCGGAGGATCACCCCGATCATTATGATATCCATGCGCGGCAAGCGGTGAAGACCTTCAACATCCGAGACGTCGAGCCTACCAAGAAGGGGCTCGTCAAAGCCGGCAAGAAGGGTTTGCGCGTTGCAGCCAAGAACGTGAATTTCGGCATTCCATACGGTCGTGGCTCAGAGGCAATTGCCAGACAGTGCAAAGAAGAAGGCGTTGACGTCACAGCAGATGACTGTCAGCGAATGATCGATGCCTACTTCGCGTCCTATCCGGGCACGAAGGATTTCTTGGCCGAGTGTCGCGCGCGGTCCCAAGACCCGGGTTGGATTGTGGGACCCTATGGTCGCTACCGTCGATTCGTGCCGTCAAACGAGAAAGCCGTGAAAGGCGAGCAAGAGCGGCAAGCGCAGAACTTCCCGATTCAGGGCGGTGTTGCTGATGCCGTGTCGATTGCGCTACGTAACTTCTATCAGTACCGCGAAGATCATCCCGACGTTGATTACAAGATTGCGTTGCAGATTCATGACGCCATCATGTTAATCGTGCCGTTAGAGCATGCTGAACGCGTGTACAAAGAAGTCGTCCCGAAGTGCATGGTAGAACAAGTCCCGTTCTATCCGCGGTACCTCGACGGCGAAATCATCCCGAACGCCGGCCCATACTACTTCGGCGCGGATCGGGACGTTTTCGTGCACTGGGGCGAGAAACTCAAACCGGCTGAAATTGAGGCGCTTGGCCTACATTTTCTGCTGGAAAAAGAGGGCTAGACAGGTTGTTTTTGTGTGATAGACTCCGGGTAACAACACGGGCAAATGTGCCCATAACTTGAAGAAAGAAAGGTTGATTATGCCACGCTACGATGGCCAAAATCTGGCTGCAGTGGATCCCGAGTATCGCAAGGCTCATAACATCGGTTCCGGTGGGACGAGCAACACTAAGCGGCGGTACGCTTACGGCAAGCAAGGAAACGTGCTTGTTGCCCAAGGCAACGAACTGTTTGCTAACGGCATGTGTCTGCGTTTCCTCCCCTTGTACGACGAAACGGCCAAAGACGACGCTGGGAACCGCCAGTTCGTTAATTTTCGAGAGGGACGCAACGACGTCGCTTTCGGTGATTGGGCCCGTCTTCTGACGTGCGCACACTGGGTGGGCAATCCCGGGGTTTGCTTCGTGATTCACGACGGCAACCCGAACATTAACTTGTACGACAGCCCGTACCACATTCTGCGGAATGCGGCGTACAACAGCAAAGACAATCCGGGAGTCGGTCGGTTGTTTAGCGAACTGATCGCTAAGCCCAAGGTGATGAAGTCGCACATTGGCAGCCTGAGCAAGCCTGAGAAGATCTTGTTCGTTTCTGCCAGTGTCGTGTTCGTCAGCGATGACGGTCGCTCTACGCTGCTGGGCGCGTTCTCCGATGATCAGAAACGGAACGCACGTATCATCGGTTTGAAGACCAGCGCCCAGCAGGCGCTCTATTCGGCCCTAAGCGTGCAGGATCCGACGACTGGTGAGTACATGAGCGGCGACATGCTGTCCCTTGGGCCGGCGAAGCTCATCACGTTCCTCCCCGAGTCTTATGTGACACGGGAGCAGAAGGTAATGGCGGTTGGCGCGCAGGGGCCGGAAACGTTCCACTGCCCCAAGCACGCGCGTAGCACTGACCCGAACGCCAAGTACGTGGTTGGTTATCCGCAGTCTCGTAGTGAATACACGCATTACGCTGTTATTCACGACAAGTATTTCAACCATGACATTACGCTCGCCGCGCATGCTGACAAGCTGGTGGCTGAGTCGCAGTCGTGGGATGAGTACATGTGGGTGCCGACGTTTGAAGAGCAGGCGGAAATGCTGGCAACGGCATTCCCCCGCGAGGCTCTTGATTACGCTTGGCGTGAGCACCCGGAATACATACGAGCAATCCCGAAGAACACGTCTACGTTTGAGGGCGCTGGCTTGCCTGTAGACGAGCTGGAGGAGGCGCACATGGCTCCGAGGGCTCCGGCACCGGCTCCAGCCCGTCAGGCGCCTGCGCCGCACGCAGGGCGCCCCGCGGCTCGTCCTGTTCCCACGCCGGATCCAGTAGCGCCGTGGGATATGCCAGAAGCTGAAATCTCGGCTGAAGAAGAAGCTGGCGTTGCAGACATGTTCTCTGCGCCAGCCGCTCCGTCGATTCCGCCGCCGGCTATGCCCGCGCAGCCTGCACCGGCTGCCGGTCGTGCCGATTCTGCGGACATTCTCGCCAAGGCACGTGCGCGCGCTTCGGCTAAGAAGTAGTCGTTTTCCTCACCGCGGGGCCCACTTCCTGCATAGTCGTCGCAAGCGGCTATGGCGGCCCCGCGGTGGGGTTTTCTATAGCGGGCAACAGCAATGAGCAAA
>Ga0114963_10002328_pt1 | contig 13013 bp, 13 predicted proteins | sample C_131016_EF_Meta_FD_87019 | JGI IMG/M metagenome (GOLD analysis project Ga0114963, IMG submission 87019) | Freshwater microbial communities from Lake Croche, Canada to study carbon cycling - C_131016_EF_MetaG | ecosystem: Environmental > Aquatic > Freshwater > Lake | place: Lake Croche, Canada...
AGCTGTAGGAGGCGGTTAGGTATTGTTGTACCGTTTTTCCATTCAGAAAAAAATTGGGGTTGAGCTCCTGGGCAATAGGATCGGCTATTTGGTTGCGATTGTATTCCAAATGAAAGGTATGAATATGGCGCAAATGGGCGCGGTAAGTTAACGAAATACTGGCGCTCAGTCGTTTATAGGCAAAACCCTGCCCTTCAGAAGTTTTGTAAAAAATTTGCTTATTTTTTTCGGTAATGTAATTGACTTCTTTGTTGAATAGATACTGAAAATTGGTTTTTAAGCCCAGGGTTTGTTCGCGATTGATGTAGGGTTTCCGATAGCTCATTTTGTAGACCCGTGTATAACCTTGCGAAACCATCATTTCTACGTGGTCGCCATTCCCGGTTAGGTTTTGATGCACAAAATCGATCCCATAATTGAGTCGTGATAAGGAGGCTTTGTGATCTACCCACCAAACATTAAAATTTCGATCTGCTAACTCAAATAACGGAATGGGATAAATGTACCACATCTCTTCTACTTCAATCAAAAGCTGAATGTGATTGGTAGCGCCTTCCCAGTTTTTATAAGTTATGGAAGCTGATTTAAAAAGGCTGGTGTTCAAAATTTGCTGTTTGCCCCATTCCACTTTACTGGGCAATTGATTGAGCGTAACGGTATCGCCAGTTTTGAAAGGTAATTCGCGCAAAATTATGGTTGCTCTACTTTTTTTATTGCCTTTTATGGTAATACTATCAATAACCACAAATGGGTCAATGGCCATAGTAGCAACAACAGAAAACAACATCAATCCGAGAAAAATAATCCAGCGCATTCTTTGGCTTCGTTCATCTTAGAGTGTGTTTGGATTTTTAGTTCGCAAGCGTAGTGAGTCAAAATTTGCACCACCGAGGCGCGAAAAACAGAGTGTAGCAGCGCTACATGAGTATTTTCGCAACGAAGTTGGAGTGAATTTTGGCCATTTGTAGCGCGAATAAAAAATTCAAACACACTCAAATTTAAAAAGTCAAGTTACTAAATTAAGTCAAGCCATGCTGGATAAAAAAGATGGCAAGCGCCCGATCAGATATTCAAGTAAGTCATCAATCCTTCGTAGCGTTCTTTTAATGAATCTAGATACTCCACCTCATTAAAAGATGCTTTTACCAAATAGTTGTGACGTTCAAAAGAGGCAAGTAGATTTCGCGAGTTTTGACTATTAAGCTTTAGTGTAACATCCAAGCGATTTGAATCGGGATGTGAAGTAATAAACACACTGAGGATAACTACATTTTCTGATTCGGCGATTCGGGCAATATTGGAAAGCGAATAATCGCGTTTGGTCACTTCCAATACGATGATGCTCCCAGACTCTGAAAAAGCCACGGTTTTTGCAAAAAACTTCAACGCATCTTCTAGCGTAACCACTCCCAGGTAATTGTTTTCTTCGTCTACCACTGGAATAATGGTGAGATCCATATTGGCGATCAAGCGCATGATCTCATAGATGTGATCATTATGGTGCACATAAGGCCTGGAAAGCGAAAGACTATATGATCCAACGGGTTCGGTGGCGTCGAAGTTGAGGATATCCTCTTCCGATACCACTCCCAGCAATTCCTGATTGTTGACGATGGGCAAATGACGAACGAAAAATTCTTCCATCATTTCAAGTGCTACTTCGCCGGAATCAGAGGTTTGTAATGGGATGATACTGGTTGAAATCAAGCTTTCTGCTATCATGCTAGTTGATTAGTTTTTTCTTGTGGATGTCAAATTCTTCCTCCGTCAATAGACCTCTCTGGCGAAGATCGTTTAATTTTTTTAGCTGTTCCAACAAAGGGGAGTGGTCTTCAGGAGGCAGTTCCACTTTATTTGTTTGCTGCGCGGTGGACGCGACGCCTGCGGGCAATCGGAAATTATTTTTTTCGAAAGCCTCAAAGCCGTCTTGTATACGCAAAAACGCCAAGGCATCGTGCTCTTTAATTTTTTTGAAATCATTGAACCCCAATGCAACGGCCTTATCAAGATGGTAAAAGGCACGTTCGGCATTTTCGTTTAATGAATAAGTACAAGCTAGGTTAAAATGGATGGAAATATCACGAGGGTCTAGCTCCAGCGCCTGGGTAAAATCCTCAATGGCGCCATCGTAATCATAGTCCTTATATTTTTCAATTCCGCTTTTTTTTAGCTCTTGTTGTTTGGTAGTAGCATTACCGGTCATTTGGTAAGGCGCTTGGTTATTGCGGGGTGGAGCTTGGCGGTTATTTTTTTGACGATCGCGATCCGTGATTTTTTCTCCCTTGCGATTGACACGTACCGTTTTGAAATACTCTTTATTGTACTTGATGTTGAAATTATCAGGAGCCATGGCAAAGAAAACGATGGCATCAATAAAACTAACAATTACGGCAATCGGCATCATAAAAATGTATAGAATGCCGAGCCCAACTTGGCCAAGGTAAAAACGGTGAACTCCAGCCCATCCAAAAAAAAGCGCCAATATTCCGGCAAGATTTTTATCCTTCATCTTAATCAATTGTAGTTCTTGCTTTAATAACCAAAAAATTTACCGCGGCAAGTTCCTGTCTAATTTAACAGAAACCGAATTTAATCGAAAGACATCCATAAATACAGGACTAAAACATACAAAAGGGTTGCTTAGTTTTGAGAAGCGCCTGCATAAAGTTTACAAGTAAGAACGGTGAAATCGTCGAGATAAGCTTCTTCATCCCGAAATTTATCCAAATAAAGTTGTAATGCTTGGTTGAATTGAGTAGCGTTGAACTGATGGTGTTCCATCGCAAATTTTTCCAACATCTCTTCAGTGAATGATTCGCCCTTAGGGTTACGGATGTCGGTAAGTCCATCGGTATAAGCTAGGATGATGGCTTCGTCATCGGGGTCAATGGTGCAGTTTCCTATCTCGATGTCTTTAATCTTTGCATAAGAACCCAGCATAATACACCCCTTGTCCAACTGGATCATGCCGTTTTTGGTTATCAACAAGGGCGGGTTATGACCGGCATTTACGTATTGCAGTTGACGCGTATTGAGGTCGTATTCGGCGATAAAAAAAGTGATGAATCGATCACCTAGGGTTATCAAGTTGACTGATTGATTAAGATCGCGGATGAACTCGTCGAGTGCCATGCGTTTGTTGATCAGAGTGTGAAAATTGGCACGAAAATTAGCCATAAGCAATGCCGCAGCTAATCCTTTGCCTGTGAAATCGCCAATACAAAAAACGATTTTTCCGCCAGCAAACTCAATAAAATCGAAATAATCACCGCCTACACTCATCACGGGCCGGTAGATACTGGCCAGCTCATAATTGGTGGTAAAAGGCAATTGTTTGGGGATGAGCATGCGCTGCACTTCCCCAGCCAAATCCATTTCCTGACGCAAGCGTTCTTGTTCTATCTGCCGCTTAAAGAGCCGCTTATTTTCTATTGCTACCGAGATAACATTGGTAATCGTAGTGATGAGCTGAATTTTGTTGTACATATCTTCTTCCTCATTGAACCCTCCAATGAAGACATATGCAATCGCCAATTCTTTATGGCGCACGGGGATCACTACGTCAAAATGCTTGATGAGGGGGTGCACGTTTTCCTCTAAATTGCGCAATCTGGTATAGTTGGGAAGAAAAGTAGAAATGTCTTCAGCCAGCAGTGCTTCGGGGATATTAAGCGAAGCAGCGCAGATCCAAGATTGATCTTCCTCGTTTACATAAAGCGCCATTTTTTTCACCCCTAATTCCCACCCCAAAAATGAACTGTACATGCTGTAAAGTTCAGCAGCGGAAACGTTGTTGTTGATGGCTTGGGTGATGCTCAATAGCCGGTTGATTTGCAGCTGTTTCAAGTGCAATTCCTTCTCCAATCCTTCAATATTGGACAATTGTTTTTGGATTTCAGAATACTCCGGCATAAGATGCAATATGTTTCGAAAAAAAAATTTAAGCCTTGACAAAAGGGTTATAAGCCAATTCGATCGATTCATAATTGTTAAAGATAGAAAAGAATGTGGGAATGCAGAAAGGTAGTGACCTACATCGATTCAAATTTCCATTTCTGCTAGGTATTAAGCATCTTTGTGCTGTTGGTGGTACAATCTTAAGTCTTGAATTTCTGTGTGTTCTAACTTTTATTGATCGAACTAGGTAGATTATGATCATTGTTCAATACATCTTGGCAATACTGCCCACCATCTTGTTAGCCCTTTTGATTTATCGGGCGGATCGCTATGAACGAGAAAAATGGCTGCCTCTTACTTTGTGTTTTGTACTGGGTTTGATCATCACTTTTCCGGTACTGAAAATTCAACAAGCTGCTTATCACTGGGGACTGGATGATACGTCAAAATGGCCATTTGCTTTGTTTACGGCTTTTATACTGGTGTCTTGTTCGGAAGAGATTTTTAAATTTTTAGCCTTGGTTATTTTCCCTTATCGACAATCCTTTTTCAACGACCCTATGGATGGAATTGTGTATTCGGTCATGATTGGGATGGGTTTTGCTACTTTAGAAAATTTGTTGTACGCTTTTCAATTTGATATACCTACCACCGCCTTGCGCGGACTCACCGCTGTACCAGTACATGCCATTTGTGCTACCATTATGGGGTATTACGTAAGCAAAGCCAAATTTAATCCCGATCCCAAAAAACACAACACATTGATGTTCTATGGCCTGGGATCGGCCATTTTTGTACATGGTCTATACGATTTTTTTATCCTCCAGGAAATTTATGATGGGTTGATTTTACTGGCTATTGTGACTTTGTTGATCAGTCTAGTTTTTGCAGCGCGGATGTTTAAAGAGGATCAGGTGGAGTCTTCAGCCTATTGGAAAAACAAAAACCAACCACCAGAATAGGGCAATTGTTCTCCTACTTTAGTTTCTCGTTGTTGGCATGCCGATCCGCATCCCGCTTGGTTTTTTTATCCAAATTTTTGACCAGGGCATCTGTCAAATCTATACCCGTTTGATTAGCCAGACAAATCAACACAAACAACACATCGGCCATTTCATCAGCCAAATCATTTTTAGCAGTAAGCGCCATCTCTGGTAGTTTGAATGATTGCTCGCCATACATACGCGCCATCAAGCGCGCAACTTCGCCTACTTCTTCCGTCAGAATGGCCATGTTGGTCAACTCATTGTAATAGCGGATGCCAATGGTGTTGATCCATTCATCCACCAGCGTTTGTGCCGTTTTAAGTTCCATTATTCTTTGTTTTTAGTATCCATGAGGATGGTGACCGGACCATCGTTGAGTAGGCGCACTTTCATATCCGCTCCAAATTCACCGGTTTGAACGGGCCGTTGGGCGATGATTGCCAAACGCTGTACAAAAGCTTCATAAAGCGGGATGGCGATATTAGGTTTTGAAGCGCGGAGGTAAGAAGGGCGATTGCCTTTTTTGGTACTGGCATGCAAGGTAAATTGGCTTACCACCAACAATTCACCGTTGATTTCGATTACGGAGCGGTTCATCACCCCTTGATCATCGTTAAAGATCCGGAGGTTGGCTATTTTATTACAAAGCCATTCTATGTCTTCGGCATTGTCTTCGTCTTCGATGCCCAGTAAAATCAACAATCCGGCTTGGATCGACGATTTCATGGCGCTATCAATGGTAACAGAAGCTTCACTAACCCGCTGGATGACGGTTCTCATGAGTTATATTTTTTTATCCGCAAAGATAAATTTTCTGCATTAGCGCTTATTCAATGGGCTGTTGTAATTCCGATCCGTTATTTTTCACGGCATTCACCAAACTAGATACCGGATACTTGCTTAAAATCCCATCGGGCATAGGTTGGTGCAGAAAAAAATTGACATCCTCAGTGGTCAATTCACTCAACCACATTTGCTGTTGAGCCGCATCGGTTAAAACAAGGGGCATCCGATCATGAACACTGGCCATTTCTTGATTGGGTGAAGTAGTTAGGATCGAAAAAGTAGGGTAGTCGACCCCATTTTCGCGCCAAATTTCCCAAATTCCAGCCATCACCAAGATTTCAGCGTTCGACCTGTATATATGGTAGGGGATTTTTTGCGATCCATCTTTTTTCCATTCATAAAACCCATCCGCCAACACCCAACATCTGTGCTGACGTAGCGGTGTTCTAAAAGACGGTTTTTCAGCCGCAGTTTCTGCACGCGCATTAATCATTTTGGATTGGCTCTTGCGGTCTTTTGACCAAAAAGGAACCAGACCCCAATGAAAACTTTGCAATTGAGTAGGCGTTGTATTGGTCACTATGTAAGCCAGTTGGGTAGGTGCTATGTTGTAATTAACCAGCAACTCCTCTGGTACCTCGAGCTGAGGGAATTGGACTTTGATTTTAGCCTTGTTGGCAGAAAAAGAGTACCGACCACACATTTTTCAAATTGGTTTGAAGTGACTGTTGAGTAAAAAAAGTTTTCCACAAGCCTTTTTTAGCAAAACAAATGAAACTATGATTATCAGTCTTTTAACCCCTATGTTTACCAACACCATAAAACTAATAACTTGTGGATAGAGCAGCAAGTTTTGCACATCCGCAAACACGACGCGGCGGAAAAACTATTTTTCCCCAATCTCAAAAAGTTCTACACGCTTAATCGTACCAATTTAAACCGATTCCCAACGTGTTTTCCACGAAGCAAGTTAAAAAAGTTATTCTGTTGACAAGTTACCCACACAATGTGTATAGAATCTCTAAATACCTCATCGATAACAACCTGCGATGTTAATCGAGTGTGCATAAAACAGGAGTTGGTCTTAACATCTGGTTAACATAGAAAAAGTCAATTTTTTTCTCCACATATCCACAGCACTGATGATGATGGTGTTTATTTAATTTTAAAATTTATTTAAAACCATTATCAATAAAGAAAACGCCCTTCCGAAAATGCTGCATCCTGAACGGAAAAGAGCGTATCTTTGGAATCCAAGGTTTAAAAAAGCACAAGGAAAAAAATGGACAGCGCATCTGCAATTGAATATCAATCGATTACTAAAACTGAAAAGCAATACCCACGTGCCGTTCAGATCTGGTTGGCGGTTGGGGTTTTTATGATTTTCATGCAAGTCGTCATTGGCGGGATAACCCGATTGACGGGTTCTGGGTTGTCGATCACCAAGTGGGAAATCGTAACCGGATCCATTCCTCCACTCAGTGCTCAGCAATGGGACGATGCCTTCGAACTGTACAAGGAAACTCCGCAATACCACAAGATTAACAAGGGGATGAGTATGGGAGAATTCCAATTCATCTTTTTCTGGGAATATTTCCATCGCTTGTGGGCGCGAACGATGGGTTTTGTGTTCTTGTTGCCGTTTTTGTATTTCTATCGCAAAGGGTGGATAGATCGACCGCTTTTGCGCCGCTTGGGGATTGTTGTATTGCTGGCCGCAGTAGTTGCTTCCTTTGGTTGGATCATGGTGGCTAGCGGATTAATCAATCGCCCCTGGGTAAATGCTTATAAACTGACAATGCATTTGTCGCTAGCGCTCATTTTATATAGTTACCTTTTCTGGACTTTATTAACTACGGTTCAAGTTTATCCACAAGTTATCCACAGTGTTTGGTTGAAAAAGTGGGGCTTTACTTTGGCCATTGTGCTGGCTATCCAAATCATTTTGGGTGGTGTGATGTCGGGCATGAAGGCTGCTCTTGCTTATCCCACTTGGCCAGATATGGGAGGAGCATTGATCCCTTCGGTATTGTTGAAATCTACCCAATGGAATGTTGATAACATGGTATATTACGATCAAAATGTGTTTATGCCTGCCCTTGTGCAAACTTTGCACCGAACTGTAGCTTATCTCCTGTTTATCATGGGGTTATGGTATTTCTTTAAGGGGTTAAGAACCACTATTACCCCCCCTTTTCGAGTGGGTTTATATCTATTTGTAGGCGTGTTGTTAATGCAAGTTATTCTAGGTATTTTGACCCTCATTAACTCCTTGGGTACCATACCTGTAGGGCTTGGCGTTTTTCACCAAGCCGGCGCATTGATATTGTTATCGGTGGTTCTTTTTCTCAACTATCAATTGAAAAGAGATACTGAAAAAGTATAATGTTGGTAACTTTGTGGAAAACTTTTTTGGAAATTTATGCCAGTTTACAGATTAAGTGAAGACTCCCTTGATTTTCCGCCTGCTTATCTCGCCAATTGGCAAGGCATACTGGCTGTCGGCGGAGATTTGTCTCCTGAGCGGTTGCTTACGGCTTATCAAAATGGCATTTTTCCCTGGTTTAATGAGGAAGATCCCATTTTGTGGTGGTCGCCCGATCCGCGGTTTGTACTTTTTCCAGATGAATTGAAGGTTTCCAAAAGTATGCGGCCTTATTTCAATCAAGGGAAATTTCAGGTAACGCTTGATCAAGAATTTGAACAGGTAATGCGCAATTGCCAAAAAACTTATCGGGAAGGGCAATCCGGAGAAACTTGGATCACCACAGACATGCTGAATGCTTATGTGCGTTTACATCAATTGGGGTATGCGCACTCGGTAGAAGTTTGGGATGGAGCCAATTTGGTGGGCGGTTTGTATGGCTTATCACTTGGAAAAGTTTTTTTTGGCGAGTCTATGTTTAGTCATGTTAGTAACGCGTCCAAATTTGGATTCATCACCCTTGTTCGAAAATTGATCAACTTAGGTTTTAATTTAATCGATTGCCAACAAGAAACGGAATATCTTGGTAGCTTAGGCGCACGCCCCATTCCGCGGATTGATTTTTTAGAACTATTGGAAAAAAATGAAACCGAACCCACTTTAGTCGGAAGTTGGTCGGCACTATAAATTTCTTTGTTCCTATTGTCCTTTTTTGATCTGCCGGATTATTTTTTACCACAAATCACGACTTGCAAAATGATGACGATCCGGTTCTTAACTTTCGCAACTTTTTTTTCCTTTCTGGCTTTTATCGGCCCAGATAATAATCGCTTTCCACAGGATTTTTTTGATGAACCTGTACCCCGTCAACCCATGCTATTATCGGGCACTTTTGGCGAACTCCGACCAGATCATTTTCATACTGGCATCGATATCAAAGGTGGTATAGGGGTTCCTATTTACGCTGCGGGGATTGGCGAAGTAGCTCGCATATCGGTGAATCCTGATGGTTATGGTAATGTGTTGTACCTCAACCACCCCAATGGATTTACCACGGTATATGGGCACTTAAATGAATTTTCGCCAGAAATAGCGGCTTACGTACGCGCAGCGCAATACGCTCAGGAGAGTTTTGTGGTAGACTTAACGCCACCTCCTGGAAAATTTAGGGTACGCAAAGGCGAGGAAATTGCTAAAATGGGTACAACTGGGCATTCCTTTGGCCCCCACCTCCATTTTGAAATCCGCGAAACCATCAATGATAAACCCATCAATCCCCTTTTGTTTGGATTGAGGGTTGTTGATAATGTGGCGCCGCAGTTGTATGAAATCAAGTTGTATACGTTCAATGATAAATTTGGAATCACCAGCGGAAAAAAAACCACCCTTAAGACAAGAACCGGAGAATATCGCTTGGCTATTGGGGATACAATTAAATTGACCGAAGCTCAAGTGGGGGTTGCCCTTAAGACCTACGACCATATGGATGGTTCTGCCAATCAAAATGGTATTTATGAGCTTCAAATGAAGGTTGACGATCAGGATCATTACCGTTTTAGAACTGAAGCGGTAGTATTCAAAGAAACACGCTTTATCAATGCCCATTTGGATTATGCCGAGCGGGTAAGTCATGGCTCTTACTATCATCGCTGTTTTTTACTGCCCGGCAACTCGCTTTCTATGTATGAGCAAGTTGTTAATCGTGGGATGATCAACTTAGAAAAAGGGCAAACCAAAAAAGTCAGCTTTGCGGTGAGTGATGTTGCTGGAAATATCGCCAAAGGCACTTTTTGGATCAAACGGGTAGATGAACCGACCACTCAAGTAGCTTCCACTCCCGAACCTGTTTACAACTATGTGCTGCCTTACTTGCAAAACAATGCCATTGACAATGTTGACGTGCAAGTGGATTTTCCAAAAGGTACTTTTTATGAAGATTGCTATTTTTTATATGGCGCTTCAACTCCGTCTAATCCAGCAGTATTTTCAAGAGTGCATACCTTACACAATAGTCGGGTACCGGTGCACGATTTTTTCACACTGGGCATCCGACCTACTCGTTTGCCCGATTCATTGAAAAACAAAGCCTTTGTTGCTGGACTCGGTAATTCCGGTCGAGAAACAAATTATGGTGGAGTATGGAAAAACGGATTGCTGGTAGCACAAACACGCATGCTTGGCGATTATGCCATTATGATCGACACCGTTCCACCGCGGGTTGTTCCGGAGAGGTTTTTGCCTGACATGAGCAAATCCTCTGGTTTTGGATTTGTAATCAGTGATAATTTTGGTACTGGCGGGTTTACGCCAGATTTGCAATACCGCGCCGAAATTGACAACCACTGGGTATTGATGTCGTACGATGAAAAAAGAGCTCGCATTGCTTATCGGTTTGATGATATTATACCGCCCGGTGATCACCATTTCAAATTGGCCGTATGGGATGCTAAGGGAAATCGACGGATCTGGGAGAAAGATTTTAAACGATAGGGAGAACTTAGCGGATAGATAATTGTTCCGCACTTGAATCAATACCTTATTTATCATGTCTATGTTGAAAGAAGGCGATAAAGCCCCAACTTTTAGTGCGCACATCGAATCTGGCGCAACTGTTTCTTTGGCAGATTATGCCAGCAAAAAGTTGATTTTGTTTTTTTATCCAAAAGATGACACCCCTAGCTGTACAGCGGAAAACTGTAACCTACGGGATAACTATACTTTATTGCAGGAAAAAGGATATGAAATCCTTGGCGTTAGCCCGGATACAGCCAAAAAACACACCAAATTCAAAGAAAAATACCAATTGCCATTCCCTTTAATTCCAGATACCGAGCAAGAATTACTCAAAGCTTATGGTGTATGGGGCGAGAAGCAGATGTATGGACGTACCTATGAAGGTGTGCTCCGCACTACATTTGTGATCAACGAAGCAGGTGTGATTGAAAAAATCTTTTCCAAAGTAGAAACGAAGAGCCACGCCGAACAAATTCTAGGATCGGTTGGCGCATAAGATGTAATGGGTATGGGCATTTTTAAAACGCTCATACCCATTAAATTTGGTATCAACTTATATCTTAAAACGGTAGATCATCTACATCACCCATGTTGTTGGGCTCATCACTAGCTGATGGGAAGCTATCGTTTCCTGCTGGCGGCATGGAAGAATTAGCGGTAGCGGTAGCAGGGCGCTCAATTCTCCAGGCATTCAAGTTTGTGAAATATTTGCCTTGCCACTCCCGGCCACGAAGATCGAAATGCACTTTAATGCCTTGTCCTTCCTGATAATCATCAATCAAATTACAGCGATCTTGAACCAATTGAAATTTAACAAATTGCGGATAATTACCGCTTTCAATTTCAATCACAAATTCCCTAGCCTGGAAAGATCCAGATTTATTTTCGGTTTCGTATTTTTTGGTGAGTTTACCTTCGATTTCAAAAGACATGGCGAAAAGGATTAATGGTTATTAGGTAAAAAACAGAACAAGTTTGGACTTGTGCTTCTGTTCGATCATTACTTAGAGTTTTTTTGGATTTTGGCCATTTGCAGTGCGAATAAAAAATCCAATCCACTCTTAATACAAAGGTAAACAAACACACGCTTAAGCTTGTACGTAAACCGCATATTTCTCTTCGTAATAAGGATCTTTAAAATATTTGGTCAAGGGATACAATTGGGTGTAAGTTCCTTTGGGTAGTAATTCGATCTCTTCCTTGAGTTTGCCTCCTTTTAGGGTGATCAACCCATTGGGTAGCCCATGTTGCTCCTTTTTTTTCAGCAAAGGAAAACTCCACAGGGCCAATTTATCCAAAGACGCTACCGCTCTGCAGACCACAAAATCGAATTGCTGTTTTACTTCTTCGGCTCGGATATGTCGAGCCTCCGCGTTTTTTAGTCCCAATGAATCAATAATGCCTTGGGTAGCGGTAATTTTTTTTCCAGTTCCGTCAACCATCAAAAATTGGGTTTCCGGAAAAACGATGGCCAAAGGAATACCTGGCAATCCACCGCCTGTGCCCAAATCCATAATATTAGCGCCGGGTTTGAATTGAATCACTTTGGCAATTCCAAGAGAATGCAATATATGGTGTTCATATAAGGCGTCAATGTCTTTACGAGAAATCAAATTGATTTTCTCATTCCATTCCCGGTAAAGACTGCCCAGCTGCTCCAATTGTTGAAGTTGCGTGGCATCCAGTTTGGGAAAATATTGGGTAATGTGTTCGATCATGTTAAAAATTAGTACTGCTTGCTAAACCTCCAGATTCAAATCTTCAAATGCCTGCCAAACTGGATCAACCGGAAATGGAGCTACAATGGTAACTTTTTCATTGGAAACCGGATGTAAAAATTTGAGTTGCCAAGCATGTAAATGAATAGAGCGATCTCGATTGCTGCGACGAGCGCCATATTTTACATCGCCTTTGATGGGACAACCTGCTGCTGCCAATTGCGCCCGAATTTGGTGATGTCTGCCGGTGATCAACTCAATCTCCAACAAATGATACCGCTCGCTGCTGGCAATGTGTCGGTATTTGAGCGTGGCTAATTGAGCGTCTTCAGAGGCTTCTTCACTGGCGATGGAGCGATTGATTTGCCCATTTTTGGTTACATAATGTTCCAAAGTCCCCGCAGGTTCGGGTGGAAGATTGGCCACCACTGCCAAATAAATTTTTTGCACCTGCCGATTGCGAAATTGCTCGTTGATGGCCGCTAAAGCTGTTTTGGTTTTGGCAAAAAGCACCACCCCGCTGGCGGGTCGGTCAATACGATGGGCTAAAAACACCGTTGACTTAGCATAAATTTCGGCGAGTTGCAACAGGGTTTTATCTCCTGTTTTATCACTTTGCACTGGAATTCCGCCAGGTTTATTAAAAGCAATGAGCTGGTTGTTTTTGTAAAGCACCCAACTTCCAAT
>Ga0114963_10002330_pt1 | contig 13010 bp, 12 predicted proteins | sample C_131016_EF_Meta_FD_87019 | JGI IMG/M metagenome (GOLD analysis project Ga0114963, IMG submission 87019) | Freshwater microbial communities from Lake Croche, Canada to study carbon cycling - C_131016_EF_MetaG | ecosystem: Environmental > Aquatic > Freshwater > Lake | place: Lake Croche, Canada...
AGACAAACAACTAGAAAACGCTGCTGCTTTTTACACCAATACATCTAATATTTACGATTTCACAATTGTGCAAGGAAAAGTGAAAGATTCAACGCTGGTTTCATCTAAAATGGTTACTGCTGATACCCCATCGATTGCAATTGTTTACAAGATGATTGATGAGCTAGAAAACTACACCAAACTTCATCAGGGGGAAATTAGAAATAAACCAATGTTGAATATCACTCGCTTAGATACAGCACATATACACACAATGGTTGCAATTCCTCTTTTAAAAGACATTACATCCACACCTGATTTTACCGTTAAAAAAATGATTTTAGGCAATATATTGGAAACAGTTGCAATTGGCGACAACAAAACCATCGCTAAAGGTCTACTTGCTTTAAAAAATTATGCTTCAGATTACAATAAAATATCTCCTGCGATTCCTTTTCAATCTTTATTGAACAACCGTTTGCTAGAAAAAGACAGCAGCAAATGGGTTACACGTTTAAGCTTACCTATATATTAAATGAATTATGAATTGGGAATTAGGAATTATGGATTAGGGTAGATGGTTTTCTACATAAACTTTAGGTGTAACAATTTTAGTTTGTTTATACGTGGAAAATGTAAAATCATTTGTATTTCCAGTTATTATATAGTCAGCAAAACACTCATCTGCAAGCTCTAAAATCATATTATCGTCTGTATCTGTAAGTATATTTATTTTTTTCGAGGGGATAAAATTTGTTGCCCTTGTTTCTATATCAACTAACAATGATTCAGCTCTAAAATAAAAATCTTGGAATTTTGCAAACTTGGGTCTAGCCAATACTTCATAATATTCAGCCATTAATTCATCCGAAATACAAAGATGAAACTTATTTTCAATAATAAAATCATTTATTATAATGTATGGATAACTACGCTGTATTAGAGCAGAAACAATTACATTGGTGTCAATTACTACTTTTTGCATTTTTTCTTACAGCCTTTACTTCGTTAGTAATTTCATCCATTGTCATTTTGGAAAGCTCATGTTTGGCTGCAAGTTCTAAGCACTTGTTCAAATTTTGGCGAGTCAATTCTTTACTTACCAAATCAATAAAATCTGTAAAACTCAAATTTTCATTAGTTATACCGAATTTGTTGTATTCAATTTCTGATATCGAAATATTTAGTGTTCTCATTAACTTCGGATTTTTATCAAAATTACAAAAATTGTTTATTTGTTTCCTATTAAACAACAATGTTGATTATTCTCATTAAATACAGATTTCAATTTCAATAAAACTTTTTTAAGTTACTTAATTCATAATTTCAACTTAGCTCAATTAAAATAATGATTTAACATTTTCAATAATTTTATTAAGGTTACCAGCATCTTGACCACCGGCAGTTGCTAAGTTTTTTTGTCCACCGCCTCCGCCTTTTATCATCGGTGCAATAATTTCTTTGATAATTTTTCCGGCATCAAATTTTCCTGCAGCCACCAAACTATCGGAAATACCAACCAATACTTGAGGTTTCCCTTCAATATTTGCCATTAACAAAACTAGATGATTTTCGATTTTTGGCTTAATGTCAAAATACAATTTCTTTAAAGCATCTGGATTTGAAACTTCAACTTCAGCTCCTATAAATTCTAAACCGTTTATAGTTTGAATTTGATTTAACAGTTCATTTCTTATACCTTCTAATATTTTGTTTTCTAGGTGTTCAGCAGTTTTTTTAAGATCTGCATTTTCTTGAAACAAATTGCTAACAGATTTAAGTATATCCTTTGGATTTTTAAAACTGGCTTTTATTGCTTTAAGTGTAGATATTTGATCGATGAGATAGTTTTCAGCTGGCTTTCCGCAAACTGCTTCTACCCTTCTTACCCCTGCTGCTACTGCAGATTCAGAAGTAATGGTGAAATAACCCAATTCACCAGTTGATGCAACGTGTGTACCTCCGCAAAGTTCTGTTGAAAACTGTTTGTCCATAACAACTACTCTTACCAAGTCGCCATATTTTTCTCCAAACAAAGCCATTGCGCCGAGTTCTAAAGCCTCATCTTTTGGCATTTCACGAATTACTACTGGTATATTTTCTCTAATTTTTTGGTTAACGATTGATTCTATTGTTGCGATTTCTTCATCAGACATTTTGGCAAAATGAGAGAAATCGAAACGTAGGGTTTCGTCATTTACCATAGAGCCTTTTTGAGCAACATGGTTTCCTAAAACCTGCCTTAACGCTGCATGAAGCAAATGTGTGGCAGAATGGTGCAATGTTGTGGCTTTCCGCAATGATGTATTGATTTTTGCAACTACATTGAGTTCGGGTTCGTGCGGAAAATCGGGCATTATGTGCAAACTGAGGTTATTTTCCTTTTTGGTATCAACAACTGAGTAAGACTTTTCGCCAATTACAATCCAACCTTTATCACCTGTTTGTCCTCCGCTTTCTGCATAAAAAGGGGTTTCTTTCAAAACCACTTGAAAGCTTTGTTTTCCTTTTTCTTTTACTTTTCGATATTTTACAATGGATGTATTGATTTCTGTTTGATTGTAACCTACAAAACTTGTAGCATTTGTATCTTCCAATACAATCCAATCATCAGAATCTATAGCTGTTGCTGCTCTGCTTCTAGATTTTTGGCGAAGCATTTCCTCCTCAAAACCTGCCTCATCAACGTCAAATCCATTTTCACGGGCAATCAATCGAGTTAAATCTATTGGAAATCCATAAGTATCCAACAATTCAAACGCTGAAGAACCTTTAATGGTTTTATCTTCTAATTCTGGTTGGATTAATTCACCAATTTTCTTTAATCCCTTGTCTAGCGTATTTAAAAATGATAATTCCTCTTCTTTAACCACTTTGGTTACGAAATCTATTTGTTGGATCAATTCTGGAAAAACATCTTTAAACTGTTCGGCAAGTTGAGGCATAAGTGCAAACAACAAGGGCTGTTTGTAATCGAGATAAGAGAAATAATACCTTACCGCTCTTCTAAGAATTCGTCTGATTACATAGCCAGCACCTGTATTAGCCGGCAATTGTCCATCAGCAATGGTAAATGCAATGGCACGAATATGATCTGCAATTACTCTAAAAGCAATATCTTTTTTGGAATCAGTAAATTGGTATTGTTTTCCAGTTATTTTTTCTGTTGTAGCAATTGTTCCGGTAAACAAATCGGTGTCATAATTTGATTGTTTTCCTTGTAAAACCCTAACTAGGCGTTCTAGCCCCATTCCAGTATCAACATGTTTTGCAGGAAGTGGCTCTAAAGTTCCGTTTTTTAATCTATTGAATTGAATGAATACATTGTTCCAAATTTCTATTACTTGAGGATGATCGGCATTTACCAATGTTGCTCCTGGAATTAATAATTTTTCTTCTTCTGAACGGCAATCTACATGTATTTCAGAGCAAGGTCCGCAAGGTCCGGTATCACCCATTTCCCAGAAATTGTCTTTCTTTTTACCCAATAAAATACGATCTTCTGCAACCCATTTCCGCCATTCTATTAAAGCTTCTTCGTCTTTGGGGATATTTTCAGCTACATCTCCTTCAAATATGGTGATGTATAATTTATCGGGTGAAATACCATAAATTTCTGTAAGCAATTTCCAACTCCATTCGATGGCTTCTTTTTTAAAATAATCACCAAAACTCCAATTGCCCAACATTTCAAACATAGTGTGGTGGTAGGTATCAACTCCAACTTCTTCCAAATCGTTGTGTTTACCACTTACACGAAGGCATTTTTGGGTATCAGTTACACGTGAATAAGGAGATACGCGATTGCCCAAAAAGAAATCTTTAAAGGGATTCATTCCAGCATTTGTAAACAAAAGTGTTGGATCATTTTTGATAACTATTGGTGCCGAGGGAACAATTTGGTGTTGATGAGAAGCAAAAAATGATAAAAAATGATGTCTAATTTCTGCAGAAGTCATATCTTAAATTCGTTTATTTTATAGCTAATTTTGCCAAGCAATAGGCTATATTTGTGTCTAAACAATTAAATTGATAGCAAAAATACATTATTTCAACGGGGTATTTAGCCACTATACTTATTTGAATAATGAAATTAAGCATATCTTCTCTACCATTAACCATTGTACACTACCAATAATTGGGATTTATGAAGAAAGAAAAATATTATTATAATCCACAGACCTTAAGGTATGAGCGATTGGTATTGCCTTGGCACCAAAAGCTGTTTCGTATTATAGGTTTTATTGCTGCCGCAATAGTTTCTGCATTATTGATTGTTTCCGTTGCATTTCAATATTTTGATTCCCCTAAAGAGAAGTTGTTGCGCCTTCAATATGATCAATCTAAACAACAAATGGTGTTTCTTCAAAAAAAGACACAAGAATTGGATCGTAGATTGAGAGAACTGGAAACCAAAGACAATGAAGTTTATCGTTCTATTTTTGAAGCAGATCCAATCCCTGATAGTGCCCGTCAAAAACAAAGCGAAAAAGAACAACAAGCACGGATTATAGCTTCAATGGACGGTGATGAATTAATCAATTCAATCATCAATACACTAAATTCGATGGTTACCCGCAGCCGACATCAAGAAGATTCTTATACAGAAATAGAAGGAATGATCAAGGATAAAGAAAAATTATTGGCTGCAACTCCTGCCATTCAACCTGTTGGAAACAAAAACCTTAGAAGACTTGCATCATTTTTTGGAACTCGAATAGACCCATTGTATAAAACCCCTAAGTTTCATGCTGGATTAGATTTTTCAGCCCCTCAAGGAACCCCAGTTTATGCAACTGCAAATGGCAGAGTAACTACCGCTGGTAATCTAGGTAATGGATTTGGAAACCACGTTGTTATTGCACATGGATTTGGATACGAAACATTATATGGTCACATGTATCGCATTAAAACAAAAATAGGACAAATGGTTAAACGAGGACAAGTTATCGGTTGGGTTGGAACAACTGGTAAATCAACTGGTCCACATCTCCATTATGAAGTACACAAATCTGGTCGCACTTTAGACCCTATTTATTTCTTTTACAACGATTTATCGCCAGAAGAATACCAAAGAATCCTTAAAATGGCTACTGCAAATAACCAAAGCTTCGACTAATATAAATAATACACATTTGACCAACATTTTTGTGCATAAAGTTTATTAACTATTATAAATCGATGGTTTTACTTTGCATCAATGCTACAACAACTAGAACTTTTTCTTGATTACGTGGTGGAACCAACAAAACAATCCTCACCAGCAATAATAGTTAGGATGCCAAGGAAATTGGTGCCACCTTCTGTTATTATGACCGAACCAGTTGAAGCTCCAAAAAATAGAGACATTTTAAAAGTTGAAGCTGAAAAAATTAATGTTGGGAAACCAAAAATCCAAAGGAATAGTTTAATTCAACCACAAACTGAACCGAATACAATTATAGATCAAAAGAATTCACTTCAACAATCTTTAGCAATTCCATTGATTGAAAATGAAAAACCGTTTGAATTTATAGCAAGCGAAACGATTAATGAACAACTTGAAAAAAAATCCTCATTAATTATTCAGGAAAAACCGCAAGAAAAGCAAAAAACCACTAGAAAAAGCAATAAAAATATTAAGGTAACTGAAGATAAATCAGAAAATTACAATCCTGAAATACCTGAAGACGATAAACTTTATACCAAAAGATATTACAGCATCGGAGAAGTTGCGTTAATGTTTAAGGTGAATACTTCTTTAATTAGATATTGGGAAAATGAATTTGACAATATAAAACCGCACAAAAACGGCAAAGGCGATCGTCTTTTTAAAGCCGATGATGTTAAAAATGTTCAATTGATTTACCACCTTCTTAGAGAAAAAAAATACACAATTGAAGGAGCAAAAGATTATTTACGCAACAATAAAAAATCTACAGAAAAATTTGAAGTAATCAATCAATTGCAACAGCTAAAGCAATTTTTATTGCAAATTACTGCTGATTTACAGAAAGTTTAATTTCCTTTTGATTTCCTGCAATTTTAATGGACAAACTTTCTAAGGTTTGTAAAAGTTTTAGGTTAATTGTTTGTTTAACCAAAAAATACTCTTTAATTGCTATCGGATTTGTAAAAAATTCTATTGATATTACCAATGATGAAGGTGTGATATCACTTAAAAAAACAGAAGAATCTGTTATTTCATCAACTTTAAGCAACTCTTTACACTTATTTAACAAGGTCTCTAAAACGATAGAAGAAGTTACTGATTCAATTTCAAGTTTAATTTCGCATCTTCTGTGTGTGCGAAGGCTTAAATTGTCTACAATACTATCAACCATTTGCTTATTGGGAACTGATACAGTTGTTTTTTCTAGCGTACGAATGCGTGTGCTGCGCAAACCAATTTTTTCAACAAATCCTGTTATATTATTAACTTTTAGCAAATCTCCAGTTACAAATGGCTTATCAAAGAAGATTATAAAAGAGGCAATTAAATTTTCTAAACTTTCCCTTGCAGAAAGTGCTATTGCAGCACCAACTATACTTAAACCAGCTAAAAATTGGGAAATATTTTGATGAAAAACAAATTGTAAAATTGTTAGAAATCCAATTATAACAACAATAATTTTTAAAAAATCTTTAAAAAATACAATTAACTGGTTGTCTTCTGCTAAATCTAATTTTGCATTATTCTCCAAAACACCTGCCATATAATCTATAAATCGCAAAAACAAGGAAAAAAACACAATGATCAAAATGCCAAATTCTATTGAATTAGCAATTGTTTTAGTATCGGTTTTAAAAATTTGTATATTTAAAACCTTTGGGAAATTTAAACTGTCAATTGCTGAAAAAGCTATTATTAGAAATAAAAATATTTCTAATCGCTTTAAAACAATGGGAGAAAATGATTTATCATCAATCTTTTTTCCAAATCTTTTCAAAAACTTGTAGAATAATCTGGCTACTAATTTTCCTACATACTTTTTAATTGTAAATGTGAATAAAACTATGCTCGCAATAATGAAATATTGTGATAAATAATTATCTAGAAACAATCTATTCCAATTCAATTCATTCATAATTACTTAACGTAAATTTTAATATTCCTTGTTGTGTTAAAAAAAACAAATTTCCAGGGGTTACAATCATTTTTGTAGATTCTTGAATTTCTTTAGGTAAAATGATTGTTTTTAATTGTAAACTTCCCGTTTCGTAATAGAGTAAAGAGCTGTCTTTTCTTCCAAAAATGGAATTGCCAATTACTTGAACATCTTTCCAATCCAATAATGCAATTTTGGTTTTTAACGCTCCATAATAATCAAATACAAACATTCCCTTTTTTGGATCATAAACATAAACAAAGCCATTTTGATCTGCTAAATACGCTGGAGTTATTGCTTCGCCAAGTCCAACCCTTAAATCTGAGGTTTCCATAATTTTCTTTCCGTCTTCTCCAATTTTTTTCAACTTGCTTTCTTGCTCATCAAAAATCCAAAGATTATTGTCAAAAGAGTTGCCAATTGTACTTACTTGAAAAAGGTTTTGCTTTCTTAAATCGATTACATTCACTACACTAAAGAAACGATCGAGCATCACGATATTTCTATAATCCTTATAAAAAACAATTGTTCGTAAAGGATTGGATGTATTTATAGATGTAACTTTTCCAAACCGTTTCACATCATTAAAAACGCCCATTGAATCTCCTTGTACATTTCTTTTTTTGAACTGGTCGTTTTTTTGTAATAAATACAAATTTCCAAGATTGTCTGCTGAGAAAAGCGAAAAATCTCCTGGAATTGTTTGCACCAATTTCAATGGTTGCTGCTGTGCAAAAAGCAAAGCAGGAAAAAGCAATACTATAAATATTGTATTGATTGTAGATTTCATTCTTTAAAATAGTTTAAAGTGAGTTCATTACCATCAAAAACTGCATAACTATAATATTTAATCCAATCGCCTAAATTGATGTAACGACTTTTATCATTTAAAGGATAATCCAAAGCAAGGTGCCGGTGACCAAAAATGAAATAATCAATTGGAGTATGCTTCAATTCTTCTCTGCAAAATTGAATCAACCACTCTTTATCTTCGCCCAAAAATATTTCATCGCTATTACCAGTCATAGACCTGCTACCTTGGCTCGAATAGTTTGCCAAGCCAATTCCCAATACAGGGGGGATCATTCCGAACAATTTTTTACAAATGGGATTTCTAAAAATCTTTTTAAGCATTTTATAACCATGATCTCCAGGACCTAAACCATCACCATGTCCAACTAAAAAGGTTTTATTATTGAAATGATAGGTTTTATGTTCATAATGTACAGGAATATTGAGTTCATTTTCAAAATAGCCATTCATCCACATATCGTGGTTGCCAACAAAAAACTCAATGGGTATTCCACTGTCAGTAATTTCTGCAAGCTTTCCTAGAATTCGTACAAAGCCCTTTGGCACAACTTTTTTGTACTCAAACCAGAAGTCAAACAAATCGCCAACAATAAAAATCATGGCAGCATCTTGTTTAGCCAAGTTCAAGAAGCGTACAATCTTTTTTTCTCTTTCCAAACTTGATTGGTGGTTAGGGACGCCAAGGTGAAAATCTGATAAGAAATATATTTTTTTTCCGGAATTTATCTGCATAATGGGCTAATGAAATACAAATTTACTTGTCAATTATTAAGCAAAAAACTTCTTTTGGTCCATGCACCCCTACAACCAATGTTTTTTCAATATCAGCAGTTCTGCTGGGTCCGGTTGCAAAGCACAGCATAGAGGGAAGTTGTGTAGGATACTTTTTTTGCATCATTAAAATAGCATCGCTTATGTCATAAACCATTTGATTGGTAAATGCCACACAAACATGGACGGGTGCATAAACTGAAGCCGTTCTTCCTTCGGGTAATGCGGAACTCAGCAAAATGGTTCCAGTTCGGGCAACAAGTGCTTCACAAGATGTGATAGAAACGTCAACATCAGCAATGTTTTTTTCACTGAAACTTGAAAATCCATAGGTTATAAAAATATCACGCAGTTGAGGTTCTGCACAGTAAATTTCCTTCCAACCCTGAGCTTCTGCCAATAATAAAAACTGTTGAACCATATTTTCTTCATGCTCAAAACATTGCAATTTCCCCAATAAACTGGTAAAAACTGTTGTAAATATGGTTTTTAAATCATCAGAAGGGAATGGATAAATTGTATTTATAGCATTTAATTCAGGAAAAGGTAAAGGCACTGGAATTTCCAGTGCCTTTTTTATTTTTCTAAGTATATTTTCTTTTGCGGTTGATTGCATAAGAAATTATTTTATGCTTCAGAGATTTCAGTTGGAGGAACAACTGGTTCAGTTGGTGGAACAACGGGTTCATTTGTTGTTTCTGCTTTTACAACTTCGTCTAGCAACATTTTCTTTTCTTCGTAAGGTCTTTTACCGATAATCAGTTCAACATCTTGTTGGTGTAAAACTTCTTTGTCTAACAAAGCGTGAGCCAAATCATCTACCTCTTTGCGTTTTGATTCTAACAAAGCTTTTGTACGATGGTAAGCTTTTTCAATAAGCAATCTCACTTCGTTATCAATCATTTTGCCAGTTTCTTCACTGTAAGGTTTGGTGAAGGTATTTTCTTGTGTAGGATCGTAGAAACTTACGTTACCGATTTTGTCGTTCATACCATAAACGGTAATCATGCTGTAAGCCATTTTGGTAATCTGCTGTAAGTCGTTTTGAGCACCTGTAGATACTTTTCCGAAGAAAATATCTTCACTTGCCCGTCCGCCCAAAGTCATACACATTTGATCCATTAACTGTTCAGTATCGTAGAGGTATTGTTCTTTTGGAGAATATTGTGCATATCCTAAGGCAGCAACACCCCTTGGCACGATAGTTACCTTCAATAAAGGATAAGCGTGTTCTAAGAACCAACCGCAAACGGCGTGACCAGCTTCGTGGTAGGCGATTATTTTCTTTTCTTCTGGAGAAATGATTTTGTTTTTCTTTTCCAATCCACCAATTACACGGTCGATAGCATCTTGAAAATCATCCATTTCTACTTCAGTTTTGCCTTTTCTTGCGGCAATTAAAGCAGCTTCATTACAAACGTTGGCGATATCAGCACCAGCAAATCCAGGTGTTAATTCGGCAAGTCTATGCACATCAAGTTTATCAGATTTCTTTATTATGCCTAAATGAACGAGGAATATAGCTTCTCTGCCAACAACATCTGGTTTATCGATGCTGATTTGTCTGTCAAAACGACCTGGTCGTAACAATGCACTATCCAAAACATCTGGTCTATTGGTAGCTGCAAGGATAATGATACCGCTATCGCCACCGAAACCGTCCATTTCAACAAGCAATTGGTTGAGTGTATTTTCACGCTCATCGTTGCTCATCATCATATTTTTACCTCTTGCCCTACCGATTGCATCAATTTCATCTATAAAGATGATACAAGGAGCTTTTTCACGAGCTTGTTTAAACAAATCACGCACCCTGCTGGCTCCTACACCCACAAACAATTCAACAAAGTCAGAACCTGAAAGCGAGAAAAAAGGAACTTGTGCTTCTCCAGCCATTGCTTTAGCCAAAAGTGTTTTACCAGTTCCTGGAGGACCAACCAATAATGCTCCTTTAGGAATTTTACCCCCTAATGCAGTATATTTCTTTGGATGCTTGAGGAAATCAACAATTTCCATCACTTCTTGCTTTGCTTCGTCTAAACCTGCAACATCTTGGAAAGTGATATTTACTTTGGTTCCTTTATCAAACAATTGAGCTTTTGATTTTCCGATATTGAAAATTCCACCTGGTCCGCCGCCGCCTGGAGCTCCGCCGCCGCCCATTTTACGCATCATTACTACAAACAAGAGACCAAACATCAACAATGGCAACAACAAATTTACCAATGGACCAAACCATTCAGGTTCAGAAACTGGGTTTATTGGTACCTCATTTATTTGTGGATTGGCTTTGAAGTAATCTACCAATGTTTTTTGATAATCATCAACTTTAGAATACTGGAATTCAAAATGAGGAAATTCTTGGGTTTTTGAAATCAGTTTCCATTTTTCGCCTAATAATTTTTTGTAATAATCTTTGTTAAGGCTTTCTTTTTTAATATAAATCCTAACAATGTTTTTATTCATTACAGGCTCAATCTTTTCCACGTCGTTGTTCAACAACATGTCGCGTCTAAATTGTAGTTCGCTGATTTCTTTTGCCTCGGGTGTAACACCCCTCACAAGTTGATATCCTAGAATAAAAATTGCAACTATAGCGTAAATCCATGTAATACTGAATTTAGGCCCTTTTTTAATTCCACTCTTATCTTCCTGGTTATCAGAACCTTTAGTTGGTTTAGGTATATTTTGTTCTTTTGACATGAGCTCTACGGTGCTGTATTTAAAATTGAAAAAGTTATTTTACTAGTTTCTTTGATTCCGAACTGCGAGCTGGAGGCGGCTCATCAATATGTTCTTCTCTAACACTATCACTCCACATTTCTTCTAATTGGTAAAACTTACGAGGCTCTCTTTGAAAAACGTGTACTACAACGTTTACATAATCAACCAAAACCCACTCTAAAGATTGATATCCTTCTTGTTTGTAAGATGATTCACCACATTCTTCTTTCACTTTGTACTCAACATAATCTGCAATGGCTTTAACCTGCACATTAACACTACCTTCACAAATAATAAAGAAATCAGCAACAGCTTCCGGAATTTGACGCAAATCTAGTGAAACAATATTTTCACCTTTTTTGTCCTTAATTGCTTGAATGATAACTTTTAAAATTTTACTACTTTTGGTTAACCGAGATGATTTTTTACTCGGTGTTTTAACTGATTGTACTTCTGTCAAATGTATAATTTTATTTTTTTTAGCCTAAGCTTTGATAAGAATTTCTGATTATAAATAATATAATAATAAATTCTATGTAAAATTAATCAATTATTACTAAATTATATGGTTAACATTGGTAAACCTCTCATAATCTTATCAAGTATTGATAGTACCAACATTTATGCCATGCAAGAAGTTACTGACGGTTTGGCTAAAAATGGACAAGCATATTTCACTTTTGAACAAACTGCTGGCAAAGGACAAAGAGGTAAAAAATGGGTGAGTGAGGCTGGACAAAATATAATGGTTTCAATTGTAATAAAGCCAGAAAACCTAAGTATCAATGATATATTTTTAGGAAATGCAGCAATTGCTGCAGGTTGTTACGATTTTTTTAGTTCTCTTGCTGGTGAAGAAACAAGCATAAAATGGCCAAATGATATTTATTGGCGTGACAGAAAGGCAGGGGGAATTTTAATTGAAAACATATTTGCTGGACAAACATGGAAACATTGTGTAATTGGTATAGGAATTAACATTAATGAAGTAAAATTTGACCCCATTTTACCAAATCCTGTTTCATTAAAGCAGATTACCGGAAAAACATTTGATCTGTTGGAACTCTTAAATAATTTGTTTCAATGTTTACAAGTTCGTTGGAACCAGCTTTACGCCGATAAGCATTCTGTTTTGGAATATTACAATGATAAATTGTATAAAAAAGATAAAATCGTTACCATCAAAAAAGACAATCGTGTTTTTTCTGCAACAATTAAAGGTGTTTCAGCAAATGGTCAATTGGAAGTTTTCAGCACCAACACGGAGTTTCTGTCACACGGAGAAGGGATTGTTAGTTATGGATTATGAGATATAAGTAGTGAGTAGTAAGTGGTAAGTTGTAAATCAAGTCAATGTAAACTTTATTGCTCAAACAACACAATTAATTAGACGCTTTCCTTACATTCTTTAAAAGATTTTGTCGTTTTGTATTAAAAACAGATTACGCAATAAAAGTATTTATTCAATTTCTTGGCTAAAGCCAGTTTAAAATAATCATATAGCCCACAGCAGAAGCTGGAGGCTATATAAAGAAATATTTTAAATTTTTTAATGCGTAATTTGTATTAAACTACCTTGAACTAATACCTAATAAGTTATAACTGATTTACAATCTAATCATAAATATTACATAA
>Ga0114963_10002333_pt1 | contig 13005 bp, 31 predicted proteins | sample C_131016_EF_Meta_FD_87019 | JGI IMG/M metagenome (GOLD analysis project Ga0114963, IMG submission 87019) | Freshwater microbial communities from Lake Croche, Canada to study carbon cycling - C_131016_EF_MetaG | ecosystem: Environmental > Aquatic > Freshwater > Lake | place: Lake Croche, Canada...
CATCGACGACCTGATAGAGCACCTCAAGCACAAGAGGATCCTGGAGACCAGGAGGGTCAAATGATCAGCAGGTTCAAGGCCATGGTGCTGCGCGAGCACATCCTCAACGAGGGCGGCCAGAGGCGCCGGCCCTTTGTTTTCAGGCCCAAGTCCCACATTTTCGCCTGCGTCCTCGAGGAGATGGAGGAGGCCGGACTTGTCGAGGTATCCAGGGAGGAGGGCGTGCTGGCCGCGACCAGGATTACCCCCAAGGGCGCCCTGTGCTACCTGAGGTCGGTTGGCAGGGCCGCCGGCAAGAAGAGCGGCAGGGAGTACTTCGGCGAGTTCGTGAAGAGGAACCCGGACTTCCTCGGCAGGTGCGGGCCCATCCAGAGGGCCAGGATCGAGAAGTACCTTGTCCTGGGGTTCATGCCCCCGTTCTCTAAGGAATCGCCCCGGGTTGGATCGTAGTTCAAGGAGGACACGAGACATGAAAAGCGTCGGCCAATACACGATGGTTTCCAGTGACAAGGGGCTCAAGTTCGGGAACCGCACCTTCCGCGTGGTTCTGTACGGCGCCTACAATGCCTTCGGCCTGATCGGCACCGAGAACAACGGTATCGCCGTGCTCGACGAGGACAGGAGCCAGGTTGTGCTGGACTGCCACTGCCAGCAGGACACGGGGAGCTTCGGGCCCAGCGAAGCCCAGGTGGCCGATTTCCGTCGGATCTGCTCGATGGACGGTCAGGAGTTCGTGGAGTTCTGCAACTCCCATCCCAGGAGCCGTGGTCAGGTCGAACTCAAGAGCAAGGTTCGCAGGGTTCCGAAGTTCGACGCTGGAAGGTTCGTCAACATCGCCTCCACCCCGGTGGCATACAACGAGGCCGCCAAGGGCGAGTTCCTGCGGACGGGCAAGCAGATGGCCATCCGCCTCGCCAGCGCGCTGGGCCTCAACGAGGACCAGTACGAGGTGAGGGTGAACAGGGGAGGCCCCGCGGTGAGCGGGGAGGTCACCCTCCACACCGACACCCACTACATCCAGTTCTCCCAGTCCTCCGGGATCCTCCAGAAGGGCTTCCTCGTCCGCACCTGCAAGGGTCGCAAGGACTACACCGGAGGCCGCAACTACTTCGTCAAGTGGGAGAATCTCCTTGATCTGGGCAGGCTGTGCGAGTTCATCCTGAGTCTCTCATGCGTCTGACAAAGGAGAACGACAGGAAGCTCTACGACCTTTTCGAGGGGAAGCTCGTGGAGATTTCTGAGAGGGTAGGCTACGGGGGAGAGGAGTTGTCCTCGGAAAAGTACAGGGTCTTCGAAGAGGCCTGGGAAGCCTACTTGGGCGGCCTCGGCGTGAAGAGGGTCAAGAACTACGAGGGCGGCGGCGAATGGAATGTCAGGGGCGTTTGGGTCCCGGTCGAGGAGGAGAAGGCCGGCTTATTCCTGGTGGCCGACCCTCTCTATACTACTGGTCACATGCTCGAGGTTCCCGAGGCCCTCGCGTTGAAGATTCTGGCCCTCGGCGAGTTGGTCTAGCCCCATGAAACATGTCCCCAGGATAGTCCACAACTGCACGCACCCCAGGGGCTACTCCGAGAGGTACGACTCCTACTACTGCCCCAGTTGCGACGCCTGGGTCGAGGGGCTTTGCGGGGACCCGGACTGCGAGTTCTGCCGGGGCAGGCCGGAAAAGCCCTCCCTCGAAGAAAAGGTGCCGCCGCGGAAGACGAACTAGCCCAGGGAGGTGGCTTATGGAAGAGGATACCCAGAAGGAACTGGTGCGGCTCTTCAAGAGGGCCCTCGTGGTAATAGCCGCGGGCCGGCGCGACGAGGGTCTTCTGTACGAACTGCGCGACATCATCAGAAGGGTCGAGGGAAAGGTTGGAGAGAATGATTAGCGCCTACATCTGCGCCCTGATGAACTACATCGAGGCCGAGTACGACAACATTCCTCCTTATGTCACCCAGGAGATGGAGGACTACTTCATGGAGTGTTTCGCGGACGGGGTTCCGGTGTGCCTCCCCAACGCCGCCGGCGAGTTCTACGAGCGGTTCTTGAGGTCTCACGAGACTCTCTAAGAAACCCGACCAGGAGGGACGAACGACCATGAAGGTCACGCTGAAGTACTGCAAGGAGCTGCTGAATCGCCACCCGCCAGCGGGAGATGTGGCCGACGGGTCGGGCTGCATAGATCCCGAGTTCGTCAGGAGCGTCCTCGAGGAGGCCAAGGCCGACGACAGGTTTCGGGTCTCCTACGACCACGCCAGCTACACCGACGACGAGGACACCTGGGACCTGATCGGCCCCGCGTGCAAGTACGGCATTATCTTCTACGGATCCAGGCAGGAAGCCGAGGCCGACAGGGACGCCCTCAACTGTATTCTTCGCGAGCACCTCGGCCCGGTTTCCCGAATCGCCATGTACACCAGCGAGGCTCATTTGGCCAGGTGCCTCATTGACAGGGGTTGCTGCCCTGCCTGTGGCTCGGTGCGAACCGAGGTCAACGAGAACATGTTCGTCGGTTCTGGGGGCGTCGCCGTGTTCTCCAGGGGCTGCGGCGACTGCAACGCCGAGTGGACGGAGAACTACCTGCTCCAGGGCTACAAAGACCTCCGCATGGACTGATCCTCCAAGGAAAATCGCCACTTTCAATTCGTTTCCTTTCTGGTATGATTACTCTGTTCCCTCCAACAATGAAATGAGGTTTTTCCTGTGACAAACAAGAAGATTGTTCGCAAGCCAATCGACGAGAGCGAGTTCATCAGGGTGTGGGCCCGCGTGTTCCGCGAGGGCGGCAGGCTCCAGGACGTCGCCGACGAGCTCGGGTGTAGCTACGCCGGGGCCAGGTTGAAGTCCATCAAGCTTCTTGAGAGCGGAGTCAAGCTCCCCGTTCTCAAGATCGGTCGTGGCCCCAAGGTGATCGACCCATCGGCCCTCAACGCGGAGCTCAAGGCCGAACTCGCCAAGAAGTGATCCTCGAAGGAACCAACCGCCGTTGGATTCCCCAGTGTTCCCAAGTTTCCGAAAGGCAGATATGGCAAGGTATACGATCAGAGAGTTCACGGAGGCGGTTGGTCTTGGCAAGGATCGCGACAGCGTGACTAGGTCTGGAATCATCCTCAAGGCCCTGTGCAACCTAGGGATCGCCAAGGAGGTTGGCACCAAGAGGGTGTCCAAAGGCCGTCCGGCGGCCCTGTACGAGGTTCCCGACCCAATCGTGATTCCTCTGGGGGTGGCGTCTGTCGCCGTGGCGTCGCCGCCCGCCGTCGAGGAGGCCGCCCAGCCCGATCCGGTCGAGGCATCGGCTACGGGCTACTACTACGACGACGACGAAGACGAGTGAGCCTGTGGACAGAGACACAGTGCATTGCATGAGCAGGGTGGCGGGTCTCTTGGCGAAGGCCAAGGGACTCGTCGCCCTCCATGTGAGCCCAGAGGCGTACAACGAGATCAGGGACATCCTCGGCGACTGCCAGGAGATTATGGCGGTCCACTGCGACACCGCTCCCATCAGGCTCATCGCGGGCCGGGTGGACGAGATAATGGTCAACATCAGATGCTCTAAGAAAATAACCCTGAGTGGAGAATGACCCATGATCGTCAAATGTGTGGTTGCGTGCCGCAACGCCAGCGGCGAGTCCGACTTCTACTTCTGCAAGGTGAAGTGCAGTCAGGATCAGTACGATGTCGGGGATCACTACGAAATGGCCGAGGATCACGCAAGGGAAGAGGGCTATGAGGGACCTATGGTCGTGTTCGACGAGAACGACGGCCCAAGTTTCCTGTTTGACCACTTCGTTTGGGAGTCTGCGTCAGTAGTTTGAGAAACTCAGGAGGGATGGATGTCCTGGCAAATGGATTTGCCCAAGAGGTTCGCAAGGAGGGGTGCATTGTTAGTGCTTCAGATCGCAGCGGCCGTGGTGAGCCTCATCATTGGCCTGGCCACCATCGGCAAAGAGTCCGCGCCTCTGGTCGAGCGGATGCAGGAGAACCAGAGGCAGGCTCTCCTCAAGAGACAGCAGGAGGAGGCCCAGCTGAGGGCCGCACAGATCTCCCAGATGGGGATCCAGTGGCAGTACCGCGGTAACGACGGGACATGGCGGTACTACAGCGACCCATCCGGGAGGTTCTGGTGTAGGACTAACATTCAGGGGGTCTACGAATACTGCGAGAGCCCGCAGGTTCAGGTCGCGTCCAGGTGATCCTCGAAGAAATGCCCCGTGCGTGGAACCCAAGCCATGAAAAGAACCGCGTACTACAGCGATGACCACAAGTCATGGGTTCGCCTCGATCGCCAGGAGGACGGTGAATACTGCCACACGAGCGGGTTCGGCAGCGAGCGTGCGGCCCTTGAGTTCGACATGACCAGGTTCAGGGACAGGTCCAAGAAGGCGAAGCCAATGTTCGGTCCCTGTGGCCTGCCTAGTTTCCTCGAGGAAACCCCGGAACCCTTGAGCTCGAGCTCGGAAAAGACTTCCTCGAAGAAACCCCGACGCCGGGGCAGGTGAGCCATGAACCCTCTTGTCTCCAAAGCCGTGTTTGGTGAGCTCACCCTGGAGGAGGCCGTCTCGATGGCCGGCGCGAGCGAGATGGAGGTTCAGACCAAGGTGGGGTCTCACACCAACACCTACAGCTTCCGCTCCTGGACGATGGACTACGGCGACCTCGACCTCTATTCGGGCGACACGAACTGCGACCCCGAGATGTCCATACCCCTTGATTTCAAGGTCAGGGTCGGGGGCGGGAAAGTCCACTTCGTGTGGAAGGGCATGGATGTTTCCGTGGCCTTCTACCGCCTGGTGCCGTTCGACATCTGTGGGGATCTGGTTGCACGCCCATGAGCGATGACGACCTGCAGGAAAAGGTGATCGTCGCCATGAACGAATGGGTCGGCAGGAACTTCTACGAAAAGGCCAGGGTCTTGAGCATGTCCTCGTGGGGGGACCACTACAAAAAGCTGGTCCGAGAAGCCGGAATCAAGTGGGACGAGAAGCTCAACTCCCTCGACATAAGAAGGATCGAACACCACCTCGGGCGTCCTCACAGAAAGGGCTACATCAGAATACATGATCCCTTTGCCATCGGTTCCAACAGCAGGAGGGACCTGGAGCTGACCAGGGAACAGGCCATGAAGATCGCATTCCTGGGAATCCCCTAAGAAACCCCGTCCCGTCGGAACCTGCATCATGGAAGTCTTCGTGAAGGACATGGGCCTGCACAAATTCTGCGCGAAGTTCCCCGAGGTCGAGGGGGACGCGCGAAGGATGAGGGAGATGCTCCCCGACGGCTACGACAGCTACCTCGTCGATTACATCGTGATGGACTGCGAGCCGGGCATGAAGACCTGCCGAGACACCAGATGGCACCTGGACGGGGACCACAGGGGAGACAACCGGTACGCCCTCATGGTCACTGGCCCGAACCGCACCGAGTTCCTGGAAGAGGTCTTCGACTTCGGAGAGCTCCCGGACGGAAGGGAGATCCAGAACGCCATCCTCGAAGAAAGGCTCGCCGGCAGGAAGGCAAGGCAGGTGGCCGACGGAGAGATAGTGCTGTACGACTCCAGGACCCCACACAGGGGCGTGGCGTGCATCCAAGGAGGCCGCAGGGCGTTCCTGCGTCTCCTGGCGACCAATCAGGTCAGGGCAAAGAACATCGTTAGGAGGGGTGAGGATGTCCCGTTTCGATCTGCTGTGTGAGGCCAAGTCCGCCCTCAGTCGGGCCATCGACCTCGACGACCTCTTGTGTGCCCTTTTCGCGGAGCACCCCGACCTCCATTCCTTCGAGTTCCAGGTCACGAACGAGTACGACGACAACAACTACTCGGACTACTCCCGTCTCGTCGAGGTCAACGGACGCCGCGTTGACTGCGACGGGCGGTACGAGGACGACGACGAGGAAGAAGAAATCCCGGACGTGCCCGAGGGGACCATCGACGACATCGTTTGGCTATCGGAATACATCAAGGAAAAGCACGGCCACGGCGACCACAATTTCGTCCGCGGGGACTACAAGGGCGGAGGCTCATCCTTCCGCGGCAAGGCCAATATGGAGTGCGCCTTGGCGATCCTGGACGGCAGGAAGGTTGCAACCTCGGTTCTGCTCGAGGCCGGCGAAAGGTGGATCATCCGGCACGCGGAGCTCCACGGCAGGTACAAAAAGGAGGACGAGTTCCTGCTTTTCGCAAGGGAAGGGATGATGGGTGCGGCCATGGAGTACGCGAAGATGGTCGGCCACCTCTCCGAGAAGACCCTCAACTACTTCGTCCTGACCATGAACTCGGAGAGCCACGAGTACGACAGCCTCCAGGAATACCTCAAATGGACCAAGACTGCATGAGGCACCTCAAGTCATTTGACGCAAGTGTTTGTCAGCAAAGCATTTAGGACAAAAAAGTTTTGGTCTTTCGCCTTAAGTCTTTTACTGACAAACACTTGCGTCAAAACAACAAGGAAGTTCGCCGAAACGGTTATGATCCTCGAAGGAACTTGAACGGAATGGAGTCGATGACATGAGTGACATCAGGATTTTTGCGGAGGCCCTCCGGGGCCAGATCGAAAACACGGGGGAGACCCCGGAGACATCCAACCTGCACCTGACCCGTCAGGAGTTCATGAGCAGGATGCTGCTCGAGAAGGACGGTCAGGCCCTGCTCGACCTCATGGAGGACGGGGAGTGGAAGGTGTGCGAGCGGCTGGGCCTCACCAACGCCTACCTTTCGGAGGGCGGCGCCTACATCGATGTCCCCCGCTGGAACAACCTGCTGGCCCACCTGAGGATCGTCCATTCCGTCTTCTCCAAGGAGGAAGAATGAACCCCATCGACGTGCTAGACCACCCCGACAAGGTGTGCGAGAGCGAGTACAGGGCGATCTACGAGTGCGTTTCTGACGCCCTCGCAGACATCTCGGACGTGGACAAGAAGGATGTCGCGTTGGCCATGCTCGGCGAGTTCGAGTCCTGGGCCAAGGCTCTCAAGAAGCGCATCGGCAAGTTGTCCTAAGAAACCAAGGAGGGTGGGGATGAAAAGGAGACAGAAGGCGTTCCTCGCGGCCTGCCTCGTGGCGGGATGCCTGTTCGCCTACCTCGTGTGTTCTGCGAAAAGTTGAGGCAAACCATGATGCTCAAGAAGGAAGACTTCTCCGTCGGCCAGCTGGTGTACTTCGGCGACACCGACAAGGTGACCTCCCGCTTCGGCGGAAAAAAGTCCAAGGGAGTGATCGTCAAGCTCAACCCGAGGCGGGCCAAGGTGAAGGCCCTGGAGCCGGCCGGCAGGTGGCCGGCTGGTGCTGTGTGGGCCTGCGGCTATGGCAGCCTCGTCCCCGTGGTTGGAGGCGAAGAGATCTCCAACGAGATGACGATGAGGAGTTTCCAGACGCCCGACGACAATGCGATCAAGGCCTGGTCGGCCGCACAAAAGAACAAGAAGCCCCTCCCCGAGAAACTCCCGCCCGAGGACGAACATCTGGTCCGGGCCGTCAACGAGATATACGATAGGCTGGATGAGTGCGACGGCGGGAGCAGGAACGAGCTCTGCCGCAAGATACAGCTCATCTTCCGAGCCCTAGGGAGGGAGGTGTCGAGGGAGGAGGCGCGGGGGCTCCTGACCTAAGGAACCCTCGGCTCCAGGACTTCTTTCCCATGGAAATCGACATCTACAGGCTCGAGGACATCTTCGGCAAGAGGTACGGGGAGCTGTGCAGCGGGGAAGAATTCCGCGCCAACAAGGACTTCTTCATCGACTGGTGCGACAGGCACAAGATCGTCATGCTCCACGCGGATTGGCTGCCGGAGACACTCAACGACGACGGGATGAGGGGCATGGTGTGCATAATGAGTCCCGAAGCAAATGAGGTCAAGGACGCCCCTCCCTGGCTGCTTGTCCCCAGGGAGTTCGCCGAAAGAACACTGATTTTGGGGCATCTGCCCTGATCCTCGAAGAAACCCCAGGCCTCTGGAACCATCTTCGTTCGGAACCCCAAACCACCAAGGAACCAGAAAATGCTCCGCGAACACTGCACTGTCGGAATTAAGGTCATGTTCGGTCGCGGCAACGGGGAGAAGACCCTCGGCGAGGTCGTCAAGGTCAACCCCACCAAGGCCAAGGTCAAGACCCTGGAGGCCCGCGGGAACGGAAGGGGGTCGGATGTCGGCACGGTCTGGACCGTCCCCTACAGCCTCATGGAGCCCGCAGGGGTGGCGTTCATCGACGCCGTCAACGCCCTCCCGCCCCCATCCTTGGGCGGCCTGATGGTCAAGGGGTCCGAAGACCTGCCCATGGCCTACAACGAGTTCATGCCCCAAGGCGACCGCTGCATCATGGAGGCCATCGTGGACACCTACAACAGGCTCAGCCCCGAATGGCTGACCTGCGACGGTGAGCTCCCCCGCAGCCAGGTCATGGCAAAGAAGGGCCAACTTGAGCGTCGGCTCAAGGCCCTCTTCCAGGCCCTCGGCCGTCCCGTGAGCGAGTCGGTCGCCTACCAGTGGGACGACGAGCGTAGCAAGGCCGTGAAGGACGCCGTCTAGTGAAAAGGATTTCTTCTACCCTACAATAGGGGATGAAGGCCACCCTAAACTTCGCCTCGTACATCCAGCTGGCCTGCCAGTACGCATACATGGAGTACGATTTCGGGGTCAACACGGAGCGTGCGGTCTTCCAACTAGACGAATATACCCTTGAGATGCTCGGTTTGTGCTGGGCGACCAGCACCAGCGTCCCCGACGCGGCCCACCTCATAGCCTCAAGGTCCAAGAAAGTCTGATCCGATCCTCGAAGGAACCCGAGCCTTCGGGATTCAAAGCCTGAAAGGGAACGCCAATGATCGACAGGCACCTCGAATCCATGCTCCTGAGGCAGTCCGGGAACAACCGTTCCCTGGCCAAGGAAGTCCTCGAGAAACTCTCCAAGGAGAGCAAGGAGAGGCTCTACAGGATCCTCCGCGATCAGGAAGACGAAAGGTCCAGCCTCCAAAGAAAGGCCCGACAGCCGTGGATGATGCGCTGATAGACCGGTTCCTTGAGATATTCGACCGCGACCAGGACTGGAGCAGGTCCCGCAGGCACGCCCGCAGGGCCGGTCTCATGATCTTCCTCCACCCCAAAAAAGACAAAGACTGGGTGACCGGCGTCCGCTGGGACCCCGCACTGTTCGTAAGGCAGCCCATGCACAAATCCGAAAACAGCCCCGTTGCATGGCGGAAGGACTTCGTGGAGAAGGTCGTAGCCATGAACGGCGTCCCCGACCTCGAGCAGTACCCGGACGCCTCCCTCTAAGAAACCCCGTTCCCCTGGAATACAAATCGAAAGGACAACCCATGCCCACGAAGACCAAGAAGACCAAGAAGAAGAGCCTCTCCACCCAGAACAAGAAGCGGGCCCTTAAGCTCGGCGAGGCCATGATCAGAATGGAGAAAAGGTACATCAAGAAGCAGCAGGAGGCCGATGAGGTAAAGAAGCTCGCCGCGAAGGCCAAGGTTCTCGAGGACGGGGACGGGTACAAGGTCCGTCTTTCCGGCAAGGAATACTCCGTGGACAAGTACGGCAGCTCCAGTTACACGACGCCCCGGATGATTTCCGACGCCATCAAGAAGGCCGTGAAGAAGTACGAGGCCAAGAGGATCGGACTCAAAATGGACGGCGAATACTGGTGGTTCAACGACTCGGACGGTCGTGGCTGTTGCTACCGCCAGTCCAGCCTCGCCGACAAGGACACCGTTTGGTTCGGACTGTCTGACGGCGAGGACATCCACCTGTCCAAGGACAAGAACGAGGCTTTGTGCGATGTGCTCGACGACATCGCCACAGGGCACCGTCGCAGCTTCACCGGTACCGACTACTACGGCAGCAAATACTCGGTTACGGCCGACAACGGCGGGTTCGTTCTCACGATAAAGACGGACATGAACAAGAAGAAACTGACGAGGAAGAACACGATGAGGTTCGACGCCAAGTCCGCGAAGATAATCTCCAGAATCATCCAAAGCTTCACCTACTTCAACGAAGACCTCCTCGGCAAGTGACCCTCTAAGAAACCCCGGCCCCCTGGAATACACATCGAAGGGAGAATTCAGATGAAGAAGCAAAAGACGGTGAAGATGACGGTTCGTGAGTTCGCGTCCAGCCTCGGCCTCAAGAAGACGGGCCTGGACTACCTCGGAAGCACGGTGCTGATGCGGCTCCTGTGCAAGAAGGGGATCGCCCGCAAGGTCGGGAAGGTCGCCCTGACCAAGATGGGCCGCCCCAGCGACATCTTCGAGGTGCCGGTGGAGTTCACGCTCAAGGGCCGGCGGCGCAAGGGCACCGCGGCCTGACGAAACGGCGGTTGGTCGAGCCGGGCGGGGAAGGAAAAAGCCCCGCCCGGCCCTTTCCAGGAGATTTCATGGACCCGCAGAAGAGACACAAGATCAAGGAGTTCCTCAAGGTCAACCTGGAGACGCTCCAGGGCGATTCCCTCAGGGAGTTCGTCGAGAAGCACGAGATCGGCGAGGTCAACAGCGTCCAGATGATGCTCCTCGACCACGGCGGGACCGAAGGTTTCATCGCCCTGGGCAACCCGCACAAGCCCGGGTCCTACTTCCTGGCGACCGAGGACACCCTCGAGAAGATACTCCTCCTGTCCCCGCTCGACCCCGCGACCGCGAGCATCCTCGAAGAATAGCATGCCCATCTGGATCAGGTTGCTGGTGGCCGTCGTCACGGCGTTCGAGATACTCCTGAAGTTTAGAAGGAAATAACCATGGAAGTCGCCGAGACAAGGCCGAAGCGGGTGTGCAGCCCCAAGTACGCGGTCCAGAAGGCGAGGAAGGGCAAGAAGCTCAACCGCTGGGAGATCGAGGACCTGGCCAAGGACGCGGAGTTGTCCTTCGTCTACGCCAAGAAGATCCTCAAGGGCAGGTTCCCGGAGGGCGAGCCTGCCATCGCCCGGTCCTCGCACGCCTACGAATACGCCAAGGATGTGGTCGGAGGCAGGTTCGAGCTCGCAGAGCCGTACTTCGCCGAGTGCATCGGACTCAGGTATTCAGATTTGAGCCACAGTAGGGCCATGAAATACTTCGTCAGCATAGCCGGTGTGAGGAGGCCCGAAGTCGAGAAGCACCTCCTCGAACGGGAACACAGACTCATCGTGGAATACTGCAATAACTGCGTCGGGGGACGGTGGGAGGAGGCCGAGGACAAGATCGTCAAGGTCGCGGCCTCCGACTACCACCGCGAGATCGTCAGGGGCAGGTGGCCCGCCTTCGAGGCCCGCATCCTCGGCAGGCAGAAGCTCGCGTGGCAAGAGGACCGCAAGGAGATGATGAAGGGCTACCTCAAGCGGGTGCCCCAGCCCGGCCCCGACTTCGAGAAGAGTCTCGAGGCTTCCAACAGGGCATCGCTCCTCCTCATTTACGCGAAGTACGGGGTCAGGGGCAAACTCCCCCCGACCCTCCACCAGAAGATGATGATGTTCAGCTTCGACCCGAAGAGGCAGTCGGCCGCCAAGAAATACATAAAGTTCGTCTCTAACTGCGAGAGGCGGGTGGTACAGTACCTCTCGCTCCTGGAGGAAGACGAGCGACGGGAAGTCCTGTCCAAGGTCTGCACAAACTGATTCTTCCTAAAACCGAGCGAAAAGGAGTCCCGCATGGAACTGCCGGAAGACTGGATGGCGAGCGAGAAGGGCAACACATGGTTGTGCGACGATGACGGCAACCACATCGCCTGGCTCAGGGCCGGCTCCAGGTACATCGAGGTCAGCGTCACCCCCGGCAACAGCCCCGGCCTGTGGGCGAGGGTTCTCTCCGAGGCGTACGGCGAGAAGAAGATCGTCCAGCACATCAACAGGAGCCTGTCCGGCTGGACCGTGGTCAGGTGCAACTTCGACGGGGTGAAAACCGACGATTCCGGCATGGTCGCATGATCCTCGAAGGAACTCCCTCCCCAGGGAACACCCGACAGAAGGAGAAAAGCCGTGGGTTATACGAACTACTGGTACCGGAGCAAGGACTTCACCACAGAGCAGTGGGAGAGGATCTGCCTCGACACCTTCGACATCATCGTCAAGCACTGCGACAGGAAGAAGATCGTCCTCGCGTGGGAGTACGACTCCCCCGTCGAACCGCTCCCGAGCATGATGGGGGGCTTCCGCATGCTCCCCAAGCCCCCGCAGGTGGACGGAGACGTCATCCGCTTCAACGGCTGGAAGGACGAGGGCCACGAGACCTTCATGGTCACGAGGGAGTTGGGGGGCCACAGGACGAAATCCGGCGAGATGTTCGACTTCTGCAAGACCGCACGCAAGCCCTACGATCTCGCGGTCATGCTCGTCCTGCTCTCCATGAAGCGTCACGCCCCGGACAGCGTCAAGGTATCCTCGGACGGAGACTGGGACGGCGAGTGGGTTCCCGCAAGGCAGGTCTACAGTAAACTCTTCGGGGTCGAGGTAGATTGCCCGTTCGAGCCGGCCGAGGCATGACGCACAAATCCTGACCCCCCTCCCGCGTACAAGGATGCACGCATGACCAAAAGAAGGAAGTTCCCACACCTGCAGACCCTCGCCCTTGAGCGGGGCTACGGTCTATCCAGGGAGGGCAGGCGCGTTGCCTGGTGGCGCAACGAGGATCCGTCCCGCCGGCACACGAGCTCCTGCGTTTCGGACGCCTGGGAGGACATCGTCCTAGACCATTCCTCTAAGGAACAACCCGGTGCGGGAACCCGTGCCTAAGGAGAACCCACATGAACGCCAACGAGAAGAAGATCGTCGAACGGCTCGTCGCCAAGTGCCAGATCGAAGACCTCAAGGTCACCCGCAAGTCCGACAGGGAGTGCGACCTGCACTTGGAGGGCAGGTTCGGCGAGGGCTATCCGTACCTCGGAGGGGTTTCCTTCTCCGCGTGGCTCCCCCTCCTCTACATCCGCGACCTTGTGCCGTGGGCCTCGCAGGAAGTCGCACAGATGACCGACCACCCCGACATGGTGATGGAGGGGGACTGGAGCGGGGTTCGGGACAGCGACCCGGAGACCGTCTGGGCGATCTTCCACAGGTTC
>Ga0114963_10002334_pt1 | contig 13004 bp, 10 predicted proteins | sample C_131016_EF_Meta_FD_87019 | JGI IMG/M metagenome (GOLD analysis project Ga0114963, IMG submission 87019) | Freshwater microbial communities from Lake Croche, Canada to study carbon cycling - C_131016_EF_MetaG | ecosystem: Environmental > Aquatic > Freshwater > Lake | place: Lake Croche, Canada...
CATCTCGGCACGCAGTTCGTGCTGGTGACCCATGAGATGGGATTCGCCCGCCGCGTGGCCGACCGTGTGGCCTTCATCGGCGACGGTCGTGTGCTCGCCCATGGTCCGCCCGCTGAGATCATCGACCGCTGCAACGTGCCGCGGGTGCGGAGCTTTTTTGCGAGGATTCTTCCATGAACGACATCCGTGAACCGATCGACACGTCCCGGCAGGCATTTCTCGGCGCGCTTGTCGCCGATGCGGTGGCGATGCCGGTGCACTGGTATTACGACCGGCAGGCGCTGGCACGTGATTACGGCACGATCACCGGCTATCTCGCCCCGAAGAATCCCCATCCCGACAGCATCCTCTGGCGGTCGAGCTACACGGCTGCCAGCCCGAAGACCGACATCCTGCGGGAGCAGGCCGAATACTGGGGCAAGCGAGGCATCCACTACCACCAGTTTCTCGGCGCGGGCGAAAACACGCTGAACCAACAGTTGGCCGTCGAACTCTTCGAACTGGTCCGCCGCGATCGCGACTACGATCCCGAACGCTGGCTCGACCGCTACATCGCCTTCATGCTCACGGCCGGCAAGCACCGCGACACCTACGTCGAGGAATACCACCGCGACTTCTTCACGAACCTGGCCGCCGATCGCAAGCCGATCAACTGCGGCGTCAAGGACGTGCACATCGGCGGGCTCGTGGCCGTGCCCGCCCTCGTCGCGGCACTCGGGCCTCGCCATCCCGAGCTGCGCCGGATCGTGCGGCTGCACGTGGGTCTCACGCACAAGGACGACGAGGTGCTCGATGCCGCCGACGTGCTCACAAGGATGCTGATTCACGTCTGCCAGGGGGAGGATCTCCGCACCGCGATCCTCGATCATGCCAATGGGTGGATCTCGGCGGCCAAGGTTCGCGACTGGGATCGCCATCCCGACGACGTGGTCGTGGGACGGGTATTGAGCCCGGCCTGCTACATCCCCGATGCGTTCCCGGCAGCCCTTTTTCTGGCCTGGCGGTACGCCGGCGACTTCGCGGCGGGCGTCTGTGCCAATGCCCAGGTGGGGGGCGACAACTGCCATCGGGGGGCGGTCGTGGGATCGCTCCTCGGCGCCAGTGCCCCGATTCCCCACCCCTTTCTGGAAGGCCTGCGGCTGGGTGCTAGAGTGTCGGGGTAGTTTTTCCGACCTCATCATTCGCACGTATGAACCCGATCGCGTCCGCCGCACCTGCTGCGCCCCGTGTCCGCTTCGCCTCCCTCTCCACGCCGCTCGTGCCGACGAAGACGGTGCTGCTGACCGCCGATCCGGCTGCCGCCGACCCGGTGGCTGCCAAGCGGGCCGAGCTGCGTCGGTATTTCCACCAGACGAGCGAACTCTACGAGCGGCTCTTTGATTTGATCCGCGACGATGCGTCGTATTACCAACGGCACGAGCCGCTCCGCCACCCGCTGATCTTCTACTTCGCCCATCCTGCCGTCTTCTACGTCAACAAGCTCATCGCCGGCAGGTTCATTCCCGGCCGGCTTGATTCCAGACTCGAGGCGATGATGGCGGTGGGCGTGGACGAGATGTCGTGGGACGATCTCAACACGGCCCACTACGACTGGCCGAGCGTCGCGGCGGTTCGTGACTACCGGGCTGTCGTGCGGGAACACGTCGACGCGTTCATCCAGTCGATGCCGCTGGAGTTGCCGATCCGGCAGGATTCACCCGCCTGGATCATCCTCATGGGCATCGAGCACGAGCGAATCCACCTGGAGACGTCGAGCGTGATCATGCGGCTGATGCCGCTGGCCGAACTGCGACACGGCGACGAACTGACGCCCGAGGAGCGGTCGCTCTGGTCGAGTTGTGAGACCGCCGGCCCGGCACCGGCCAATGAATGGATCCCGGTCGCGGCCCAGACCGTGCGGCTGGGCAAGCCGGATGACGACCAGACCTTCGGCTGGGACAACGAATACGGCGTGGAAGAGGTCAAGCTGCCTGCCTTCAAGGCCGCCCGTCGGCTCGTTTCCAACGCCGAGTTTCTTGCCTTCGTTGAGGATGAGGGCTACGCCAACGATGCGTGGTGGACGGAGGAGGGCCGCGGCTGGCTGCACTACACGAAGGCCGAATATCCCAAGTTCTGGGTGCGGCAGCGCGACGGAGCGGGTCGCTCGTATTGCCAGCGGAACCTGCTCAATGAGATGCCACTGCCGCCCAATTGGCCCGTCGAGGTCAACTGCCTCGAGGCGCAGGCTTATTGTGCCTGGCTCGCGGCCCGCACGGGGGAAAACGTCCAACTGCCGACCGAGCCGCACTGGTATGCCCTGCGTCACTCGCTCCCGTCGGCGGTCTCCGCCGACCAGCCCGACTGGAAGCGGGCGCCGGGCAACATCAATCTGGAACACGGGGCCTCGAGCATGCCGGTCGACGCCTTTCCGCAGGGGGAATTCTGCGACGTGATCGGCAACGTCTGGCAGTGGACGCGCACGCCGATCATGCCCTTCAAGGGCTTCGAGGTGCATCCGCTCTATGACGACTTCTCGGTGCCGACCTTCGACGGCCGCCATAACCTGATGAAGGGCGGTTCCTGGATTTCAACGGGCAACGAGTCGCTCGCCAGCGCCCGCTACGCCTTCCGCCGCCACTTCTTCCAGCATGCCGGGTTTCGCACAATTCTCGAGGAGCCAGGCAGCGAGGCGGTCACCGAGGGGTCGCGGCTCTATGAGACTGACCAACTCGTCACCCAGTATCTGGAATTCCACTTCGGCCCCGAGGCGTTGGGAGTGCCCAACTTCCCGCGGGCCTGCGTGGAGGCCGCCATGCGGCATGTGCCTGAGGATCACCGCCGGAAGTGCCTCGACATCGGCTGCTCCGTTGGGAGATCGGCATTTGAATTTGCCCGTTTCTTTCAGCGCGTCGATGCCGTCGACTTCTCAGCCCGGTTCATCCATTCGGGCGTACGACTGCAACAGGGCAGTGATCTGATCTATGAGATTCCGACCGAGGGTGAGCTGACGGTGTCACGGACCATCGCCCTCGACCGGCTGGGGCTGGCGAACGTCGGCTCCAAGGTGCTCTTCATGCAGGGCGACGCCTGCAACCTGAAGGCTCTCTACGCCGGCTATGACATGGTCTTCGCCGGCAATCTCATCGACCGTCTCTACGACCCCACCCTGTTTCTCGACGGGATCGCGACGCGGATCGTGCCCGGCGGGCTGCTCGTGATCACGTCCCCCTACACATGGCTCGAAGACTACACTCCCAGGGCCAAGTGGATCGGTGGCCGGCGCGAGCATGGCGAGCCCCTCTCCACGCTGGCTGGCCTCACGCGGACGCTCGAACCGCGATTTTCCCTGCTCCATCGCGAGGACGTGCCGTTTGTGATCCGGGAGACGGCGCGAAAGCACCAGCATTCAGTGGCGGAGATGACGGTCTGGCGCCGCGATTGAGCGGAGCCCGGAGCGTTTGGTATCCTGTCGCAAAAGCGCCGGCACCAGTGAGCCATCGTGGGCTACGCGTCGCCGGGAAGTCCTTTCACGCGGCGGTTGCATCATGCCGACAGACGCCCCCTTCGATCCCTGCAGACAGTGGCTTGGCATCGATGCGGTTCATGTGGGAAATGCCCGACTTGTGCTGGGTGTGTCTCCGCAGGAGGCCGATCCGTTGGTTGTCCTGCGGGCCGCGGAAGCCCGTTTGAATCTGCTTCGGGCCATTTCGCCGGGGCCGTTCGAGATGGCCCGGGCTGGCCTCATCAAGCGCGTGGAAGAGGCTCGTGAGAAGCTGCTCGCCGAGATCGCAGCCAGTCCGCAACGGCCGAGGACCGGTGCTGCGGTCACCTTCGCCATGCCTGCGCCGCCCTCGCAGCGGGCGGCCAGCGAGCCACCGGTTCCGGCAACACGTCCTGCCGCACCACCCGCAGTGCCGGCGGCTGCCTACCCTGCGCCGCCCACGGTGCCCGGTGGAGATTTTCGCGGCGACAGCGGTGGTGTCGAGGCGATCGCGATCCGCACCACCGTGTATCGAAAAAAGACGCCTGTGGCCGGCATCGCCATCGCCCTGCTGACGCTCTCCGCCATGGCGGGCGGGCTTGTCTATTACGCGTATTACGGGAAGCAAAACGCGAAGAAGTCGGTCGAGCGCGAGACCGCCCGTACCGAACCGGCGGCAGCCCCGATCAGTCCGCAGCCGCCAAAAGACCGCAGGTCGAAGCCAGCGGTGCCGCCGGCGGATCCCACATCCGATTCAGCCGTGTCGACCAGCAAGCCGCCATCGGCACGGAACGAACGCCGCCGACCGTCACGGCCAGAGCGAGAGCCGCAGCCCGAAGAACCGTCACTGCCCACCGAGCCGGAGCAGACTGTGGCTCCCCCGCCGCAGTTGGCGATGCGGAAGCCCGCGGACGCCACTCCGATGGAAGAGAAGCCCGCTGGGGATAAGCCAGTGAGGGAGAAGCCAGTGAGGGAGAAGCCGGCGAAAGACATGCCTCCCGAAGCGATGGCAGAGGAGAACGCCCAACTCGATGCGGCGCTCGCGGAGGTGCTCGAGGCGCTCCAGCGACAAGAATACGACACAGTCACGAGTCTCCTGGCGGCAGCGTCCAAGCAGACCGGTGGCCGCGCGTCTGGCTCAGAGGCCAGTCAGCGCCTCGACAGTTGGCAGCAACTGGCGATCTACTCCAAAGGATTCATGGACTACCGTGCGCAGGCGATGGCAGCGGTGAAGCCGGGGGACGAATACGACGTCAAAAATCAGAAGGTCGGCGTGGTGGAAGTGGACGCCGACACGTTCATCTATCGTTCAGCAGGCGGCAACAAGACGGTCCCCCGCGACAAGATTCCGGCCGGAATCGTGCTGGCCATCGTGATGCAGTGGTTCGACGAGAATCCGGCCAACGATCTCTATCTCGGCGCCTATCATCTCTCGAAGCCAGAGCCCGATCTGAAGCGGGCCCGCGATCATTGGGAGAAGGCTCAGGCGGCAGGCGCCGATGCCTCTGGCCTCATGCCCCTGCTCGATGATCCGGTCTTTGCCAAGGCCGAATAGGGACTGCCGATCGCTACGATCGAGTCAGCTGCGATTGAGTCACTTGCGCTCACAGCATGGCGGCGAGCAGGCTGCGAAGTTCCGCCACGGTGGGCTGCACCGGGTTGCCTCGCATGCTCGCACCGCCGGAGTTTTCCGCGAGCCAGTCGAGCTGGTCGGCCGTAACCCCAAGCTCCGACAGCCGCCGGGGTACGCCGGCGGCGAGGCAGATCCGTGCGATCCGATCCACGAAGGCGTCTGCCGCTGTGGCATCGTTTTGCGGCGCATCCGGAGTGACGGCCCGTTCGAGCGCCGCGAAATCGGGCGTCGCTGCCTCGCGGTTGACCCGCATCGCGGCGGGCAGCATGACCGCGCAGGCCACACCGTGCGGTGTGCCGCAGGCGATTCCCAGAGCCGCCGCCACGCCGTGTGCCATGCCAAGGCCCGAGTTGGTGAGCGCCATGCCGGAGAGCAGGGCGGCGTGGCTGATCGCCGCCCGATCGGCCGCCCGGCCGTTGGCCCAGTGCTGCGGATCGTCGCCTGGGGCCGCGTGCTCGAGCAGTCGAGGCAGCGCATGCAGGGCCCGCGGGAGCGACTCGAGCACCAGGCACCGCGGCAGCGGCTTCGCGAACCGGCAGACGAACGATTCGATCAGTTGCGTGATGCAGTCGAGTCCGGAGGCGGCGATCGTGGACATATCGCACGAAGCCGTCAGGTCGGGATCGACGAGCGCCACGCGCGGCACCATCATCGGGCTCCGCATGCTCTTCTTGAATCGTCGCCGTGGGCAGGAAATCACTGCATTGCGCGTGGCTTCGGCGCCGGTGCCGGCCGTGGTGGGCACCGCGACCACGGGCAGCGGCCAGTGCCGAATCGTGAGGCCGCGGCCGACGCCCTCCAGATGATCAACGACGAGGGTGTCGAGATGCGACTCCAGGTCGGGACGCGAGCACAGGTCTGCCGGCATGTTCGCCGCCATGGCGGCGATCGCCTTGGCCAGATCGATGGTCGCCCCACCGCCCACGGCCACCACCACCACGCCATCACGATCCTCGTGGGCCAGTCCGGCCAAGCCGCGGGCGACGTGCGCCACCGTCGGCTCGCCATTGCTCGTGGCGACCAGCCGCGCGTCGATCCCGGCCGTGGCCAGGCTGGCGTCGATCCGCTGCCGAGCCCCGCAGGCAGCGAGGCTGCGGCCTCCGCCCACGATCCACGCCCGCCGGCCCCAGAGCCCGACCACCTCGCCGATCTCATCGATCCGGCCGGCGCCAAACCGGATCAGCGGAGGCGCGGCGAAATCGTAGGCGGTGAGAGCGTCGTCCATGGACCGTGGCATGCGGGTATCATAGCCTGCTCATAATCATGACCGATCCCCTCCCCATTTCCGTCTGCCCACATCCGATCGTGGGCTCAATCCGGCCGCCCGGCTCCAAGAGCATCACCAATCGGGCGCTCGTCTGTGCGGCGCTGGCCCGGGGCGAGAGCCTGCTCAGCGGGGTGCTCGACAGCCAGGACACGCGGGTGATGGCCGCGGGGCTGGCGGCGCTCGGCATCGGGGTGGCCACCGACTGGCCGCGGGGTGAGATCCGCGTCTCCGGCGCCGGTGGCGGGGTGCCCGCTGCCGCAGCGACGCTCGATTGTGCGGCCAGCGGCACGACGATTCGCTTCCTGTCGGCAGTCTGCGCGATCGGTCACGGCACCTACCGACTCGACGGCACGCCGCGGATGCGCAAACGCCCTATCGGCGACCTGCTGGAAGCGCTCCAGTCGCTGGGCGTCGAGGCCACCGCGGAGAGCCCGGGCGGATGTCCTCCGGTGGTGATTCGCTCGCGGGGCATGCAGGGCGGGGCGACCAGTGTCCGCGGCAGCACGTCGAGCCAGTTCGCCAGCGGCCTGGCCATGGTGGCGCCATGCACGTCGCAGGGCATGCAGATCGAGTTCGCCGGCACGCTCGTCTCGCTTCCTTATCTGGAGATGACGCGACGCGTGATGGAGGCCTTCGGAGCTGTCTGCGTGCCGGAGGGAGACCGGGGCTGGAAGATCGCGGCATCGGGCTACCAGGGGCGTGGCTACGCGATCGAACCCGATGCCTCGGCGGCCAGCTACTTCCTCGCGGCCGCTGCGATGACCGGCGGCAGCGTGCGAGTGGAGGGGCTTTCTCGCCGGAGCATGCAGGGCGACGTCGGCTTCGCCGATGCGCTCGGCCGCATGGGCTGTACGGTCGCATGGGATGACGGGCCGGATGAGTCGATCACGGTGACGGGCCGCGCGGTCCGCGGCATCGATATCGACATGAATGCGATCAGCGACACCGTGCCCACGCTCGCGGTGGTAGCGCTCTTCGCAGACGGGCCGACCACGATCCGCAACGTCGCCCACATCCGCGACAAGGAGACCGACCGCATCGGCGACCTAGCCTGCGAATTGCGTCGGCTCGGCGGCTCCGTCGTGGAGCAGGCCGATGGGCTGACCATCGTCCCGCCCGTACGCGATCGAGCCGATGCAGCAGGGCAGGGAACAGCCGGACTCCATGGTGCGACCGTGAAGACCTACGACGACCACCGCATGGCAATGAGTCTGGCCCTCATCGGGCTGCGGGTGCCGGGCGTCTTCGTCGCCGATCCGGCCTGCGTGGGGAAGACGTTCCCAGATTACTGGGATCGCCTGTCCGCGATCACCGGACGTCCTCATCAGGCGTGAGTCCTAGCATCACCGCCGCCCGTTCGATCAGTTCGTCCACGATGGCCGACTGAGGCCGGCTTTCCGCACGCTGAGACGAGATGCTCACGCAGGCATCGGTGGCGATGAACCCACCGCCGCAATGCTGGCAGTAGACCCGCCGACCGAGCAGCATGACGCGGATCCGGAGGTTGCGGCCGCAGACGGGACAATTTTGATGGTAGCAGACCGGGTTTTCGGCCTGTTCCATTGGTGGCTCGGCATCGCGCAACGGGATGACGTGCTCGTTGTCGTGCTGGTGATCCATCGGAATTCCCCCACGGCGGATTGAGGGCGGCAAAATGGTGACGGATAGACTCGGAGGTGAACTATCGGAGGTGAACTAGTCGCCCCCGCTGGACCCAAAGTTTAAGCCCGCCGGCCCTCTCCGGCAATTCCGGGAAAGATGAGAATTTTGCAAGAATCGACGTTCAGTTTTTATTTTAGACTGCGTGCGGCGGCTACACTGGGGACTGGCGGGTCGTCTTAATAAGATCGTCTTCATAAGATGAGGCCGTGCAACTTCTTGCTGGCCCCCGCCGTTGAAGGTGGGGTGAGGGTGGTGGCTTCTCGCGTTCTCCCGGAAATTCCCGCAGGTTCACCTCGCTGGTTCCCTCATGTTGCACCGCCCTTGGTTGATTCCGTTGGTGTTCATCTTCTGGGGTGTCAGTACCGGCTGGCTGCTGGTTGAGAAGATTCTGCCGACGCTATCGCCAGGGTCGCCGCCAGGCTATCAGGCTCTTTACACGTCGGATAACCGCCTTGTTCCGGTGGCTTGGACGGTGCTCTGGAACGATCAGCCCCTCGGCTGGGCCATGAGTCAGTCGAAACGCACGGAAGACGGGGCCATGGAGGTGGAGAGTCTTCTCCATTTCGATCGGCTTCCCATCGACGAGGTGCTTCCGGCATGGACCAAGATGTTTTTGCGGCAGTCGTTTGCGCCGGGAACATCGTACGCGTTCGATGCCCGGGGGCACCTGTTGATCGACCGGCAGGGAAACCTGACGTCATTCAGCTCGGTCGTGAACCTGCCGGCCACCACCGATCGAGTGTTTCTCAACGGCAGGATTCGCGATGGTGAGGTAACCGTCGACGTGCGTGCGCACGGAATGACCTACAGCGTCTCACGGCATCTGCCGCGACACATCACGATCGGCGACGAACTTTCGCCACAGGCGACCCTGCCCGGCCTCTATCACAACCGGCAGTGGACCGTTCCGGTCTACAGTCCGTTGCGGCCCGGTCAGGCCCCGATCCAGATTCTCCATGCCAAGGTCACCGGCGAAGAGTCCATGTTTTGGGACGACAAGCTGGTGCGGTGCGATCTCGTGCACTATTGCGACGATCCTTCCAATCACCGCGAGCCGCGGTGCCGGTTGTGGGTCGATCGCAGCGGAAGAGTGGTCAAGCAGGAGTCGCTGATGCTCGGCTCCAAGCTGGTGTTCCTACGCCGGTCCGATAAGGACGCCGAAGACCTGATCGCCAGCGTCGGGCCGATTCCCGAGGGTGGCCAGCTGCCGGCTGTGGGGGCGAGCGTTGACGATGGCTCAGCGGATCATGCCGAGCAGGAGACGCCATGATCGAGTTCGACCACGTTACGCGCACGTATGGGCCGAAGCCGGCCGTCACGGACCTGAGCCTGTCGATCCCGAGAGGTGAACTCTTCGCGCTTCTGGGCCCCAACGGCGCGGGCAAGACGACGACGATCAAGATGCTCGTTGGTCTGCTGCGGCCCTCGCGGGGTGCCGTCCGCATCTGCGGGTACGATCTCACGAAGGAAGCACGCAGCGCCCACCTGCACACGGGCTACGTGCCCGACGAGCCGACGCTGTACGACAAGCTCACCGGACGTGAGTTTCTCTGGTTCATCGCCGACATGTTCGGCATGCCGCGGCACATCGCCACGCAGAAAATCGGCCGGGAGATCGAGCATTTCGAGCTTGCGGAATTTGCCGACGATCTCACGGAGAGCTACTCGCTCGGCATGAAGCAACGACTGGTGTTCGCCGCGGCGCTGCTGCACGACCCGGATGTCCTCGTGCTCGATGAGCCGATGGTGGGGCTCGATCCGCGGAGTGTCCGGATCGTCAAGGACCTCCTCAGGACTCGCACCCAGGAGGGCATGACCGTCTTCATGTCGACGCACACGCTCGCTATGGCGGAGGAAATGGCTGATCGGGTCGGCATCATGGTGCGGGGCCAGTTGCGGTTTCTGGGCACCATCGCCGAACTCCGCGACCACATGGCCTTGGAGACCACGAATCTCGAAAACCTCTACCTCGAACTCACAACCTCGAACCCGGACCGGCCATGATGGGCATTTCAGGGTCGGGTATGAGCGGTCGCGGCCCGCAGAGTGAATCCTGCCGCCTTCTGTCGGTCGATGCGGAATCGAGGGTGTTTTCGAGGCTTCGGACCACGATCGCCTGGGAGACGCTGCGGTCCATGCTGTCGGGGGCACGGCTGCGGTTGGCCTTGGTGGTTCTGCTCAGCGCGGTCTTCTGGGGCTCGCTCTACGCCCTGTTCATCGAAGGGTTCTCGTTTCTCGAGTCGATCCATGCCGAAGTGATCTCGCTGTTATTCAATGCGTTCTTTTCCTCGCTGATGATCATGCTCGTGTTCTCCACGGCGATTCTGCTGTACGGAAACATGTATTGCTCCCCCGAGGCAAAGTTGCTGCTCACGCTGCCGGCGCGGGCCGAGGCCATCTTTGCCCACAAGTTTCATGAGGCGATGTGGTTTTCCAGTTGGGGTTTCATCCTGCTCGGCAGTCCGATGCTCGTCGCCTATGGAGTCGTGCGGGGGGCACCGTGGACTTACTACCTCCTCCTGCTCCCCTTCATGGTGTCGTTCGTGGTGATCCCCGCGACGTTCGGGGCGATCTGCTGCATGGCGGCTGTCGCATGGCTGGGGAGCTTGAGGATGCACGCTCTGGCGATCGTCGGCGCGGTCGTCTGTGCGGGAGCCGCGTGGCTGGGCTGGTCGCTGTTGGGTTCGAGTCCTGCCGGCGGCGGGAGCACGGAATGGTTCGAACAGGTCCTGGCTCGGCTATCGGTCGCCGAGCAGAAGTTTCTGCCGAGCTGGTGGCTCTCCAGTGGATTGCTCGAAGCGGCACAGAACAGCGAGCGGCCGGAAGCCCGGTTTGCCTCGCTCTCGGAGGCGGTGAAATTCATGGCAGTGCTGGTTTCCAACGGCATGCTGCTCCAGCTTTTGGCCCGCTGGTTGGCCCGGTCGTGCTTCCGCCAGGGGTGTAGCCAGCTCGTGGGCGAAATGCCGGCCCGACGGCAGCGACGGATCGCCTGGGTCGATGAGTTCCTGTCGGCCGCCGGCACGGCCCGCGGCCGGCCGCTCCGGCTCCTCCTCGTGAAGGATCTTCGGCTGTTTCGCCGCGACATCGCCCAGTGGTCGCAGTTCGTGATCTTCTTCGGACTGCTGGGGCTCTATTTTTTCAACCTTCGGGTCTTCAACTACAACGCGGCGTATGCGTCGATGATCAGCTTTCTGAACCTCGCCGTGGCGGGGCTCATCCTCTCGACGTTCACGACCCGATTCGTCTACCCGATGATCAGCCTGGAGGGCCGACGGTTCTGGATTCTCGGGCTCCTGCCGGTGCACCGTGACCAGATCCTCTGGTCGAAGTTCCTCTTCTCCTTCTTCGGCGGGCTTTTGCCCTGCTGCGCCCTGTTGTACCTCAGCGATTCCATGCTGGGGATCTCACGTTCGCTGATATGGGTCCATGAAGTCTGCTGCATGGTGCTCTGCATGGGGCTGTCGGGGATTGCCGTCGGCCTGGGGGCGCTGATGCCCGACCTGCGGGAATCCTCGCCCGCGAAGATAGCGGCCGGCTTCGGGGGAACACTCTGCCTGGTGCTCAGTTCGCTGTTCATCATGCTCGTGGTGGTGATCGCGGCGACGCCCACGCACCTGGCCATGGCGACTCGCGCGTTTGGCGGAGGTGGCCCCCCGCCAACGGGCTTTCTGGGCTGGGCGAGTGGACCACAGGGAACGGCCACGAGCCTGCTCGTGGTCGGATTCCTGGGCGTGGTAGCCACGTTTCTGCCGCTGGAACTGGGCCTGCGGGCCTTCCGCCGCCTGGAGCCTTGAGTTTTAGGCCTTGAGTTTTGGGGCTTGAGTTTTGGGCCAGATCGGGCTCGGCGGGCATTGGACGCGGCGGTTATAGTTTTTCGGCTGCCACGGTTCTGATGGGGGAGCCCCCGCATGGTCAACCGAATCGCCCCAAAGCCGTCTCAAAACCCTGCCAGTCCCCGCATTGGCGCGGTGCAATACCTCAACACCAAGCCACTGGTGTATGGTCTCGCCGCCCGCGGCATCGACGTGGCCTACGATCTGCCCAGCCGTCTGGCTGACCAGCTTTCGGCTGGAACGCTCGACGTGGCCCTCATCCCATCGATCGAACTGTTTCGCGGCACCGCCTACCGCGTCGTCTCCGACGCCTGCATCGGCTGCCGCGGCCCGGTAATGAGCGTGAAACTGTTCTTTCGCACGCAGCCTGGCCGGGTCGCGAGGCTGGCCGTGGACGAGGGATCGCGGACGAGCGCCACGCTGGCCCGCATTCTGCTCGCCGAGCGGCACGGCGTCGTGCCGCAGATCGAGGTGCTCCCCATCGGGGCAGGGCTCGCCGACACCTCGGCGGATGCCGTGCTTCTGATCGGCGATCGGGCGATCGGATCGCATCGTGGCTCGTTCCAGCTGATCTGGGATCTGGGTGATGAGTGGTGCCGCTGGACCGGGCTGCCGTTCGTGTTCGCCGTCTGGGCCGCACGTCCTGGCGTCGATGTGCAAAACATCGAGCCACTGCTGGCGGCGACCCGTGATGCAGGGCGGGCCAACTTGGCGTCCATCGCGGCCGCCGAAGCGGCGCCCCACGGGCTCACCGTGCCGCAGTGCCTGAGCTATCTCCGCGACAACCTCCACTATGAACTGGGTCCGCGGGAGCGGGCAGCTCTGGTGAGGTTCTATCGGCATGCCGAAGCCATCGCGTTGGCCCCCGAAGGCTTCGATGTCGCGACGGCGCTGCCTGCCACGGTATGATTCGTTCCAAACGGAGCGGCGAAGCATCGCGAAACATCCATGGCAGCAACAATCCAACGCATCCTCGACGACACCGTGGCAGGCCGCCGGTTAGAGGCTGACGACGCCGTGCGGCTTCTCGAATCGCGGGAACTGGCCGCGATCGGCAGGGCCGCCGACGCGGTGACGCGGCGGCTCCACCCCGAGCCGTATCGCACCTACAACATCGACCGCAACATCAACTACACGAATGTCTGCACG
>Ga0114963_10002338_pt1 | contig 12990 bp, 13 predicted proteins | sample C_131016_EF_Meta_FD_87019 | JGI IMG/M metagenome (GOLD analysis project Ga0114963, IMG submission 87019) | Freshwater microbial communities from Lake Croche, Canada to study carbon cycling - C_131016_EF_MetaG | ecosystem: Environmental > Aquatic > Freshwater > Lake | place: Lake Croche, Canada...
CTGAGTGATAGCAGAATCTGCGCCTGCTTTCATTTTCTGTACAAAAAAATCGATATCACTTGCTGGAGACTTGGCTTGAGGATGGCACTCTGGATAAGCAGCGACATCAATATGAAACCAATCACCAGTTTCTGTACGAATAAATTCTACCAACTCATTCGCATGATGGAACTCGCCATACTGACCCATGCCTGATGGCAAATCACCTCGCAAAGCAACAATGCGTTTAATCCCTAAAGCCTGATACTGCTCTAATATTTCACGTACGCTATCACGTGAGCTACCAACACAAGATAAGTGAGGGGCAACCATTGCACCTGCAGCATGAATATCGCTCACTACTTTTAATGTGCCAGACTGGGTAGAGCCACCGGCACCAAAAGTCACGGAATAAAACGCTGGCTTGAGTGTTTCACTAAAGCACTCGCGTACAAGACGCAGCTTATTCTCACCTTCAGGTGTTTTTGGAGGAAAGAATTCAATGCTTAATTCCATGATTTGGGGCCTTGGTATCTATTGAACAATGACTGATTAATAACGGTAGTGGTCAGTCTTATATGGGCCTTCCTTGGTTACGCCAATATATGAGGCTTGCTGGTCAGACAATACAGTTAGCTCAGCATTCAATGTTTTGAGTTGTAAGCGAGCTACCTTCTCATCCAAATGCTTAGGTAGGGTGTAAACGCCAATTGGGTACTTATTTGTACCAACTGCATTCCACAATTCAATTTGGGCAATCACTTGGTTTGCAAATGACGAGCTCATTACATAGGAAGGGTGGCCTGTACCGCAACCAAGGTTAACCAAGCGCCCCTTAGCCAAAATAATAATGCGCTTTTCAGGCTTGCCATTGCTTGCTGGGAAAATCACATGATCCACTTGTGGTTTGATCTCTTCCCATTTGTACTTTTCAATACCGGCAACATCAATCTCATTATCAAAGTGGCCGATATTACATACGATCGCTTGATTCTTCATCTTCGCCATATGGTCATGGGTAATCACATGGTAGTTACCGGTTGCTGAAACAAAGATATCTGCCTTATCAGCAGCGTAATCCATAGTTACAACGCGGTAACCTTCCATCGCTGCTTGCAATGCACAGATTGGGTCTACTTCAGTCACCCAAACTTGTGCAGATAAAGCGCGTAACGCCTGTGCAGAACCTTTGCCTACGTCACCGTAACCACAAACTACAGCAACCTTACCGGCCACCATCACATCTGTTGCACGCTTGATCGCGTCAACTAAAGACTCACGGCAACCATAGAGGTTATCGAACTTGCTCTTGGTGACAGAGTCATTTACGTTGATTGCCGGGAACTTCAATTCGCCTTTAGCAAACATTTGATATAAGCGGTGAACACCAGTAGTGGTTTCTTCAGTGACGCCCTTAACTTTCTCTAAGCGAGTGGAGTACCAAGTTGAATCTTGTGCCAGTTTTTTCTTGATGGCTGCAAACAAAATAGTTTCTTCTTCGCTAGTTGGATGATTCAAGCAGGCTTGATCTTTTTCAGCGCGTGCACCAAGGTGCAATAACAAAGTAGCGTCACCACCATCATCCAAAATCATATTGGTAAAACCACCATCAGCCCATTCGAAAATACGGTGTGTGAAATCCCAGTACTGCTCAAGGGTTTCGCCTTTAATAGCAAAAACTGGTGTGCCATTAGCGGCGATGGCAGCAGCAGCGTGATCTTGGGTTGAGAAGATATTGCATGAAGCCCACTGGACCTCTGCACCCAACGCCTCAAGGGTCTCAATCAATACTGCAGTTTGAATGGTCATGTGCAATGAGCCAGTGATGCGAGCGCCGCGCAATGGTTGTTGTGCAGCAAACTCATCACGGATAGCGATCAGCCCAGGCATCTCAGTTTCAGCAATCGCGATTTCTTTACGGCCAAAGTCAGACAAAGAAATGTCAGCAATTGCGCGACGAGTTGCTACAAAGTCTTCTAAATTGAAATCAGAAACGGTATTCATGTAATGCTCCAGCTAAAGACGACTCAACGCTGGAGTAGGAACTCGCTAGCCATTGAATCATGGGTTAGCGAGCGCGGTTGCAATTAGCAAACTCCGTTTAGGAGCTCACTCCCTTCAAGCCTGGGGAAGTGCTGGTTCTCAGCAATCCTTGCAACGCTCCTTGAAGGTATGACGAAATTGTAATCAATTTCGTCATATTTCGTTTCAATACATCTTCAAACTGCTTTTTTCCTACTTACAGGCCTGCTGCTGCCCGTAATACTGGCGCCTTATCGGTCTGCTCCCAAGTAAATTCTGGCTCCTCGCGACCAAAGTGGCCATAAGCGGCAGTTTTACGATAGATTGGGCGCAAAAGATTGAGCATCTTCACAATCCCTTTTGGACGCAAATCGAAGTGCTCAGATACCAACTGGGCAATCTTTTCATCAGAGATCTTGCCGGTACCAAATGTACTGACCATGACTGAAGTCGGTTTAGCCACACCAATTGCATAGGAAATCTGAATCAAGCACTTGCTTGCCAAGCCTGCAGCCACAATGTTCTTGGCTACATAACGACCAGCGTAGGCAGCAGACCGGTCTACCTTAGACGGATCCTTACCCGAGAAAGCGCCACCACCGTGAGGAGCAGCACCGCCGTATGTGTCAACGATAATCTTGCGTCCAGTTAAGCCGCAATCGCCTTGTGGGCCACCGATAACAAAACGACCTGTTGGATTAACTAGGAAATTGATTGCACCCTTAATCAAATGCTTTGGTAATACAGGTTTGATGATTTCCTCGATCACTGCTTCACGCAATTTTTCGAGAGAGATTTCTTCATCATGCTGTGTAGATAAAACAACTGTATCGATAGAGTCAGGTTTCCCATCAACATAGCGCAAAGTCACCTGTGACTTGGCATCCGGGCGCAACCAGTTGAGACGGCCATCACGACGCAATTGAGATTGACGCTCCACCAAGCGGTGCGACAAGTGGATCGGCAAAGGCATGAGCTCAGAAGTTTCATCGCAAGCGTAACCAAACATCAAACCTTGGTCGCCAGCGCCTTGATCTAGGCCATCGTCATGTGCTTTGTCAACGCCTTGGGCGATATCAGGACTTTGCTTATCGTAGGCAACCAAAACCGCGCAGCCTTTGTAATCAATGCCGTAATCGGTGTTGTCGTAACCAATTTCACGCAGGGTATTACGAGCTACTTGAATGTAGTCAACGTTTGCGTTAGTGGTAATTTCACCAGCGAGAACAACCAAACCGGTATTGCACAAAGTTTCTGCTGCAACACGTGCAGTGGGATCTTGGTCCAAGATGGCATCCAAGATGGCGTCAGAGATTTGATCTGCTACTTTATCGGGGTGACCTTCAGAAACAGATTCTGAGGTGAAGAAGTAATCGTTTGCCATTGCATATTCCTTTAAAAATTAACACGATCTAAGGGACAACTCGACGTGCCAGGAACCACAACGGCGACGCTTTAGCAGAATTTATGAATCGCCCTGCAAGTTGTCTTAACTCGGCGATAGGGCTATTCTATCCCAAATAGGCCCGCCCATCAAGGCGCAGATAAATTTGGCCCTAATGGCTGCATTGAATATCATTAAGGGGTGCAAAAACTTCTTCATCTCAGCCTTCATACGCTAGCCTTGCTCCCCCTCGCCTTAACTCAAGTCGTTGGCTCATGTTTTGGTTTGCTAGCCTATGCAGGCTCAAAACAATATCGCGCCCTGTTTCGGCCTCAATACGAAGCAGTAGTGCAAGCACATCGCTTGCCATTTAAGCTTTGGGAAGCCATCAGGGCCTCGGGGATGCTGTTTTCTGATAGCTTATGGATCTGGCGCAATCCACAGAAAGCACTCCAATTGGTTGAGGTGCAAAACTGGGATGTAGTGGAAGCGGCAATGAATGAAGGCCATGGATTGGTCATGTTGACACCCCATCTGGGTGGCTTTGAAATCATTCCTCGAGTATTGGCGCAACATTTTCCTGCAACGATTCTGTACAGGCCCTCACGTCAAGAATGGCTCAATGAAGTGGTGGAGACAGGTCGCGCCTATCCGAATATGCATTTCGTACCCACCAACCTCAATGGCGTTCGCCAAATGACTCGGGCGCTCACTCGCGGTGAGGCCATCGGCATTCTTCCGGATCAAGTTCCCAGTGGCGGCGAGGGTGTCTGGGTACCCTTCTTCGGTCGTCTTGCATACACAACACCTTTGCCTGCACGGCTTGCCAATCGCAACCATACCCCTGCAGTCATGTTTACTGCTAAACGTAAAGGCATTGGTAAGGGCTGGCTGATGCAAGCCACGCGCCTTGAGCCTTTTTCTGAAGATGCCAATATTGCAGCTGCAGAATTAAATACTGCGATTGAAAATGCAGTCCTAGTTGCTCCAGAACAATTTATTTGGTCATACAACCGCTATAAGCATCCAGCCGGTGCAGAGTTGCCACCAACTATTTAATAGATTCTTTATTATTTTTGAAATGACCTGGTTATCTAACCTCTTCAATTTCTTAGGGCTAAGCTTACTGCGCTTATTTGCCTTTCTGCCCTATTGCATCTCCGTCTATGTAGGCTATGGCCTGGGTTGGCTTGCATCACATATTCCCAATAGCCGCGCCCGAGTAGTTAAAACCAATTTACGGCTATGCTTTCCAAACCTGAACGAACAAGAAATTAATGCTTTGGCGCTAGAGCACTGGAAATTATTTGGGCGAAGTGTTGTAGAGCGTAGCCGAGTTTGGCTTGGAACTAGGGAACAAATTCTTTCGTTTGTTTCCATTCGCTCCGAAGTGGATCTTGCCGACCAAAAACCTCGCATCCTTGTAAATCCCCATTTCGTTGGCCTTGAAGGTGGCTTCATGGCTTTTTCTGCCTTAAGCACTCGCAATCATTGGCCAAATGGCGTTGGGTTGTATCAAAAAATGAAGAATCCACTCTTTAATCAAAAGATGGTGCAATGGCGCGATCGATTTGGCGGGAAGTCGATTGAAAGACAGCATCGCTTACGTGATCTTCTTCGCGAGTTGAAGAGGGGTAACCCAGCCATTATTGCGCCAGATATAGACTTAGGACCGCAGGATTCTATCTTTGTACCTTTTTTTGGTATTCAAACGAGCACAGTGGACTCCATTTCACGCTTGGCCAAGCTCACTAATGCAGAAGTCAATCTAATGACTACCACTTTAAATAAAGATCGTAAGGGCTATATCTGCCACGTTAGCAAGCCTCTTCCAAATTTTCCCAGCGATGATCCTGAAAAAGATACTGCGCGTTTAAATCAATATATTGAAGAGCTTGTTCGTAAAAGACCGGCAGAGTACTATTGGGTACATAAACGCTTTAAACATAGGCCTCCTGGCGAACCCCGTCTTTACGATTAAGTAGAAATATTTTGAGTACACATTCACCAGCACGTAAATTACGCTTCACCAAAATGCATGGTGCAGGCAATGATTTCATAGTGCTCAATGGCATTGATCAAGATCTTGGCAGTGTCTCTAAAGAACAGTGGCGGGCATTAGCTCATCGACAATTCGGCATTGGCGCAGATCAAATTTTGATAGTAGAAAAGGCGACTCGTCCAGATGCTGACTTTCGCTATCGTATTGTTAATGCCGATGGTGGGGAAGTAGAGCAATGCGGCAATGGCTCACGATGTTTTGTGCGCTTTGTTTTAGACCAAGGCTTATCGACAAAAAATCCATTACGCGTTGAGGTTGCTCACACCATACTGACGCTCAAATCTCACCCAGATGGACAGATTGAGGTCGATATGGGTACGCCTATTTTTCAACATAGTCAGATTCCATTTAATGCTAATGGCTTAGCGAGTATGCAAGAGTTTCAGGAAATGCTTTATGCACTGCCCTTAAATCATCCCGCTACTCATGACAGCTTTGTTGGCGTTGTATCAATGGGTAACCCACCTGCAGTTCCAGTAGTTGCTGATGTTGATAGTGCAGCCGTTCTCGAAGAAGGCCCAGAGATTGAAAAATTTGCTGCTTTCCCAAACCGCGTCAATGCGGGCTATCTGCAAGTCATGAATCGCCATGAAATCAAATTGCGGGTCTATGAGCGGGGTGCCGGAGAAACGCTAGCCTGTGGCACCGGTGCGTGCGCAGCAGTAGTTTCAGGAATTCGCCGAGGCTTATTAGATTCACCTGTGAAAGTGCATACCCGTGGTGGGGACTTGCAAATTACCTGGGGTGGAATTGTGAACAATACTGCGCAGCCGGTCATCATGACTGGCCCGGCAGTTACCGTCTTCGAAGGCGAAACAGAAATCTAAGAAATTGTTTTCTTAGATTCCGTATTGATCACGGTAGGCTTTTATGGCCGGTAAATAATTACTTAACTCGGTATCGCTTGACGCGGTTAAGAAAGTCATGAGGTCAGCTAGGTTAGCAATTGCAATCACTGGCAAGCCAAACTCTTGCTCAACTGCTTGTACAGCAGAATGCTCACCGATCTCTGTAGCGTTTCCTGAACGCTCCATGCGATCCAAGGCAATCAAGACTGCCGCTGGCTCAGCACCAGCACCCCGAATAAGATCGACGGATTCACGCACTGACGTTCCTGCAGAAATCACATCATCGATGATGATTACCTTGCCTTTAACAGGAGCGCCAACCAATGAGCCACCCTCACCATGATCTTTGGCTTCCTTACGGTTATAGGCAAATGGAACGTTCAAGCCACCTTCTGCCAAAGCAATAGCAGTGGCGGCGGCTAATGTGATGCCCTTATAAGCTGGCCCATAAAGCATATCAAACTGAATGTTGGATTCTTTCAGGGCATGCGCGTAATAACGACCCAATGCACTTAGGCGAGCCCCATCATTAAATCCCCCCGCATTAAAGAAATAAGGTGAGAGTCTTCCTGCTTTAGTTTTAAACTCCCCGAAGGACAAAACCTTTGCCTCTAAGGCAAAACGAATAAAGTTATCTTGATTTGAATTATTTGAGCTCATAGGCCATATGTTACGCATCATTTCCGCGAACCTCAACGGTATCCGTTCTGCAGTCAAAAAAGGCTTTCTGCCATGGGCTATTGGGCAGAAGGCTGACTTTATTTGTATGCAAGAGCTCAAAGCACAGCGCGATGATCTGGAGGACTCTATTCTCAATCCCGATGGGATGCATGGCTTCTTTCATCATGCCGAGAAAAAAGGCTACAGCGGTTGCGGCATTTATACCCCTCACAAACCAGACGAAGTCTTATACGGCTACGGCGATGCAGAATTCGATGCAGAGGGTCGCTATGTTGAAGCGCGCTTCAAAGGGCTTTCTGTAATCTCGGTCTATATGCCCTCAGGATCAAGCTCACCGGAGCGCCAAGAGGCTAAATATCGTTATCTCGACAGCTTCCTGCCTCACCTAGTCAAACTCAAAAATTCTGGGCGAGAAATCGTGCTCTGTGGTGACGTCAATATTGCCCATCATGAAATCGATCTCAAAAATTGGAAGGGTAATCTTAAAAACTCTGGCTTCTTACCCGAAGAGCGCGCCTGGTTAACGAACCTGTTCGACAACGTGGGTTATGTCGATGTCTATCGCCAACAAGAGCCCGAGGCCGGAGAGTCTTGCTACACCTGGTGGAGCAATCGTGGGCAAGCTTATGCCAAGAATGTGGGCTGGCGGATTGACTATCACATCAGCACACCAGGCATTGCTGCCACCGCAATGAAAACTTCTGTATACAAAGATGAGCGCTTCTCAGATCACGCACCACTCACAGTGGATTATGACTGGAAGATTTAAGGAAGAATTACTCTCCGCTCTTTTTGATCTGCACCACATTAAAATGAATCGTGGCCCAAATTAAGAGCAGTACTGGGACACCAATAATGGCGGTGACATAGAAAAAAGTTTGATAGCCAAAGCTATCAACGAAGACCCCCGAGAAGCCCGCAAGCCATTTAGGTAAGAGCAACATCATTGAGCTAAAGAGGGCGTACTGGGTTGCCGAGTAGCGAATATTGGTTAGCGCAGATAAGAAAGCAATAAAAGCAGCGCTCGCAATACCTGAGCTTAAATTATCAGCAGAAATCACCCAAATCAATCCATGCAGATCATGGCCCTGGGTTGCCAGCCAAGCAAAGAGGAGGTTGCTTCCCGCCGATAACACTGCACCTAAAAACAATATGCGCAAGACCCCAAACCGCAGAGTCAGGACACCACCAACAAAAGCACCTACCAAGGTCATCACCACGCCGAAAACTTTGCTTACGGCAGCCACTTCATCTTTGGTGTATCCCATATCAACATAGAAAGGATTGGCCATGATGCCCATCACCACATCGCTAATCCGATAGATGGCGATTAAAGACAAAATCAGCACCGCGTGCCAACGATAACGAGTTAAAAATTCAGCGAAGGGTTCAATCAAGGTTTGGTGCAACCAAGCTCTAGCATTGCGTGCTTTTGGCATCTTAATTTGAATTGGCTCTTTACTCAATAGAGTGGTTAATACCCCAACGCTAATCGATGCTGCCATGCATAGATAAGCAAACTGCCAAGCACTAGCGTCATAACCACTCCCCGTCTCCGCCCTTGCAGCAAGCCACAGTACGCCCGCGCCAGACCAGATTAAAGCCAATCGATAACCCGTTTGATAAGTAGCTGCGAGCGCGGCTTGATGATCGCTATTAGCCGATTCAATACGGAAGGCATCTAATGCAATATCTTGAGTAGCCGATCCAAATGCCACTAACAAAGCACACCAAACCACCGAGTTCAGCGCAAGCTTGGGATCCAAGGTCGACATGCCAACGAGCCCGAAAATAATCAGTGCTTGCGCAAAGAGTAGCCAGCTTCGGCGACGTCCAAATAATTTTGTGAGGAGCGGAATTTGTAATCGATCGACTAGCGGCGCCCAAACCCACTTTAAGGCGTAAATCAAACCTACCCAAGTGAGATAGCCAATGGTGCTGCGGTCAATGCCCGCCTCACGCAACCAAAAACTCAGCGTGCCTAAGATCAGTAGTAAAGGAAGGCCAGCGGAGAAGCCCAGGAACAACATGCGTAAACACGGCCATTCGAGGTAAACCCGAAAATCACTCAGCCATGACTGAACTACCTTCAGCACGCTTCTAGGCGCTACGCACGCGGAAAAGTGCCAAGCTACCGAAGAAGTTCGGCATCAAAGTGACTTGCTGACCTTCGTGCAAGATGCACTGATCCAAAACTTTGAGGCCGAGACTCGAGGCCAGGTTCTCAAAATCGGCAACTGTAAGCACACGGACATTGGGTGTGTTGTACCACTGGTAAGGCAGGCTTTTTGATACCGGCATACGGCCAAGTCCCACCGCTAAACGATGTGACCAATGGCCAAAGTTCGGGAAGGAAACAATGCATTCTTTGCCGACGCGCACCACTTCGCGCAAGATTGTTTCCGTCTGATGAATCGTTTGCAATGTCTGGGATAGCACCACCGTATCAAAGCTAGCATCCTCAAAAAGTGCCAAACCACCCTCTAAGTCCTGCTGAATGACATTCAGACCTTTTTGCACACAAGAAAGCACGCGCGCATCATCAATCTCAACACCATAGCTATGCACAGGTTTTTGTGTTTGCAAGAACTCTAAAAAACTACCATCCCCGCAACCTAAGTCTAGTACCTGACTATTGGGTGAGATCCAATTAGCAATGGCTGCAAAGTCTGCGCGCTTATTCATGAAAGTCATACTTGCGCCTCCAGCATTTGCGCAAAATAAGCGCGGATAAGCTTGTGATATCGCTCATCATCTAATAAAAATGCATCATGACCATGCGGTGCATCAATCTCCGCGTAACTCACTTCACTCTTATTGCTGAGCAAAGACTGAACAATCTCGCGACTGCGATTGGGTGGAAAACGCCAATCTGTTGCAAAGCTCACCACCAAAAACTTGGCTTGGACTTCTGCTAAAGCGCGGTTCAAACTGCCGCCATAACGACGCGATGGGTCAAAGTAATCTAAGGCACGAGTGATCAATAAGTAGGTATTAGCATCAAAATAAGTTGAAAACTTATCGCCCTGATGACGCAAATAGCTTTCGACTTCGAACTCGACATCAAAGCTAAAACGGTAGTCATCAGATTCACCATTGGGGCGCTGCAATTCGCGCCCAAATTTTTCTGCCATATCGTCATCAGACAAATAGGTAATGTGACCAACCATGCGCGCTAAACGTAAACCCCGTTTTGGCACAACACCATGCTCGTAGTAATTGCCACCATGAAAATCAGGATCCGACAAAATGGCATTGCGTGCCACTTCATTAAAAGCAATATTTTGGGCGCTCAGTTTCGGGGTAGACGCTACCACTACGCAATGCGCTAAGCGCTTAGGAAACTGAATGGCCCAGGCCATGGCTTGCATACCACCCAGACTACCCCCCATGACTGCGGCAAACTTACGAATCCCCAATTTATCTGCAAGGCGAGCTTGTGTATTGACCCAATCCTCAACGGTGATCACTGGAAAATCTGCACCGTATGACCTCCCAGTCTCTGGATTAGCACTCATTGGGCCGGTTGAGCCAAAGCAAGAGCCTAAATTATTCACGCCGATTACAAAAAAATGATTGGTATCGACAGGTTTACCAGGGCCAACCATATTGTTCCACCAGCCGATATCTTCTGGATCATCTGGACTGGGGCCAGCTACGTGATGCGATGCATTCAGAGCATGACAAATTAATACAGCATTACTCTTGTCTGCATTGAGCTTGCCATAAGTTTCAATGACTAAGTCGTAGCCAGACAACATGGCGCCACTCTGCAAAGGCAGGGGCTCGGCAAAATGTATAGTGTTTCTAGAGAGATGAAGCTCGCTCATTCTGAGAGGAGGATACGCAGGCTAATGTCAGATGCTTCAGTTGGCAGTTTCTTAAAACCGCTGCGGGCAAATCGATGCCAACGACCTAAAATAAAACTCATCAACATGGCAGCACGAATACTCACTTCTTCTTGGCCCACTTGAGCCCAAGCGCCGCCCTGGCTTTGCGCGATTCTTAAAGCCTGCTTTAGCGAGGCTTCAACGCGATCTAAGACTTGTGTGATGCGTTCTTGTAAACGATCATCTTCCTGCAACAAAGCATCGCCCAACAAAACTCGTGTCATGCCGGGATTTTTCTCAGCAAAGAATAAGAGCATCTGCAAAATTCCGCGCGCCTGCGCAAGACCAGATTCTTCTTTTTGATTGATCTGATTAATCAAACCAAAAACAGTTTGCTCAATAAAGGCAATGAGCCCCTCGAACATCTGCGCTTTACTAGCAAAGTGACGATATAAAGCCGCCTCAGAAACTTGAATCTTGGCCGCTAAGGCCGCAGTAGTAACGCGCTCACCCTTAGGGTTTTGCAACATCTCAGCAAGCACTTGCAAGATTTGCAAACGGCGCTCGCCAGGGCGTGGACGCTTACGTGTCTTGCCTGCGTCAGCACTGCTGTCGTCGATATGTGCCGGCTCTGAGGGTTGACGCATATTGTTTGCTTATCTCGAACGAATCATCGTACCGAAAGCTTGCTCGGTCAAAATTTCTAATAGAAGAGAGTGCTCAATGCGTCCATCAATGATGTGCACTGAATTGACGCCACTTTTAGCCGCATCTAAAGCAGAAGAAATCTTCGGCAACATCCCGCCTGAAATTGTGCCGTCTGCAAATAATTCATCGATTTCACGTGCGGTTAAATCGGTGAGTAGTTTGCCGTTTTTATCCATCACGCCAGGAATATTGGTCATCATGACCAATTTCTCTGCGTGCAAAATTTCAGCCATCTTGCCAGCGACTAAGTCAGCGTTAATGTTATAGGCCTGACCTTCTGCACTAAAGCCAATTGGAGAGATCACGGGAATAAAAGCGTCGTCTTGGAGGGCTCTGACAACCGCAGGATTAATGGCTTCAATCTCGCCCACAAAACCCAGATCAATTTTGCCCCCTGGGTTCTTCTCGTCTGCCACGAACATTTTCTTGGCATGAATAAGTCCACCGTCTTTGCCAGTCAAGCCAACGGCCTGACCACCAAAGTGGTTAATCAACATCACGATATCTTGCTGAACTTCACCACCAAGAACCCACTCCACTACTTCCATAGTTTCTTCATCGGTAACACGCATGCCCTGAATAAAAGTGCCTGCCTTACCAATCTTCTTCAATGCTTCATCAATTTGTGGGCCGCCACCATGAACTACTACTGGATTCATGCCAACCAGCTTCAAGAGAATAACGTCGCGCGCAAAACTCTCTTTTAGACGATCCTCTACCATTGCGTTTCCACCATACTTAATCACGATGGTTTTGCCGTGATACTGACGAATGTAAGGCAGTGCCTCAGCCAATATCTCTGCTTTTAATAAGGGAGGTATATCCCCTAATGTAGGTAAACGATCAGTCATATTGAATCAGAAATTATTCGCCAAATAGCTTCTGGCGAAGTTCGCGACGCTCTTGAGCCTCAAGAGATAAATTCGCTGTAGGCCTTGCAATTAAACGGTTAAGGCCAATTGGCTCACCAGTCTCCTCACACCAGCCATAGTCGCCTGATTCAATTCGGGCCAATGCCTGCTCAACTTTTTTAAGCAGCTTACGTTCACGATCACGAGTACGCAACTCCAATGCGTGCTCTTCTTCAATCGTTGCACGATCAGCAGGATCTGGAACCAAAATATTTTCGCGAAGATGCTCAGTTGTCTCTGAAGCATTCTTCAAAATGTCATCTTTAAGAGTCAACAGTTTCTGACGGAAAAAATCTAACTGTGCGGCATTCATATAGTCCTTGTCGGACATCTTGAGTAACTCAACTTCAGTTAGTGGTGCACCTTTTACAACCTTAGTGCTCGCAACTTTGCTGCTAGCTTTTGCAGCGGTTGCTGGTTTTGTTGCTGTTTTTACCGTCATCTCATTCTTTCCTGGTTTGAAACATTATTGCCTCATTCTGCCAAACTTTTACCGCCCTTTTATTAATATTTATCAATATTGACCGTGGCGGCGGATTGTACCCGAATCTTCCTAGACCAAACA
>Ga0114963_10002343_pt1 | contig 12979 bp, 10 predicted proteins | sample C_131016_EF_Meta_FD_87019 | JGI IMG/M metagenome (GOLD analysis project Ga0114963, IMG submission 87019) | Freshwater microbial communities from Lake Croche, Canada to study carbon cycling - C_131016_EF_MetaG | ecosystem: Environmental > Aquatic > Freshwater > Lake | place: Lake Croche, Canada...
AACCTAAACAAAAAAATAAAATTTCTAATTAATAATTAAAACTTTATTAGAATTAAATGTAGGGTAAGCAAAATTATAAAAAAAATATGCAGTAGGACTTATAATAGTAGGTTTAGTTTTAATAATAATATTATTTATAATTATATTATTATGTGATATATTTTCAATCGCAGCAAAACCAAAAAAATATTCTGAAGAAATCTTCCAAAAACTTATTTTAAATCCTTGAATAAATATATTATAATCACAATTACATATAGATGCAAAACAACTTAAAACTTCTAAACCTTTTTCAATTTGAACACAAGATTTTCTAAAAAAATAACAAGAAATAATTTGATCATCACATAAAATAGCATAAATAAATATATTTTTAGTTTTAATTAATTCTAAAATATTAGAAACTTCAGCTTTTATAATAATATCAAAATTATTATTTAATTTAATAAAATCATATAAAAATCTAAAATTAATATTATTAATTTCTAAAAGTTTATATTCACTAGATAAATTAGTAGGTTTAGTCCATTTATTAACGGGAAATCCATATGTAGAATAAACACATAATGGAATAATACCAGTAAGTTCATCTTCTCTCTTAAAGAGAGAAATAACAACCTTTTTATTATTATAACGTTGATTAAAATGATGTGTTTGAATGATTTGTGGAGCAATTCCTTTTTTTCGATATAATTTATCAACACATAAATAATCTACATAATAAACTTGAAATTTAGCATTTTGATTTTTATTGTTTATAACTACATTAAGTAATCTAGATGTCATAACACCTATAATTTTTTTAATATCAATAATATTATTATTTTTAATATCAATTAAATTATTATTCTTATAATAAAATGATATAAATGATTTATCATTATGACCTATAAAATATGGTATAATATTTTCTTCTTTTGGATAGAAAATATTATCTTTGTTTTGTAAATAATTAGTTTTAATTAAATTAATAAAATAAGTAATTTGAAATTTAGTCATATCAGAAAAAATAATAGTTTGAATATCTTTAAAATTAGTATATTTATTTTTAATAGGGAGAGAAGTATCAATAATACCAGGTGGATTAATCATATAACCTAAGTCATAAATATGAAAAACCGGTTGTAATACCCAAAAACCATATTTAAATCTAATATAAATGTACATAAAAAATATAATAATAATTAAAAAACAAAATAAATATAATATCATTACTATTATTATATAAAATTTAAAAATTATAAAAACGAAATAGTAATTAATTAGGTTTAACAAAAACATATAAATATTGATATTCATAAGCACATTTTACTAAATCTATTTTTGCATGAACTAAAAATCCTGCATCAAGAGCCATATTAACTATTTCAGGTAAATCTTCCATATATAATTTTTGTTCTTGTTTTCTAACTTTTCCATTATTAAATTTAAATTTTTCATCAAATATTGCAATATCATTAGATTTATCTAATTTAAAATCAGCATTATAAATAAAATCATTAAATGTTATTTTTGTTTTTGTTATTCTCTCTTTTGAATATTTTTGAGGAGATACTATGTATAATGGATTTCCAGGTGGAAGTATTGGATCAAATTTATATCTATCAACTAAATGAATTATTAAATAACCACCTGGCATTAACCAATCCATACAATTATAAAAAAATTTCATTTTATCATCTATATAATATATTGTAAAATATAAACATAATATATGTGTTAAAGAATTATATTCAAATAAATTATTATTTAAAGCATCTCCAATTTTAAAATTATTACTATAAGAAGGAAAATTTTCTTTTGCTTTTTTTATCATTGAAACAGATTTATCAATACCAATTATGTTTAATCCTTTAGAACTAAGTTGATTTACATGATGACCTGTTCCACAACCAATATCAGCTATTACACTTTTTTCATCAGGATTTGAAGAATTTATTATTGTTCCTACTTCATAATCATTTTTTATATTATTAAAAACTAAATAATCATAAATATCTGCATAAAAATCATCATAAATCGCATCACCTTGTTTAAATAAAAATGTATCTTGATCTATAAATGTTTCTTTTAATGGTTTTAATGATTTAAAAAATATAACTATTAACAATAAAAGAGATGTAAATAATAATATTTTTCCAAAAGTAGGTAATTTATTATAACAATTTGTTATAGATTTAATAAATTTCATCTATATGTATTGTTTTTATTTTTTTTATATAAAATTAATTATATGCAAAATATTGAAATTAATGATTTAAGATATGAAAGTGATTTTAAAGGAATTTCATTTTCAAAATTTAAAAAATCCGAAGTTAAAAAAGAATTGCTAAATAGTCTAATACTATCAAAAATTGAACCAGCATGTTATTGGAGTGCAGAATTAATATGTGCTGGTCATTTTTTTGATTTATTTGAAATCATATTATTATTTTTTAGTAAATATATTCATTTAGGAAATTTAAACATAAGTATTTATTTAGAAATGAGAATAAATGACTTTAAATCAATATTAAATAATGGATATTCAGATAATATTTTAAAATTAAGAAATAATGATAAAATTAGAAAATTATTTTGTGAAATAATGTGTGTATTATGTGATGCAAAAAGAAGACATAGTTTTGATGATGTAAAAATAAAACCAGAAGATCTAAATATAATATCAGTAAAAGATAAATTTAAAGCACCATCAACAGAATATGGAGAAGAAGTATTTACAACAGAAGATCCTAAAGAATTATTTCCATTTGTAAACGAATTAGCTTATAGTATAACTATTTCTGGAAATAATCAAATAAATGCTTGTTATTGGATAGAATGGATAATAGAATATGAAAATAGATGTAAATTACTTAAAGAAAAAATATTTTGTGAATTAAGAAATTTTGTAAAAGTTGATGCAAAATGTCAAAAAGATATAGTTTGGATTATTTGGGATACATTTTTAAAAGAATCCGAAAAACGTTCTAAATTTATTAATAAGTTAATAATAACACTTTTAAATTTATTTAGTTTAAAATATACAACCGGTTGTTATAAAAAACGTAAAAATTTAATGTATTTAGCTATTTCAATTTTATGTGAAAAATTTACAGTTGAAAAAGAGATTATAAGACATTCACAATTAGAATTAGTAGATTTAATTAAACAAAAAATCGATTTAGTTTATGCTCAAATAAAAAAAAATGAAGAAACTACTGGAACTGATTATTTATTTTATGGAATTAACAAATCACAAAATTTAGAAAATACTATAAAAAAATTAGAAACTATGAATAGTTTTGGCGAAACTTTTGTTCCAAGATTATAATATTATTAATATTTATTATAAATGAAAATAAAAAATAATAATAAAACTAGAAAAAAACTTTCATCTAATAAAAATGTATTATTATTTAATTTTCAAAAAGAAATTACAATAGTTTTTATGGAAATATTAATTATGATAAAATTATTTCATTGGAAAACACATAGATATTCAACACATAAAGCTACAGATGAATTATATGATAAATTAAATGAACATATAGATCGTTTTATAGAAGTATTATTAGGTAAAACAAATTCAAGAATAGATTTAATAAATAATAAAACAATAAAACTTATTGATTTAAATTCTCAAGAATCTTTAAAATTAAAAATAAAAGAATTAAAAGAATATTTAGTTGGTTTAAATAATAATAAAGCATTAAAATTAATGAGTAATACAGATTTATATAATATTCGTGATGAAATTTTAGGAGATTTAAACCAATTTTTGTATTTATTAACATTTAAATAAATATTATGTGCGAAATTATAATAAAATAAATATATAGTTTTTTATTATAAATGGATTATCAAAATAATTTAACACAACCAACAAACATTTCAAATGCAATCCCAAACATTAATTCAAATATTAGTCCTACTAATAAATCAAATATTAGTTTTTTTTCTACTTTATATGAAATAAATGCAACTACTTGGATTATAATAATTTTAATATTAGCATTTTTAGGATTTAATATTTTTGTTTATTTAGCAAAAGGAACTCAAGATATTACTAGTTTATTAACTAAATTATTTGGTGCGTCAGCTGCAGTTGCAGGTCAAACAATAAATATTTCAGCAGAAGGTGCAAAATCAGTAGTAGGTGAAACAGCAGGTGCAATTGATACAACTTTAAGTTCAGTTCAAAATACATTAGCTCCGTCAAATATAAAAGGACAACCAATAAATCAACAACAAGTAGATTTATTACAACAATCAACTTTAAATAAAGCAATTAATACGGCAAAAAATAAAGAATTATATCAACAAGATTATCAGGCAGATATGGCAAATAGTTCAATTCAAGGTGGTGGAAAAGCAGGATGGTGTTATATAGGAGACGATAGAGGTTTTAGAAGTTGCGCACAAGTAGGAGTAAATGACACATGTATGTCTGGAGATATTTTTCCAAGTCAAGAAATTTGTATGAATCCAAGTTTAAGAGCTTAGAATAATAAATAAATATATTTAATCTACTTAAAGAAACAATAATATATTCTCTCTATTTATTTTATTTAAGATAATTTATAAAACTGTTATTCAATCGTTTTATAAATCAAAAAACATAAATATTTTAAACTTGTTAACTTTATAATGTTGAGAGAATTCATAAAAATATATTCTCTCTATTTATTTTATTTATTTAAGATAATTTATAAAACTGTTATTCAATCGTTTTATAAATCAAAAAACATAAATATTTTAAACTTGTTAACTTTATAATTTAGAGAGAATATATTATATAAAAAATTGATTTAAATCTATAATAATATATTATAAGAAATGTCAAATTTAAAAGGTTCGAATTATAATTTAATAAACGTGTCAAAAGTTGTTGGAATTCAATTTAGTATTTTATCTCCAGATGAAATTAGAAAAGGTTCTGTTGCAGAAATTACAAGTAGAGACACATATATTAATAATAAACCCGTAATTGGAGGATTATTTGATCCAAGAATGGGCGTTTTAGAACCAGGATTAATTTGTCCTACAGATGGTTTAGATTATATGCAAACCCCAGGTTATTCAGGTCATATTGAATTAGCAAGACCTGTATTTTATATTCAATATTTAAGTACTATACAAAAAATTTTAAGATGTGTATGTTTTAAATGTAGTAAATTATTAGTAAGTAAAGATAAATATAAACAAGCTTTAAAATTTCAAGGAGATGCAAGATGGAAATATGTATTTACATTAGCTAGTAAAATAAAACGTTGCGGTGAAGATATTGAAGATGGATGTGGTTGTTTACAACCAAATAAAATAAGAAAAGAAGGCTTAGCTACTATTTATGCAGAATGGAATAAAAATGACGAACCAATGGTAGTAAAATTAACACCAGAAATGGTATTAAAAATATTTAAAAGAATATCAGATGAAGATGTATCATTTATGGGTTTTAGTCCAATTTATTCTAGACCAGATTGGATGATTTGCCAAGTAATGGCTGTACCACCTCCAGCAATTAGACCTTCAGTAAAACATGATTCACAACAACGTTCTGAAGATGATTTAAGTCATATTTTAGTAAATATTATAAAAACAAATAAAACACTTCAAGAGAAAATTCAAAATAATTCACCTTCAAATGTAATAGATGATTGGTTAACAGTATTACAATATTATATAGCAACTCAAGTAGATAATAAAATACCTGGTGTAGCTTCTGTAGCTCAACGTTCAGGTCGTCCTTTAAAATCTATAAAAGATCGGTTAAATGGAAAAACAGGAAGAATGAGAGGAAATTTAATGGCAAAACGTGTAGATTTTAGCGCTCGTTCAGTTATTACAGCTGATCCAAATATTTCAATTTGTGAATTAGGTGTTCCATTAAAAGTAGCAAAAAATATAACTAAACCAGTTGTTGTAAATAAAATAAATAAAGATTTTCTAACAAAATTAATAATAAATGGACCAGATGTATGGCCTGGTGCTAAAATGTTAGAAAAAAAAAATGGTGAAGAAATAACTTTAAGATATTATTTAGATAGAAATTCTATAATTTTAGAAGAAGGAGATATAGTTCATAGACATATGATGAATGGTGATGCAATATTATTTAATCGTCAACCAACTCTTCATAGAATGAGTATGATGTGTCATATAGTTAGAATAATGAAAAGAGGTGATACATTTAGAATGAATGTAGCTGATACAAAACCATATAATGCAGATTTTGATGGTGATGAAATGAATTTACATATGCCACAAGATCAAGAGTCAGAAGCAGAATTAAAAAATTTAGCAGCAGTACCTTATCAAATAATAAGTCCCGCAAATAATTCATCTATAATTGGCATTTTTCAAGATTCAATGTTAGGATCATATTTATTTTCAAGAGAAAATATTAAATTTACTCCAAGACAAGCAATGAATTTACTTATGATGTTTAATGGCATTAATGAAATAGAATTATTAAAAGATATGCAAAAAAATGGAGGAATTAGTAATTTTGATATTTTAAGTCAAATTATGCCGCCTTTATCAATAAAATATAAAGGAAAAAAATCATTAATTGAAATAAAAAATGGAAAATATATTAGTGGTCAAATGGATAAAAGTGTTTTAGGAACTAGTACCAAAGGATTACTTCAACGTGTTTGTAATGATTTTGGTAATATGGCTTCAGCAAAATTTATTGATGATTTACAAAATATTGTAACTGAATATATGAAAACATGTGGTTTTAGTGTTGGAATAAGTGATTTAATATCAAATAAAAATACAAATGATGAAATTATAAAAATTATTACAAATAAAAAAATAGAAGTAAAAAATTTAATTGACCAAGTACAAATAGGGGTTTTTGAAAATAATACAGGTAAAACAAATGAAGAAGAATTTGAAACACAAGTAAATAGTATTCTTAATCAAGCAACTTCTGAAGCAGGAAAAATTGGATTAAAAAATTTATCAGAAGGTAATAGATTTGTAACTATGGTTCAAGCTGGTTCAAAAGGTTCTGATTTAAATATATCATTTATGATATCTTGTTTAGGACAACAAAATGTAGATGGAAAACGTATACCTTATGGGTTTGAACATAGAACATTACCACATTTTACAAAATATGATGATACACCTGGTGCCCGTGTATTTGTAGAAATTTCATATATAAATGGATTAAGTCCACAAGAACTTTTTATGCATGCTATGGGAGGTCGTATAGGACTTATAGATACAGCAGTAAAAACATCTACTACAGGTTATATTCAAAGAAGATTAATAAAAGCATTAGAAGATTTAATGGTAAATTATGATATGACAATAAGAACAAATAAAAATAAAATAGTTCAATTTCAATATGGTGATGATGGAATTGATACTACAAAAGTAGAAAATCAAGAAATACCTATAGTAGAAATGAGTAGTCAAGAAATTTATAATCATTATCTAATACCAGAAGAAACAGGAAAAATAAAAACATTGTCAAATATATTTGTAAAAAATACTATGATAAGATTAAAAAAACAACAAAAAGAATATACAAATGTAATGAGTAAATTAATAGAACAAATGATAGAAAAACGTGATTTAATAATTAAAAATGTTTTTAAAAATAAAGGTGATAAAATAGTAAATTGTCCAGTAGCATTTTATTATATAATAAATAATATTCAAGGACAATGTCAAATAAATGCATCAACTTTAGTTGATATTACACCATTAGAAGCATATGAAATGATAAAAGAAACATATGAAAATTTATGTAAATTTCATTATTCACAACCAACAGATTTATTTAATGTATTATATTTCTTTTATTTATCACCTAAAGATCTTTTAATAATTAAAAGATTTAATAAAACAACATTAACATTATTATTAGATACAATTACACTTTATTATAAAAGAGCAATAATTTCTCCTGGTGAAATGGTAGGAATGATAGCAGGTCAAAGTATAGGTGAAGTATCAACACAAATGACATTAAATACTTTTCATTTTGCAGGTGTAGCATCAAAATCAAATGTAACTCGTGGTGTTCCAAGAATTGAAGAAATTTTATCACTTTCAAGTGAAATAAAAAATCCGTCATTAAGTATTTATTTAAAACCAGAAGATGAAAGACAAAAAGAAAAAGCACAAACTATTATGTATATGTTAGAACATACTAAACTAAAAGATATAGTAAAATCAACAGAAATATGTTTTGATCCAGATGATCTAAATACATTAATAGATGAAGATAAAGAATGTATTGAACAATTTAAAGCATTTGAAAATATTATAGATGAATGTAATGAAGTAAATATTGAAACAGGAGAAAATGAAAAATCAAAATGGATAATAAGAATGATAATGGATCCAGAAGTAATGCTTGAAAAAAATATTACAATGGATGATATAAATTTTACATTAAAATCTTGTTATGAAGATCAAATATATTGTATTTATTCAGATTTTAATTCAGATAAATTAGTATTTAGAATTAGAATGAATGAAGTAATAAATCAAAATAGTCAAAAAAAAACAAAAGTAAATCCATTAGATCAATCAGATCAAATTTATATTTTAAAAAATTTTCAAGATCAATTATTACAAAAAATAGTATTAAGAGGTATTGAAGGTATTAATAAAGTAATATTAAGAAAAATAATAGATAATATGGTAGAACATAATGGTATATATAAAAAACAAGATATATGGGTATTAGATACAATTGGAACAAATTTATTAGATGTATTAGGATTAGATTTTATAGATAATAAAAGAACAGTAAGCAATGATATTATAGAAATATATAATGTTCTTGGTATAGAAGCAGCAAGACAAACAATTTATAATGAATTAGTAGAAGTAGTAGAGTTTGATGGAACATATATAAATTATCATAATTATAGTGTTTTAGTAGATAGAATGACATTTACAAATAAATTAATATCAATATTTAGACATGGAATAAACAATGATAATATTGGTCCAATAGCAAAGGCATCATTTGAAGAAACACCAGAAATGTTTTTAAAAGCAGCAAGACATGCTGAATTAGATACTTTAAGAGGTATATCAGCAAATGTAATGTGTGGTCAAGAAGGATTTTTTGGAACTGCATCTTTTCAAGTAGTTCTTGATATAGAAGAAATGCAAAAATTAGAAGCATCAAGTGAATATAAATATGTAAATACAAATGAAGAAATAGAAAAATTCTTTGAAGAAAAAGAAGAAAAAAATGATATATGTTCAATAAATAATATAAAAATAGAAAATAATGTAATTACAATAAAAGCAGAAAATATGGGTAATGATAATGATTATAATCCAGGCTTTTAAAAAAAATTGAATAATTTAAATAATAATAATATAAATAATAATATAATTAAATGTCAGATATTTTTGAGCTTTTGTTTAAAAAACGTTTTTGTTTGCCAATAAATAATGATAATGATAATAACACAAATTGTTCTTGCGATAAATTTAATCATGTGTCGTGTCTTTTATACTGGAAATATATTTATGAAAAAGGCTAATATATTAAGTATAGGTTTAAATAAAATGGGAGATATAGAAGGAAAAAAACCAGGAATTCATGCTGAATATGATGCAATAAATAAATTAAAAAATTTAAAACAAAAAAAACATTTAAAATCAATAAATTTATTAGTAATAAGGTTATCAAAAAATGGAAAAATGCAAAATTCAAAACCATGCGAGAATTGTATAAAAACAATAAAATTTTTACCAGAAAAAAAAGGATATAAAATAAAAAAAATTTATTATTCAAATTATAATGGTGAAATAATAAAAAGTGATATTAAAACTTTAGAAAATGAAGAATTACATTATTCTAGTTTTTTTAGGAGAAAATAAAGATTATATAAAAGGTAATAAATTAAAAGTTAAAAAAAATTAATTGTTTTCTAAAAAATATATAATGGACATAAAAATTAATTTAGATACTTTAAAAGATTTAGAAAACGAAAGTATTAAAATAGATATAGTTAAATTTCAAAAAATGGTTCTATTATTTAATGCTATAGAGCAAGGATGGTCTGTAAAAAAAAAAAAGAATTCATACATATTTTCAAAATTAAATGAAAATAAAAAAGAAGTATTAGAAGATAGTTATATAACAAAATTTATGAATACAAACTTAGATATAAATAAAATATTTTATTAAATTTAATTAATTAAATAAAAAATTAATTAAATAAAATTTAATTAATTAAAGTTAGAATTTAAAAAATTTTTTTCTTTAGGTAATTTATAAAAATGGGTGGTGGATTAATGCAACTCGTCGCTTATGGAGCTCAAGATGTTTACCTTACGGGTAATCCTCAAATAACTTTTTGGAAAGTAAATTATCGTAGATATACTAACTTTGCAATTGAATCAATTGAACAAACATTTAATGGTCAAGCAGATTTTGGACGAAGAGTTCAATGTACCATTAGTAGAAATGGAGATTTGGCTTATAGAACTTATTTACAAGTCACGCTTCCAGAAATAAATCAACTTATGGGTTTAGGAAACTATACTTCTGGAGAAAATACCGGTGTATATGCTAGATGGTTAGATTTCCCAGGAGAACAACTAATAGCTCAAGTTGAAGTAGAAATTGGTGGTCAAAGAATAGATCGTCAATATGGTGATTGGATGCATATTTGGAATCAATTAACAATGACATCAGAACAAACGCGTGGATATTTTAAAATGATTGGTAATACAACTCAATTAACATTTATTACTGATCCATCCTTTTCAGATGTAGAATCGCCTTGTGACTCATTAGCACCTCGTCAAGTGTGTGCGCCAAGAAATGCACTACCTGAAAGTACTCTTTATGTTCCATTACAATTTTGGTTTTGTACTAATCCAGGATTAGCACTTCCTTTAATAGCTCTTCAATATCATGAAGTAAAAATTAATCTTGATATTCGTCCAATAGATGAATGTTTATGGGCAGTTACTACATTAAATTGTAATAGTGGTCCACCTTTTACTCAAGCAAATCAATATACAGTAGGTCGCCCAGTTCCAGCAACAATTGCTTACAATCAATCTTTAGTTGCTGCGTCGCTTTATGTTGATTATGTTTTCCTTGACACAGATGAACGAAGAAGAATGGCACAAAATCCTCACGAATATCTAATTACACAACTTCAATTTACAGGAGATGAATCAGTAGGTTCTTCTTCTAATAAAATTAAATTAAATTTTAACCATCCAGTAAAAGAATTAATTTGGGTAGTTCAACCAGATCAAAATGTGGATTATTGTTCATCTTTAACATGTGATGCCCTATTATTCAAAGTTTTAGGTGCACAACCATTTAACTATACTGATGCAATTGATGCACTTCCTAATGCTATACATGCGTTTGGTGGACCAGCATCAGTTGCTCAAGATTCTCGTGCTTATATTGATGCTCAAGGTCTTTTTAATGATGCCGGAGCATTTGACTATAATCCTTATCAAATTAATCCAAATTTAACAAGTTTTACTGGTTACTGGCATGGACCATCAAATCCTTATAATGAACCAAATTTAGGTGGACCTACCCCACCTATTAATACTACTGATCTTCCAGCATCAGTAATTGCATCTTTACAATCAGGACCTACAATTCCTGCTGAAAATTCAGGAGTATCTGATGCAGGAACATTTGTTTTATCTGAAACATCTTTAGATATGCATTGTTGGGGACAAAATCCAGTTGTAACTGCAAAATTACAACTTAATGGACAAGACCGTTTCTCTGAACGAGAAGGAACATATTTCTCTTGGGTTCAACCTTATCAATCACATACTCGTAATCCTGATGAAGGTATTAATGTTTATTCATTTGCCTTACGTCCTGAAGAACATCAACCAAGTGGAACTTGTAACTTTTCTAGAATTGATAATGCCACACTTCAACTAGTTCTTTCAAATGCAACTGTAGAAGGTACAAAAACGGCAAAAGTTAGAGTTTATGCAACTAATTATAATGTTCTTCGTATAATGAGTGGTATGGGTGGTTTAGCATATTCAAATTAAATTTATTATTTATTTTATTATTTATTTAAAAATATAAAAATTATGAATGTAGTTTAGCATATTCAAATTTATTTAAAAATTTTAAAAAATTTAAAAATTTTTAAATTATTTTATTTACTTATATTATAATAAATGCGTTGTAATAACGAATATGTTATTGTAAAATTAGAAGGATGTGCAGGAATAAAACGAAAAGTCTATAAGAATAATCAAAATAAACCTTATATTAAATTAAATAACAGAAATGTTATTCTATCTACTATAAGAGGAAAATATCGTTATTTTGATAAAATTCAAAATTAATATTTAACAATCATCTAACAATCATCAAATGAAATAGAAATAGGATATTTAATATAACAATAATCTCTCCAAGTAGTATTTGGATTATTTAATTCACACCAATCAAATAAAATTTTACCATTTGAAAGTTTAAATGGCATAGGTTCCCATAAATTATATTTAAATCTTAAAATTAAATTCATTATTCCCATTTCATTTGTTTTACAAAGAGTATATGTATTCATAGCATCAATTAATTGTTTTTTATCACATAATTTTAAAATATTTGTATCATAAATAAATATACAATTTATAAAATAAATTTGATTAAAAATTTCTTCACCAAAATCATTTTTAATTTTATCTATTTTTTCATAATTATCATAACTTAATTGACATTTAAAGAGTTGATTTTCATAATTTTTACCATCTTTAGGTGCTAAAATTTTATTTTTATAATCTAATTCAAGTAAATATTTAACATCATCTAAAATTCTTAAACCAGCATCTAAATAAATAACACGTTTCCATTTCATAAAATAATCATCAAAAATATGTAATTTTTCCCATTGATTTAATTTAGTTAATTCTCTTTTATCTGAATTAGAAAATCCATTTACTCCTATTTGTTGAATTAAATATGTTTTATCAATTAAATCAAATTTAATTTCTGTTATAT
>Ga0114963_10002344_pt1 | contig 12979 bp, 9 predicted proteins | sample C_131016_EF_Meta_FD_87019 | JGI IMG/M metagenome (GOLD analysis project Ga0114963, IMG submission 87019) | Freshwater microbial communities from Lake Croche, Canada to study carbon cycling - C_131016_EF_MetaG | ecosystem: Environmental > Aquatic > Freshwater > Lake | place: Lake Croche, Canada...
CCAACCCTGCGAGTTTTCTGTTCCATTTGACAATAATGAGTCCGATTTTTGAACTTTCGATTCCTTAATTGGGGTGCGTTTCATGCCTGCTTCACGACATAACCAAGCATTAAGAAACCGCCCCATTCCACGTTGAGTTTTACGATTAGTTGGATTAGCAACTAACCATGAGCGAGCCTTCAAAAACTCTCTAGTTGTATGCTCTTCTCCAAATGCTAAAACAAAATCACGGGTTAGCTGCATGGGCGGTACATAAATACCATTCTCGCAAGGAAACTGAAATAAGTCCAAAGCGGTGTCGATACTATGATCAAGATCATAAATTCTCTCAGGTTTTTCTTCCTCCTTCCCCTCCACCTCCCCTTCTCCCCCCTTGCAACCCCTCTCTTCCCCTCCTACCTCCCCTTCCTCCATCTTTTCCCCGGTATCGCTCGCGAGGATTGCAGGATCAATTCCCTGTGCTAAGAGCATTTCTTGTACTGACTTATACCGTTTTCCTGACGGCAACAAGTCCGAAGGTAAGAACGCCTCACCAAAACAATCAACCCTCGAAACCTGATCATCGTTGCTACAGGATGGCTCGGCTTCTTGAGCCCTAGCTGCCGTTTCTACTGGGGTATCATAGCTATCCGGATAGACCACAGCAGACAGGGCTTTGTGGAGGCGATTTTCAAGCGTTACTTCGTCCACCTCTGGGATGTCTAAGCTGACTGTAGTTCCTGCCTTTGTTGTTATTGTAAGTTTTATCATATTAAGCTTTATTTTGTGGATTCGATCTTTCTTGTGAATATAAACTGATTTAGGCTGCAAGCGTTTAACTGCTAATTCTGGAGGAAAGCCAGCATATATTAAATGTGGAATAATACTCATCCACTCCGGTTGTTCTGGCCAAGGCAATTCTGGATCTGGCCAGATTAACCATTCATCAAATAGTTTAGTGCAGTTCCTAACTAAACGTGTTGCAAAGTAATCCCACCAGATGATGCGGGCAACTATCGCCTGATAGTCTCCAGGGATTTTGCGGATGCGCTCCACGGCTTGGGCGTCAGTAAGCTTGTATGCAAATGACAATTTTAGTTTCATAATTTAGGTTTAAGTTGCGCGTTAATCTCGATGACGCGCCCCACCGTTTATCCCCTGCGGCTTCGTCTCGCCACAAGATTTGTTAACGCAAGGGAAAAGTGTTACTTCAAGCCATCCATGCCATCACGGAGCAACTTAAAAAAGAGTTCAGGAGACATAGTGACTCTCCAAGGAAGACGATCTCGCTTGTGAGCGATCACCCAATCCTTATTGTCGCCGGCATCCCGTGATGCCTGGGCTATGGCAGTCTCCAAATTTAATGCCTGCACACACTTTACCTCAAAGTGAATGCCGCTTAGTTCTTCGCAGATTACGTCTGGGCTATCTGTTCCCCCCGCAAACTGCTGGCCGCGCCTTGCGGTGAAACCAGCGTTACGGAGTTCATCACGCCACATACGCTCTCCACGAGCACCTTTTTGGCGTTGGTTCATTGATTGAATGCGACTGTGTACAAAATAACGAGGCACACCAGTGCGATGCAGATGTCCTCAATCATATTACCAGCCGTGCTCAGATTCAAACTCGTCCTTAGCGGGAGTGACAAACGGGATCTCGTCAACCTCAAGCTCCAACGGCTTTGCCTGTGAAGCAGGAAAGGCATTCGCCAAGTTCTGCTTATCGGCACTGATGAACAGCGTAGACACAACAGCCTGGAAGTGGTCTTGGGTCAACTCGTGCTGTGAGCGAATCCAGTCTGCCGCTTTCACGCACTCAACATATAGTTGCGCCTTCTGAAACAATGTGCGCTTGGCGTCTGCAACAGATCCCGCAGACTTGGCAATCTGAGCGTTGGCCTTAACCGCACCAGAATACTCCTCAAAAGCGTTCTTAGCTTGATCGTAGATTGCTGCCTTTTCCGAGATGTCTAGCTCGTTCTTGCCGGAGTGAGTGGACAACTTAACCTTCAAGCCTTGCAGCCCTTTGGCTCCACCTTGGGACTTGATAGTGATTGTTTGACCACACATGGCTTTGATGTCTTCGTTCGTCCAGAAGCTTGCACGGATCTCACCCGTAGCATCTGTAAGAATTGCAGCCTGTACCCGCCAAGGGCCGTACTTACCTTGTCCTGTTTTTGCATCAAATGCCGCCTTAACTTTCACTACCATCTCGCCAATGATGGAACCATCTGCGAGGTTTTCAATGTCCTGAATTTTAGCAACTTTCATTTTCTGTATCGTATTGTAACTACTTTGCCAAGCCACCAGAGCATTCCGGCGAGCAACTTGGCGAGCACATTCGACCCAGTTTCCGATTGCTCGTCAACTACTTTTTTCTGCGTGCTGCTGTTTCTTTTGCAGCTGCTTCTTTTTGAACAGCATACGCAATGGCAACTGCCTGCTTCTGTGGCTTGCCAGCACCGATTTCTGCTTTTAAGTTCTGGGTAAAAGCCTTGTCTGAGGAAGATTTTTTAAGGGGCATATCAATCAATGGCTACAATCCGAGTTTTTGGTTTCTTGAGTCGTTCTTGTGATGCTTTCTTTTTTGCACGCATTAAAGCATCTTGATAGCTATCTGATACTGCATCAACTGCTTGCCTTCCAATAGACCACACTTTGAATTTGCCTGATTGGGTAAACTGAATAACGTGCGTTTTGGGAATTTGCGAATCATCCAGTGCTGTTGCAACTCCTTCAACCTTAGTATCAACTGGAGGAGCAGATTTTTGCTCTGGTGCTTTTTTGTTTGGAAGTGTGTACGTTGAAGGTTCCGATACACCTGCTTGCTTTAACGCGGCTTCATACATGCCAGCTTTGCTGCCAGCTAGTTCTTTTAGAAAGCCTTGAACCGCTTCAGTTTTGATTGCCACTGCTCGGAACGGCTTGGTCTTTTGTGAAATTAAATCTGTCACATTTGGTCTTGTTGTCGGAGAAGTCTGCGCGGTTACAACAACTTCAGCCTTGGGACTAGGTGCATATGTTTGTAAGCCAGTAAGATCTTGCAAGGACTTAAGCGTTGTGCCAGGTTTTACAACTTGACTTGGCCGAACTTCAGCCGACTTGCCAACTGGCGGCTTATATCCAGAAGCCTCGGTGACAGCTTCTAATTCTGCTTGAGACATTTGTGTGCGTTCAGACCTAGGTTTTTTCCCAGTTCTAGGAGCAAACGATTCAGGATCATACACTGGAGGTCTGTCTTCTGCTTGCCATGCAGCAGATTCTTCACGGATGGTTTGCGCCATCCTTCTACGTGCGCGCATTTTGCTTTGAGCCTTGCGATCAATGTCAGTGCGCAGCTCTTTGGCTTCAACCCATGTTGGAAGAGCCCCACCTGATTCCTCCTGCCTCCCACGCAACATGGCATCGTGCGCTGCCCGCAGTTCCTTAAATGCCGTGCCATTACGAATGTCGCTGTACAGGATGTGTTGCTGGAGTCGTTTCTTTTCTTCTGGCGTGTACCTTTGGTAGCCTTCTGTATCTGGAGAGAAGCGAACATTTTGACCTCCAGAAGATGGTCTGGTTGCGTCAACAAGAGCAATAAACTCGTTGTTTATTTTGTCTGCAGCCAGATCACGTTCTGTCTTAGAAAATACATTTGTGATTGAATCATAGACCTGAGTTGACTTTTTAAGAGCATCAGCATTTGAAATTTTGCCTTCAAACTTTTGGACAATTTTGTCAGTAAGTTCTGACATTTCTCGTCCAATTTTCATTGAAGAGGTCTCTCGTCCTTCTATTGTGGGAAATAAATCAAGAGATATTCCAAATGATTTTTTTCCTTGGACTTGATGTTCAAGTTCACCTAACTTAAATAGATCAGTAAGTTCAGGATATGCCTTACTTATAGACTGTTGCATTTCCCTATAGAGGGCAGGAGCGCGACCGTCCTCCCCGTAGAACGGAAATTTATTTTTGTCGATCTTGATGCCAGCGTTTTCTTGAATAACATCAACAGCATTATTAAGTGCCTCAACTCGCTTTGAGGATTTATCTGAAGTCAAAATCCTATTATAAGTGCGTTCAATCCTTTTTTGATTTTTGTCTCTGTCTTTAAGCATTGAGACAACTTCCCAATCAGCAGCACTGCCAATTCTTTGCTGGGCTTGTTCTTTTGTAAAAACTGGGCCTTCAGGCATATCCTCTCTGGACGATGGAGAGAACCTTGCGCGAGACTTAGCCAACCCCTTGTTACTGTAATCGATTGCTTCTTGCTCAGATGCAAATACAACCTTCCTGTCACCTTCCAAGAACAAAGTGGCTTTGCCATTTGGATTAACAATGATCCGCTCTTTTGCAATAGGATCAGTAATCACTTTTCTGTCTCCTAGATTCTCTACAGGAGATGTATCAGGGCTAAAGTTGGCCCTGTAACGGCTTACCATGTTGCCTTTATTTACAGCAATGGAGATAGGAGTGCCATCTGGCTGATATAATGAAGCTCCATTTAAGTCGTCTAGTCGATGCCAGTTAAACACGCTTTGATCGCGTGCAAGCGTCTTTGTAACTCCGCCAACATCTACTGAATATGGAGGAAGCTTAGTAATAGAAGGTTGAAAAGGCTCATTCGTAAGCCTTTCGTCTGTGCCCTTACGTTGACTTAAGCCACCAGAAAGATGAAATACATCACGAAGAATTGCAGCACTTTCTGGCTTTGCGCCTTCTGGGGCCATCAATGCCAGCCGTTCAGCGGATGGAAGCGACTTGCTGTTAGAAAGGTTTTCAAGATACCCCTTAATATAAGGCACCGCATCCTGCAGATTTGTGATGCCAAAGTCTTTAAGCGCAGCGTCAACCCTTGGGGTTAATTGGCGTTCATGATTTAGGATGTTGTCCAGCAGGGACAAGTCGTAAGTCACTAGCAATGGGCCACTATTGGGGTGCATTTGAAGCCCAAGCGCAAGAACCGTTTTACCTACACGGGCGGCATATTCACGATTTGATTCTTTGCTCTTATTGAGGTTTACATTTACATCCATGTTTAGGATGTTCCCTGTTCCTATAGAAGCATTTGCTAATTCAACCGCTTGTCGCTTGCTTGGATCAATTACGAGATTTCCACGATGATCTGTGACCGAATAAAGTTTTAACAAGTCTGCTTGAGAAAGAGGAGAGTCAATGTAAACAATTGGCTTTGATGGCTTTCCATCCTTAGCTGGTTTAATTGGCCCAGCATAAACGCCATCCTCATAGTTTCCTTGTTCTACAATCTGGTTGCCTTTGATTTTAGAAACTTGATCAAAGACAAATTTGTGCAGTGTATCCTTTTCTGCTCCAGTCGTTGGCCTTGATACCCCAGTCTTTGAATCAACCAGAACATCTTCGTAACGCGGGCCAACACTGAACCCTGTAATCTTAGAGCCATCTAGCGCAATGTCGCCAGCCTGATAGCCTGTCGGATGTACAGGAACGGCCACTGGAGCAACTCCAGCCTGTGGTTTTGCCTTGGCTTCAATAGGCTTTCCAGTGTTAATTACCTTTTGAACATTTTTGGCAATGTTTTGCGTAACAGGATCGTTAATGATTTTGCCATCCTTCCAAAAGAATCCAGTAATTGGATCAATCGAAGCTCCAGATGGAGTCATGCCGATTCCTGACAGCACTGTTTCCGATGCCTTTTGCCAAATGTTACCAGATAATCCCGTCTCTAGTTCTGTGGGAGCCTTGCCTTTAAGAACTTCTCCTGCTCCCATTGCAAGGTATTCGTGCATTAACGGCAGTGCCGCTTGAATGCGAATGTTTTCAGGAATATTAGGATTCTTTGCTATTTCAAGACTATCCCTAAAAGCCTTTCCAGCAGCAGGGTTTGTTTGCGACTGAATAGCCGCATAAGTTTCTCCAAATGGCGCAAGGCTATCAAGAGCTTGTTTTAAGCCGCCTTTTTCTTTGGAGATTTGCTCAAGAACACTGCGTGCCATCTGATCCCCAATAAGTGCATGGGACACCTCTTCAATCGCAGAAGGGGCGGTAATCTTATCTGAGTTGATGACTATGGTTGAGCGTCCATCTTCGCCAATTCGAACCGACACACCCTTGCCCATTGCTGCGCCATTACCACCTAAAGCATCAGGAAGCTCTGTGGAATCATTGACAAAAATAACATTGTGACCAGCGGCTTCTGCACTACGCAGCACTGAGCTAATCCTGGCCTTATCTCCAGTAGAAATGTCGCTGTTAACTAAAAGGTTAATGCGATTTTCTCGGTCGTTTGTGGTGATCTCCTTGCCATCTATAATAACGCTTCGCTCCTCTGGGCGAGACATGATGTCGTGAGCAATATTGCGAGTATAATTGGCATCTCGCGTTTCTTTTGAAAACTCACTCATCCCTCCGCCGTGCATGGCATGGAAGGTTAATCCCGTCAATCCACCTCCATAAGCCCCAAGAGCAGTAGCTTGAGCGACATCAGCTCCACTGTTAAATGGATCTGCCATTGCCTCTAAGTAAGATCCTCCAGCACCAATCGCCGCTCCATTAAGCGAAGAATCAATAGCACTGCCAACAAACCTTGCCACAGAATCCGGCGGTTTAATTGCCATTGCAAGTCTGATGGCAGCATCTTCTGTGGCAGCTTTTCCGCTTTGAGCAAGAATCTCTCTTCCAGCTAAAGACGCAGAATCCATTGCAAGCGTTTTACCTGCGCCTTGTGCCATTGCGCCAACAGCGCGAAGTGCAAATGGGCCACCAGCAAGCAACCCAAGTCCAGCAGCTAATCCAAAATTACCCTGATCCAGTTCGTATGCAGCCGCCGCACCACCCCCATAACGCAATCCAACTTTAACGCCTTCACTTAAAGGGCTTGCCATAGATCCCACCGCAGATGTGATCTTGCCAACATTTTCAATTCCGGCCCCAGCCATCTGCCGCAAATAACTGGCACTAGATTCCTGTACCATCTGCTTGATTGCGTCAGCAGCAGCAAGCTCCCCAGCCTTACTTAAACCACCAACAGCCTTTCCAACAAGCGGAAGTACAATACTTGGATCAAGCACGTTGCTGATCTTATTAGCACTATCTGCCATTTCTTTATCTTTTCCAAACAAGATAGTTTGACCGGAAGCTCGCGCAGTATCATTAGCTTCATTTTGTTTAAGCTGCAAATAGGTGTCATACCCATTAGCTAAAGCTTCATCACCAGTATATAGGAATGACGTAGCCAACTTAGCTAGATCTGCCATCCTCTCTCCACCACGCACAGTTCCTTCAAGAATCTTTGCAAGGCCATAGGCAGACTGTTTTAAGCCTTCTTCGTAGCGGCCTTGAGCAAATAAGTGAGTGCCAGCCATTGACTGAGTAGCAACTTCTGCTGCGCCATCTACAACGTCTTTAATGGCATGCTTTCCAACATCGCCCAATCTAGCAAGAAATGGCATGACTCCGCCTGTGCCTTTTCTATCCTTTGCAATGGTAGCCTGAGCATCAGCCATATCCTTAACCTCCTTAAACTCATCAGGAGTAACAGGATTTGAGCCAGGCGTTGCCATTTGCCTAGCAACAGCCGCTGCATCACGAGGGAATTGCTGGTTAAGAAAAGATTGCAATTCTCCCGAAGTGGTGTCTTGAGAGATTTGAACTTTAATTGGCTCACCATTTTCGTTAAAATGATAAGGCAATTCTACAGTTGTCCCTGCTGGAATAATGTCAGGCATATTAGGGATTTACTATCTTAAACAACGTGTTGGAAAACACCTTGTTTTTAATTGGCATCTGTTGCGGTTGAGTCATCGAAACAGGAGTAGCTTGCGGCATGGATTGCGGCGCAGCAGGAGGTGCTTGAGATGTTCCTAGCTGAATAGGTGCTCCACTTGGATAAGAGATACTTGATGGAGCTGGAGTAGGCTGCGCTTGCACAGGCACTGGTTCTTCTCCAAGAATACGAACCTTTCTTGCTCCAAGATCAAAAGCGTGTCGCTCACTGGTGCGTTGCTCAATTTCTCCAATAGCTTGATTATATGGTTCAGCTACAGAATTATAAATATGATAAGCAATTTTAACAAATTGACTTGGATCTGTATTAAACGAATCTGATATAACACCTTGTACGGCATCTGTAACATTATCTATTTCTTTTTTTGTTAAAGAATCAAGAGATTTAAGCAAAACACCTTTTGGTGAAAATATGCCACTATTTGTAAGTACGTTAATTTGCGCAGCATTTAATAGCTGAGGATAACGAAGCATTGCTTCACCAATAGAAACTGCATCTGGAGATACCAATGAGTTTATTGCTTTCATTGTCCCCATTTTTGCAATTTGAGACGCAGCTTCTGGATCTCCAGAATCAATAAGCTTTTGGATTTTAAGCAACTGAGATCCAACTTGAAGCATCGGCTTATTCTTTTCACGCAACTGCTTGGCTTCATCAGCCGCATTTTGATAAGTGCGAGTTTCCTCAAATGGCTTTAAGTCCTCTTTGTTAACTCTAGATTCAAGAAGTTTTTCAACAGTCTTTGCATGAGAGTTTCTTTCCTCAGGAACCATTCCTTGAGTACTTCTTGCAAAGTTATTCCACGTTTTATTTGCGTACTCTTGCGCGGCCAATCGACGTTGCTCGTGTGCAGCAAATCCATATTCAGGTTTAGTTTGAGCAACAGGAGCCTGTTGTGCAGTTTCAGTAATAACGGGAGCAGCAGAAGGCTCTATGGTTTGTTCCTGTGGCAATCCCATGTCAAGCTGTTGACTAGAAAAAGCATCAGAAACAGACCTTGGAGTCCGAATGGCATTTTGCTGTTGAAGCAAAAAGGAGTTTAATGTTGCTTGATCCATATTTACATCTATTAACGACCAAGCTTTAATTTTTTTGAAGAAAACGGAGATGGCGCATATATGTCTTCACTTGAATCTCCAGTCATATCAACAGATGCGCCTTTATCAGTTGGAGTAATAAGACCAAAATTAACATTGCCTGCATTTTCAGGAAGATTCATTTCTGGATTATACGGGGCATTTTTTCTTCCTAAAGCCTCAGCTTGTGCTTGATAGTAGTTAGCTTGCGCAGGAGCAGTGGTAAACCCAGGATTTAGTTTAGCTAATTCTTGTGCCTGAGCATACTGTCTTCCTATGTTTGCATACTCATGAATTGGAGTAAGCAACTGACTAGAAAACTGCGCCCCGCCCATTTGTCCATGTTGCGCTATGGTGTTTCTAAAGCTGCTCAGCATGTCCACACGCTGTTGACCGCTTACGCCAAGAATAGTTTTAGATAACTCTTCGTTACCAAGAAGCGATTCGGTAACCTTATTGGCAGCTTTCATTGTGTTTAACTGCCCCATTGCCCCTGCAATTGATCCAGCCGCACTGGTAATGCCACTAGCTAACCCTTGCCCTAAAGCTTGGTATCCAGACTGAATACTGCGTCCAATGTTAGCTCCGGCCTCTAGGACGCCAGCACCCATTTGAGCCTGTGCCGCTGGAGCAGGGCCACTATAAAGTTCACGAGGTTTCATATATTAAACAGCAATTTTAGAATCCATCCAGCGGCGAATCATGTTTTTAAGCAATGGCTTATTTTTAATAAAACCAGCAAATTGTTCACCAAATGCTATGTATGTAGCTAGTAACCATTTTGGGGCTGATGTTAACATCCAATCTCTAAACATCAACCATGCTGGGTTTTCTTTGCCATAAACTTCTCTGGCAACCCAGCAAAGAATTGCAGCACCGCCCAACATGCCACCAGCAGACAATAATCCACCGCCAAGTGAACCAAACATGCCACTCTTGCCAGCATTTGAAGCAGCATTAGCCTGTGCTTGTGCCCCAGCAAGGTTCATCTGCGAGTTATACGCACCGTAGATACTTCCCATACCAGTCTGGGACTCTGGGTTAAACAAGGATGGCCCAGCTTGCTGCTGGCTTTGTAGCGCATTGCCAACTGCTTGACCAGCAAATGCGCCAGCATACATAGGTTGCTGATAGAACGACTGCAAGGCGGGAGCAGCGGCTTGAGCCTGGTACTGCCCAAGTTGCATTCCAGTGCCCAACAACTGCTGCTCGCGGCCTTGACGGTACTGGTAACGATTAAGCACCTCACTAAGGTTTGCTTGCTGACCTAGTGCTGTGCCTCTAGCGGCATATCCGGCACGAGACTGCTGATCAATTTGACGCTGTTCCTCTGGAGACAAGTTAGTTCCGTTAGCGTTAAGTTGAGCTAGTTTATTTTGACCATATTGCTGCAATGCCTGATTGGTATCGTAAGTGCCAGAAGCCTGTTGAAAAGCTTTAAGGTAATCAGGAGCTTGTTCTTGTAGTGCCTTTTGCTGCGCTGCCTGCTGTGAGCGCATGTAGTTAGCCTCAAGCGCGGAATACTCCGGCTGCAACTGACCATATAGCTTTAGCTGATCTTGAGCAGACTGAGCTTGAATCTGGGCTTGTAGCCGCTGGTACTGTGGCTGATATTTAGCTTCGCTCTCATATACTTGAGGAGCTAAATCAATCTGCGATTGCAAGATTGACCGCATCGACTCTTGATAATTAGGTGCTGCCGGAGCTTGAATTGTTGTGCTTTTTGAGCCTCCCATAAGATAGTATTCTTTCTAGTTTGCTTGAAGTTAATTCAGTTGAGTTGCCTTTTCTCCAAGCATAAAACTTATACACGGGATTTGAGCGTGATTGTAGGAAGTCTGATATGAGTTCTGCAAGTGCGTATTTGTTGCTAGCCCATACCATATGCGCAGTCCATGTTCCTTCTGGTTCATGCCAGTGCCAGTCAAAGTCTTTGCAGCGTGGATGTGCTGTGGCAACGCCGGCAATACTACCATCCTGCTCTGAAAAGAACAATCCATGATGAGCAGCATAGAAAGCAATGTAGTTGGCACACTCATCGCGAGTAACGTGCCCAAGTAAATTGAGATGTTCTTTAGATTGTTCATAGGTGGCATCAATAATACGCTCGTATAAATCAAGCGTTAGTTTTTTCACGTTATTAAATTCCAAAAATTGCAACATTTATGTAAGTAACATCTTGAGCATTGCCCCCCGAACTTCCGTTGTAAAATGACGAAAAAAAGCGGACTGATGTTGTCGTATATGCAATAGCTGAAAGCGTTGCTACTGGATTCGGAAGTTGACCAAAAAAAGCAATAGCCGCATAATTTACATTATTCATTGCTGTTGCAAAATTTACTGTATAATCACCCGTTCCATTTTTTGTAACACTTGAAACATTGTAAGCAGAACGAATTGTGCATGCTTGAAATGTAATAGTTACAGAAGATAAAGTTGTTGTAGCAACAGTTTGAATTGTAAAAGTTGTCGCAGTAAGGACTGTTACAGTGTATATTCCTACAACAACTCCTGTAAGCGCATAAACACTGTTTCCAGTAATTAAATTATGGCTTGTTGCAGTTGTAATTGTTGCAGTTGTGCTTCCAGACGTTCTGCTGACGGTTGATGCGCCACCTGCCCATGTTCCAGCAGTTGCACCATCAAAATTAACCCATGCTCTTGCAAGTCCTGCCCTATTATCAACATACTGCTTAGTTGTAGCTTCAAGCGCATTAACAGGGTCTTTTGATAATGTTACAACTCCCGATGTGGTTAATGTAAGATTTCCAGTTAGCGTTCCGCCAGTTAATTTTAGGAAAGAAGCGTCCACATATCCTTTGGAGGCCGCATTAAGCGCAGCAATCTGATTGGTCGTGCCTAGCGTTAGTTGCTGACCAGTTGTCATAGCGGCACTGCCATCAATGCGCAGAAAAATACCACCAGAGTCAGCAAGGCTTGATATTGATGCAGCAGTAACCTTGTTCAGCACTCCGGCCTTGGATACTAGTACTAGATCAGAACTATCGGCTGTTCCTGTTGTTTGATCAGTAATTGCACCAGGCAGCAAGATAGCACTATCAACGTGTGCGTTTAGATTGTCACCCGTAACTTGCGTTCCGGTTGCGTAAGTTGTTCCTTTTTGTATTTGGGCCATAATTATTCCTCAGAAACCATGTTGCGATTAGCTGCTATAGCATATAGCACTGCCGTTTTCAATGCTGGTCTGCCAGTTATAAACTGCGTTTCCATATCTATACACGCACCTCTAAGGGCTATCCTTGGGCGTAACGTGGAGTCTGTAGTGTCAGAGCCATTGAAGCGATATTCCATGAATGTTTCCGCAATATCTGGATCATGTGTCCTAGCGTACAAACGAATCAAATCGCCAGCAGAGTTATTAAACTGCACCTCTGCACGCAAAAACCTTTTTTCGCTTACATTATTAAACGTATACTGCCTAGAACGCAGTCTAGCGTCAACAGGCTCAGTGCGAGGCTGACCACTGGTTATTGTAGCTGGCAACGTAAATGGGATAATTGGAGTTCCGGTCTGAGAAGAAAACTCATCTCCAACCTCACTTTCATCCGTTAAAAAGATGCCACCAAACTGCAATGATCCAGAAAAGTTTGTTAATATAAATAACCTGCGTCTTTGGCTATATTGACAAACTACTAAACCATCTGAATATAATCCAGTTGGATATGTATCAATAGTTTCCCAGGCTTGATTAAGCGTATTGTACACCAGTGTTTTATCTGGTCGCGTAGATGATCCAGTTGGAATGGCAATATAAAACCTGTTGTCATAATAAGACGATACAGACTTGCCTATTGCGCTAAAATTAACGCTATCAAAAAAATTATCAATAGGCTCACTTAGTGGAAGCGTGTTGCCAATAAGTTTCAAGTCAAGGGCCGGAGTGATCATGTGAACTCCTTTACCTGACAGGAAGTAGACAAACTGACCAGCAGACACAATGCTGCGGCGAGCCAGGCATCCCACTTGCGTAGTAACCACTGTAATCTGGCTTTGATCAGGAGCAGCAGGGTCAAACCTTGGATCTACGTAAGCAATGTAGATCGACTTAGACATAAATACCAAGAACTGATTCTCAATCCACGGTAACACTCCAACAATCCGATCATTGCCACCTTGATTGATAATAAAGTTGTTAAGCGTAAAATCAAAGTTTTCAC